>Ga0116170_10003363_pt1 | contig 14982 bp, 9 predicted proteins | sample AD_JPNHW1_MetaG_FD_89797 | JGI IMG/M metagenome (GOLD analysis project Ga0116170, IMG submission 89797) | Active sludge microbial communities of municipal wastewater-treating anaerobic digesters from Japan - AD_JPNHW1_MetaG | ecosystem: Engineered > Bioreactor > Anaerobic > Digestate | place...
TCAATTTCAGTATATAGTTATCGCCCTCCCAGCCCGAAAGATCGGCAAATTGCCTGGTTGGCAGTGTAGAATAGCGCCCGTGCAACCCCAATTGTTCTCCGTTGTCGGTACAAGGCGGTCCCAGATAGGTTAATCCGCATGTAGTAAGCAAACCGCCCGTAAAAGTTCTGAGCCAGCCAATTCCCTCAGGCTCGAAATAAACCGGACTGGTTTCGCCATTGCAGGTTAGGTAAACCAAATTTTTACCATTAAAACTGGCGAGAGAAATGTCCATTCCACGGTCTGGCAAAACCGTGAACTGGAGCCCTGCGCCTGTATTAACGTCGGTGGCCCTCATTCCACGGCCCCACCCTTCAGATAAAGTATAATGCCTGCATTGTCCAATCTGATTCAAATTTCCAACGTACTTAAGAACTTCTGATTTTTCCATCCTACTTTTAAGTTAGTTTCATTTAAAAAAGGAAAATTAGCAAACTATTTGATATAAAATCAATAATTTACCTCTAAAACCAAGTATTTGACAGTAAAAAAAAAGGAAACGAGTTTGTATTTTTGTTTATATATAAACTATACTAACTTCAAAATTTACAAGAATCGAACAAAACGCTTAACAGAATGTGATTTAGAGAAAACTGAAAAAAATAGTAGAACGAGCTACTACAAAAATATCGCGAAAAGAACAACTGATTAAAGAGAAATAAGAACCTTGTTATTGAAAAATAAAAGTATGTCTTTCATAAAAAAAATAAGCTACCTAACAATCTTTCTGATAACTATTGTCTTAGAAATGAAGGCAGAAATGATTGGTATTGGTGTTCCTTCAATTAAAAATTATACACGGCTTGAATATAGAGGCGGAACTCAAAACTGGTCGGTTGCCCAGGACCAGCACGGATTTATGTATTTTGCAAATAACGAGGGCCTTCTGGTCTTTGATGGTACCAGGTGGAGCCTCCATAGAATGCCAAATTCCTCCATTGTCAGGGCGGTATATATCGACAAGGCCGGGCAGACTTTTGTTGGCGCATACAACGAGTTTGGAAAAATGGAAGTTAGTGCCAACGGCCAATTAATGTATCGATCGTTGAAAAAATATCTTCCAGGCGACAACCAGAATTTCGATGATATCTGGAACATTTGCACATACCAGAATTACACTGTATTTCAATCATATACATTTGCTTTTCTGTACAAAAACGATTCAACTACGTCGATTGTAAAAGCTCCTTCCCGATTTCAAAATTCATTTCAGGTAAATAACAGACTGTTTTTCAAAGACCGCCAAATGGGACTAATGGAATATGTGAACAATTCACTAGTCAATTTGCCTGGCTGTGAAAAAATTAAGGAAGAAGAAATCTGGTCGATTCTGCCCTTTAACCGGAGTAGCGAATTAATGATATTCACGTTAAACAAAGGTGTATTTGTTTATGATGGTAAAGACCTGAAAGAATGGAATGTTGCGGTAAACACACTTTTAAAACAAAATCAAATCTTTTCGGCAACACTGGTTCAGGAAAAATATTATGCCATAGGTACTGTTCAAGACGGGTTATTTATTGTTGACGAATCAGGAAACACGATTCAACATATTAACCGCCAGAAAGGACTCCAAAATAATACAATTCTGAAAGTCTTTGCCGACCGGGTTGGAAACCTGTGGCTTGGGCTCGACAATGGAATTGACTATTTAAATGTTAATTCGCCGATAACATTTCTTCAGCAATCTGACGGTATTGGTGCTGGATACACATCCATCATCCACAATGGAAAAATCTATCTTGGAACCAATCAGGGGCTATTTGTAAAAAGTTGGAGCCAGGAAAAACAAAACGACAATTTTCGGCTTATTCCGGGAACAAACGGGCAGGTTTGGTACCTTGGTGTTCACGATAATGTTCTTTTGTGCGGGCATAATAAAGGAACATTTACCATTGATGGCGAAAAAGCAACTCAAATCAGCACTGAGCCTGGCGCATGGAAATTCCATTCACTCAAACGATTTCCTAACTATTTAATCGGGGGAACTTATTCAGGACTTATTTACTTTAAAAAGCAGGGAAATACATGGACTTTTGGCGGAAAGATATCAGGTTTTAACGAGTCATTCCGTGTGTTCGAAGAAGACGAAAATGGCGATATCTGGATGAGTCACGGATTTAAAGGCATTTACCGGATTCGCCTGGGAAATTCGATCGAAAGTGTAAGCGATTTCAAGTTTTTTACAAGCAAGGACGGGCTACCATCAAATTACAACTTAAGTGTTTACAAGATAAAAGGGAAAATAGTTGTGACTTCCAATGTCGGGTTTTACGAATTTAATAAAGACAAAAACCGATTTGAAAGCTCCTTGTATTTCAATCAGTTGCTAAACCCTTTAAAAAATATCTCGTACCTGAAAGAAGACACTAAAGGGAACATTTGGTACGTAGCCTGGGATATGGGGAAAAATAAAGCGGGAATATTTCGGATTCAGGAAGATTTGAGCTACAAACACATAAGCGCACCATTTGACATTTTGACGGGGAGATTTATAAGTGGATTTGAGTCCATTTATGTCTATTCGCCCGAACATGTATTTTTTGGCACAGAAGAAGGATTTGCTCACTACGCTCCACTTTCGAGATTCAATAACGCACCAAAATTTGAAGCATTCATAAATAAAGCCATTGCACTCTATCTCGACAGCACTTTTTTTGATGGGACTCATCTCCCTCAGAAAAATAGTAACACTTCAGAAATATCTGTAAATGAAATCAATAGCATTGAATTCAATTTTCCATACAAAGAAAACAGCTTTAGATTTTCATACACCACGCCAACATTCGATAATCAGAACAATATTGAATACAGCGTGAGATTAGTTGGCTACAACGAAAAATGGTCAAATTGGAGCAATGTCTCGTTTAACGAATATGCGAAGCTTCCTCCCGGATCTTACACCTTTTGCGTAAAAGCCAGAAATCAGCTTGGAATGGAAAGTACAACCGATGCATTAAGTTTTAACGTGATGCCGCCGTGGTACCGCACCGTTTATGCCTATTCCTTCTATCTCATTATAATTTTTATAATTGCGTATATGGCAGGCTGGTACTTTTTAAAAAGGATAGAAATCTCGCGTAGAAAAGAAAGACTAAAACACTTAAAATCATACCGGCAGAAAGAACAACGCTATAAACAGGAAGCGCTGGTTGCTGAAAAGAAAATCATTAACCTGAAAAATGAGAAATTGAAAATTGAAATGATCCACCGGGATAAAGAGTTAGCAAATCAAACCATGGATCTTATCCGTAAAAACAAGTTCCTTCAAAAAATTAAAGAAGATCTTGAGAGGTTAAACAAATCGACGTCTGACGATCTGTTAAAAGAAAAGATTAATCTGCTAATCACCCGAATTGATAAGGACATTGATCACAAAAAGCAATGGGAAGTTTTTGAAAGTGCTTTCGACGAAGTTCACGAAGATTTTCTAAAACGACTGAAAGAGAAATATCCAAACCTAACACCAAAAGAGTTGAAGCTTTGTGCTTATCTGAGAATGAACGTTTCGACAAAAGAAATAGCTCCCCTAATGAATATTTCCGTAAGAGGCGTTGAAATATGCCGTTACCGGGTAAGAAAAAAACTCAACATCGATCGTGATCAGAATCTGACGAAGATGATTATTGACTTATGATTCACATACACCTTGGTTGTAGTGCAAATAACAGTATGCTGTATTGTTATTTTTCAGTTTAAATTACTTATATAACTTATTACCAAAATTATACAAGTGTCACTGATGTATTTTTGATGTAATACAAAAAATACATTGATGTATTTTTGCTGTAGAGTTTTTCTTTTCTGAACTACCCATTACCGATACTTTTGTGCCGCAATAGATGCAAAAAGTGTATTTGCACTCGCTTTTTGAAACTTAAAATTCTTAATCTTATGAAAAAAGCATTTTTAGCTCTTTTAATTTTAATGTATTCGTTTGCTGCTTTCGCGCAAGGGATACAAGTAAAAGGAGTTGTTACATCGGCTGACGATGGGCAACCAATTCCGGGAGTCAGTGTTGTCGTGAAGGGAACAGCAAACGGTACTATTACTGACGTGGACGGAAACTACACGATAAGCGCTCAGGGAAGCTCTACCTTGATCTTCTCTTTTGTGGGTATGAAATCGCAGGAAATACTTGTTAACAACCAATCAAAAATCAATGTCGTTTTAGCAACCGAAAATACAAATATTGATGAGGTTGTGGTTGTAGGGTATGGAGTACAAAAGAAAAGCGTTGTAACGGCGGCAATCAGCAGTGTTACATCGGCACAACTTGCAAACGAAACACCTACCCGTATCGAAGATGTAATGAAAGGCCGCGTTTCCGGCGTGCAAATCACGCAAAGTTCGGGGCAGCCTAACTCAGATTCGAAGGTACGCATTCGTGGTATCGGCACTGTAAACAGCTCCGATCCGTTGTACATTGTTGACGGCATGCCTGTAGGCGGTGGTATTAATTACCTGAACCCTACAGATATTCAATCCATCGAAATTTTGAAGGACGCAGCTTCGGCAGCAATCTATGGTGCCCGCGCTGCAAACGGCGTTGTGCTGGTAACAACAAAATCCGGCACCTCAGGCAAGGCAACAGTGAACTATGACTTCAGCTATGGCTGGCAGAACCCCTGGAAAAAGAAATCAGTACTGAATGCCCAGGAATACATGACCATAATGAACGAAATGGATGTGAACGATGGTAATGCACCACGCTATTCAGCCGACTACATTGCCGGTTACCAGGGTGCGGGCACCGACTGGCAAGACGAAGTATTCAATTACAATGCTCCGGTTGAGCAACACCAATTGAGCATCAACGGTGGTAATGATAGGTCAACCTATTTTCTTTCCGCAGGTTATTTCAAACAAGAAGGTATTGTTGGTGGTAACTATGGCCGTTCAAATTACGAGCGTTATAGCGTTCGTTCAAACTCGACTTATACCGTATTCGAAGATAAAACCCGCAACTTCCTGAATAAGCTTAAGGCTGGGGCAAATATTGGTTATTCCCGAGATAAGAGTAGCAGTATTGAAACCAACTCTGAATATGGCTCGATACTTGGTAGTGCCATCGCATTTTCTCCGTTAGTTCCGGTATATGCTTCTGACGAAGACGCCGCAAAGATTCTTGCAGATCATCCTACAGCTATTTCTAAAAACGGAAAAGTATTCTCTTTGCCTCCAACCGGTTATCAGGAATTGGCAAACCCCGTAGCTCAGCTTAACCGCCCTAACGGTGGTAAGAACAACTCTGACAAGTTCGTTGCTTCGTTTTACGGAGAATTGGACATCTTGCCCGGATTAAAATTTCGTAGTTCTTATGGCGTTGACCTTGCATTCTGGGGTTATGATGGTTACTGGTACCAAGACTATTTGAGTTCTATGTCTCACACTGACCGCAGTGGCGTTCAAAGTACGATGAATCGAGGTTTCCGCTGGCAGGTAGAAAACTATTTCTCCTACAACAAAACATTTGCCGAAAAACATAACATTTCGGTAGTATTGGGCCAGTCGGCAAATAAATACAGTACACGCAATCTTACAGGGTATGATTATGATTTGCTTGATACCGACCCAAGTAAAGCCAACATTAACTACGCAATTGCTGACCGCGATGATGAACGTGTGGACGGCGGAACAAATGGCTTCAACCGCGAAACTCTGGCTTCTTACTTCGGCCGTTTAGATTATAACTTTGCCGAACGTTACATGGTACAAGCCACTGTACGCCGCGATGGGTCATCTCACTTTGGTACAAATAACAAGTGGGGTGTATTTCCTTCGTTTTCTTTAGGCTGGAACGTTTGGAACGAGCCATATTTGAAGGATTTCAAGCCTACATGGTTCAACGTGCTAAAACTCCGTTTTTCTTGGGGACAAAATGGTAATGAATCGATTGGGAACTTCCGTTACCGTTCGTTGATGGATGGTGGCGAAAACTATTATTTTGGCGGCAGCTACGATGTGGTTAATAAAAATAATACCGGAACAATGGTTTACGGAACGTCTCCTGGTGCTGTAGCTAACCCCGACATTAAATGGGAAACATCTACTCAGACAGACATCGGTGTTGACATGCGTTTGTTCGACAGCCGCATGAATTTTGGGTTCGACTACTTCAATAAGGATACAAAAGACATGTTGGCAACCATGCCTGTGCCCGTTTATATTGGTCAAAGCGCCCCTATGGGCAACCTTGGTAAAATGAAAAACTGGGGACTTGAATTTGAAACTGGCTGGAAAGATAAATACAAAGACTTCTCTTACAATGTTGGCGTAACCGTCTCCTACCTGAAAAATAAGCTTGTTAGTTTAGGCAATGCTTCAGGAGAAACAAACTATGAAAGTGCCGGTGCTTCGGGCGTAGGAGACTACGTACATGCCAAAAACGGAGAAGTTTGGCCTTATTTCTACGGATACAAAACCAATGGAATTTTCCAGAACTGGGAAGAAGTTAACAGCTATGTAAACAAAGATGGTGGATTGATTCAGCCAAAGGCAGCGCCGGGCGATGTTCGCTTTGTGGATCTGGACGGAAATGGATCTATCGGTTCTGCTGACCGTACCAAGATTGGAAAAGGTATGCCCGATTGGACATTCGGGATTAACCTTGGTGCAGAATGGAAAGGTTTTGATCTCAGCCTTTCGTTCCAGGGAACAATGGGCAATGATATATTCGACTTTGCACAACGTGGCGATATCCCGGCAATGAACCGTCCTTCATGGATTCTTGATCGTTGGATGGGAGAAGGTACTTCTAACAAAATTCCGCGTATGACCTCTAAGAATCCGAATGGGAACTGGGCATCTTCTGACCTTTACATCCACGATGGTTCGTACCTTCGTTTAAAGAATACGCAGTTTGGATATACACTACCTGCAAACCTTACACGTAAGTTCAGCGTTCAACGCCTGCGTTTCTATATTGCTGCCGAAAATCTCATCACTATTACAGGTTATGAAGGTTTCGACCCCGAACTAGCCTCTGGCAGTTACACCACCCTGGGTGTTGATAAAGGTATTTATCCGCAATCGCGTACGATCAGTATCGGTGCAAACATCACATTCTAACTTTTAAAACTTTGAAAAAATGAAAATATTCAAATTATATACAGTAGCAACAGTTCTAGCTGCCGGGCTGACACTGGCATCTTGCGGCGACAGCTTTTTGGAATCTGAGCCAACTGACAAACTGGCTGCTGGTGGCACCGCCACTTTAAGTTCAGTTAATTCGGGGTTGGCAGCAACTTACCAAATCTTACTGTTTGACTCTTATGCCAATGGTTCTTACGAATCATCAGTCTTTATCGGTGATATTCAATCAGACGATATTTACAAAGGCGGCGGCGATGCAAACGACGGTATGTCGGGTATGAATTATGCCGTATCTCAGTTTACTGCCGATGCAAACCACACATTAAGTGGTACATGGAATATTTACACGTCCGGGAATGCTCGCGCAAACAGTGTTATAATCAGCTGTGCAAATATTAAACCTTCTAATTCACTGGAAGAAAAAACACTGAAACAATATAATGCTGAAGGTCACTTTCTAAGAGCATACTTCACCTATATGTTGTGGAAGAATTTTGGTAATATCGTATTCTTTACCGAACCTCTGAGCCCTCCTTATGTTGCCCCACAAATGAAAGCAGATGATGTTTACAAGCAGATAATGAGCGATGTTACAATTGCTTGTGAAGAAGGTGCATTGGAAATGTCAACCAATGGTGGTACAACTTCGGGCCGTGTAAGCCGTGCTGCCGCATTGATGCTGAAGGCAAGCGCCGTGATGTATCAGAAAGACCAAAGCAAATATGCTGAAGTTGCCAACGATATGGCTACCATTATTAAAAGCGGAAAATATACGTTAATGAGCGACTTTTCTTCTATTTGGGTTAACGCAAACGAATTCTGCAACGAATCCATATTCGAGACCAATCAATTGGGAGAAGGTAAAGACTGGTCTGCTTCATGGACAGGTTATGGCACTAATCTTCCGGCTTATATTTCGCCTAACGAACTGAAAGATCCTTCCGGAGTATTCAGCGGCGGTTGGGGTTTCGGTCCGGTTCGTAAAACAACTTACGATATGTTTGCAACAGGCGACACTCGTCGCGATGGATCCATCACCAATTGGGCTGCCGTTCCCGGAGCCAGCTACGGTCCTCGTTTTCAGGATACCGGTTTGTTCCTGAGAAAATACGCTGCACGTCCCAACTATAAAAAACCGGGAGCCAACGACCTTAACTATTCAAACAACCTGCGCATTTACCGTTACGCTGAAACATTGCTTAACTACGCCGAGTTGGTAGTAATTAACGGCGTGGCACCACAGCAGGGCGTATCAGCACAAAGTTGTCTGGATCAGGTTCGCGATCGGGCTTTTGGCGATGCCAATCACCGTGTTACCGCAACAGCTGCCACTATCAAAGCCGAGCGCCACTATGAGTTTGTAGGCGAAGGCAAACGCTACTACGATTTGGTTCGCTGGGGCGATGCTGCCAGTGTTTTGACAGAAAACCTGCCTAATGCTAACTCAGTGCGTACCTGGAAAGAAACGAATAAGTACTTGCCGCTTCCACAGGGCGAACTCGATAAAACTTTGGGTACAGAATACCCTCTGAAGCAGAATCCCGGTTATAATTAATTCAACTGAAAAATAACTAAGATGAAAAAGATAGTATATAGCTTAATTTCAGGCATAGTCATGCTGTGCTTCGCAGCTTGCGACCCTCAAGAGATTAACGACCACAGTTTGGGCGGACAGCTCGTCTCTCAAGGTGACATCTCTATATCGGTAAGTGCGACAGGAAACCCAAACGAATATAAATTTACCAATACATCAAAAGAACTTTCTTCGGATGTGCAACTATTCTGGAGCCTCGGCGACGGTAAGGTAACAACAGCAGCCCATGGCGCATCAATTATAAAGCAATATAAAAAGGCTGGTTCATACACAGTTAGTTTGCTGGCTTTCACAAAGGCCGGTCAAACAGCCGTATCCCAAACTGTTAATGTCGCTGAAGATTTACAGGGATTTGCATGGCCGGGTTTTGACTTCAATAGTAGCGCCAACCTCTTCAAAACAGCCACATTCACTAACGAATTCTACTACGCTGATGCCAACTGGAACTCTTATGGAGTACCAACGCATACTTCAGACGGAAATAAGAAACTCGACCTTTCGTTTGATAAAGCAACGTCTCTACAATGGCAGAATCAAGTGCACTTTGTGACCAATATAGCTGTTTCGGCAGGCAAGACCTACGATTTCTCGGTTGCTATTAAGGCTACCAACGACATCCCTGCCGCGACTGTAAAGGTTAGCAAGGTTGGCGACGATGGTACCTATTTGCTCCTCAGAGACCACAACGTATCTCTTGCAGCAGATGAAATGAAAGTAGTAGCAGGTTCGGCCCTTGCTGGTTTCGATGGAAATGTGAAGATAACATTTGATTTTGGTGGAAGCCCGGCAAATACCAACGTGTCTATTTACAACATCACTTTAACTGAACACAACGACGCCAATGTAGCTCCGTTGGATTACGATTTAGCAGGAAACCTTTGGAAGGCAGTGGACAAAAACAAAGACTACACAATGGGTTTCTGGTGGGCCGACGCAAACTGGTCTCAGGTTGGCAACCCCGACTTTGAGCAGAACAATAATGTTTATACAATTACAGCCAAATCTGATGCTGCTGCTGAATGGCAGGCTCAAAATTCATTCAACACCAAATCATTAGCTCTTGGAGCTGATGATATCGTCGATTTCTCTTGTGTTGTAATGGCAAGTAAAGACAGCCCTGCAATTATAAAGCTCTCTTCACAGGAAAGCGATGGCAATTATTTATTTGAAAAACACGGCGTTCAGTTTAAAGCTGGTGAAATTAAGGTTATCAAGTTTACCAACCAAAAACTCTCAGGAGGTGCTTCTTCTAAACTTAAGCTGATATTTGACTTTGGTGGCTGCAAGAGCGGTACCGAGTTTACTATCGGCAGCATAACCCTGATTAAGAAATAAGTTACCTTTATACCAAAGCCACTTCCCCTTCTGCTTAAGGGAGAAGTGGCTTTTTCTTTCATTCCTAATTTCAATATTGATGAAGATAAATTCATTAATGCTATTATTTTTTGTACTGATAACAACTGCTTGTGGAGGAGGAGTTGGCGACGAAGAAAACACTGGCGGACAAACAGAGCTTACCATCACATTATCGCAGGCGGCCATTGACGTACCGACAAAAGGCGGAACCTTTTCAGTTGATGTGGCCACAACAGGCGAAAAATGGGCAGCCGCACCAAGCATCGACTGGATTACGGCAACCGCAACCGGCTCGTCGACGCCCAAAGGCAAATTATCCATCGTTGTACAGCCCAATAATGGCGATGCCCGTTCGGCAAGCGTACTGGTTAGCTCTGGCACGAAAAGCCAGAAAATTACTATCGAACAGGCTGCTGCGCTCCGTATATCCAAGTCTGAAATAATGACCAAATCGGGTGGTGAGAACTACTCACTTATAATTTCGGGATATACAAACTGGACAGCCACTTCCAGCAAAAACTGGATAATTGCCAGCCGTGTCAACGACGGTTCGCTTACCATAACCACCACCCCTTCTACAGAAACAAAAACCCGCACCGGAGAAGTTACAATTGTTGCTGGCGGCGAAACTGCGGTTGTCACTGTTTATCAGGAATCAGTTGAAATAACAGATATTCCTGATCGTGAAGGATACAAACTGATTTGGCACGACGAATTTAATCAGGGAACCGAACTCAACAAGACTGACTGGACGCACGAAGTACAGAAAGCCGGATGGGTGAATAACGAGTTGCAGAATTATGTTGACGGTGCCTACAATGGCCAGCGCGTCACCGAACTATCTGATGGAAAATTGCGCATCCATTGCTTTAAATCAGGAGGAAGTGTCTATTCGGGGCGGGTTTATGCACAAGTAACTCAGGGATGGCAATACGGTTATATAGAAGCCCGCATAATGCTGCCCAAAGGTAAAGGTACCTGGCCGGCTTTTTGGATGATGCCTGCAAACAACGATTTCTCAATCAACCCGTGGCCAAAGTGTGGAGAAATAGATATTATGGAAGAAGTGGGTGTTGTGCCCAACGAGGTGTCTTCCAGCCTTCATGCCGAGGGGCACAATCATACCAATGGCACTCAGGTAACCCATGCAATGACCATTGAAAAAGCGGAAGGCGAATTTCATACATACGGTATGGAGTGGACATCACAAAAAATAACGACCTATGTTGACGGTAAAGTGCAACTCACATACAACAATGATAATAAAGGGGTTTTCAACTGGCCGTACGACAAACCATATTACATCATTCTCAATCTCGCCTGGGGAGGCAGTTGGGGAGGCATGCAGGGGGTTGACGAATCAGCGCTTCCGCTCAGTTGTGTGGTAGATTATGTCCGCGTTTTCCAGAAGAATTAATTATCTCTAATGAGTTAACAGCTAACATCTTTACAAGAAATAGATAATCAGTTATCTCAGATAAAACAAAAAACCAATCCCAAATTAAATAACTAAAAAAATCAAAATGAAAGCCAAACAAATTTTAGTCGGCATACTACTCCTGTTTGGAACGTCGCTGTTAGCCGGAGCCCAGCAAACCCAGTCCAATTCCGGGCCAGGTAACTGGAAACTGGTTTGGAGCGACGAATTCGATTACAATGGACTTCCCAATCCTCAAAAATGGAGTTACGACACGCAAGGCAATTCCAGCGGCTGGGGAAACAATGAAGCCCAATTTTACACCGACGGGCAAATCAAAAATGCTGAAGTTAAAGACGGGCTCTTATATATCACCGCCAGAAAAGAAGATATTGGAGGTAAAAAATATTCGTCGGCCCGGCTAATTACCAAATCGAAAGGCGATTGGCTTTACGGGAAAGTTGAAGTAAGGGCAAAATTGCCCGACGGACGGGGGATGTGGCCTGCAATCTGGATGTTGCCAACCGATTGGGAATATGGCAACTGGCCTGCCAGCGGCGAAATCGACATCATGGAAAATGTGGGTTACGACCCGAATGTAGTCGTATTCTCTTCACACTCACAGTCATATAACCATGTCGCCGGAACTCAGAAAAGCACCAGAACAACTATTGCCGATTGCTATACCAACTTTCACAACTACCAACTGGAATGGGAACCTTCGGAATATAGAATTTATGTTGACGACAAGTTATACTTCACCTTTAAAAACGAAGGTACTGGATACAAGGAATGGCCTTTCGACAAACGGTTTCATTTGCTCCTGAATGTTGCAGTTGGCGGCAATTGGGGCGGCCAAAAAGGTATCGACGATACAATTTTCCCAAAAACGATGCTGGTTGATTACGTGAGAGTGTATCAGAAAAAATAATGCTGGCAGTTTATCGAAGCTGGTATTGGTTAAAGTTCCCGGCAGGTGTAGTTGTTGTGGTTCCTGCCGGGATAACTTGCCAATCGTTCAAATTCTCAAACTTTAGAACACTGACTTATGAAACTGTTTTTCCCGTTATTCATATTGCTTTGTGCCTGTTATAATAAAGCAGAGATTAAGCCCGCACCCGCCGTTGAAGCCTGGATCACAAGCCCATCAACCAATATTCTTTTTCAAAAGCAAAATGAAAGTATTGGCGCCAGCACATCTTCTGACCAACTTCCAACAATTATGGTTGATGCAGGCAAAGAATTTCAAACCATCGACGGCTTCGGCAACTGCCTCACGGGCGGAAGTGCACTGGTTCTGAACCAAATGGATAAAGCCAGCCGTGCCCAAATCCTGAAAGAACTTTTCGCCGCCGACGGAAGCAACATCGGAATTAGCTACCTGAGACTATCTATTGGAGCTTCAGATTTGAGTGATCATTTGTTCACCTATGACGAAATTTCTGAAGGGCAAACCGATGTAAATATGGAGAAATTCAGTTTGGAACCTGAAAAGAAAGATCTCATTCCCGTCTTAAAGGAAATTTTGGCAATCAATCCAAAGATCAAAATCATGGGTTCGCCCTGGACTGCCCCAACCTGGATGAAAACAAACGCCAAATTCAAAGGCGGCAGCCTGAAACCTGAGTATTTTGACGCGTATGCCAAATACTTTGTGAAATACATTCAGGAAATGAAAGCCGAAGACATCACAATTGATGCGATCACAATTCAAAACGAACCACTCCACCCCGGAAACACGCCAAGCATGTTTATGCCCGCTGCTGACCAGGCCGATTTTATCAAGAAAAGCCTGGGACCAGCTTTTAAAGCTGCCGGAATTAAAACAAAAATTGTTGTTTACGACCATAATGCTGACCGAATCGACTATCCGATCTCAATTTTAGACGATCCGCAGGCAGCCCAATATGTTGATGGATCGGCATTCCACTTGTATGGCGGAACAATCGAAGAATTGAGTAAAGTTCACGCGGCTCACCCAAACAAAAATCTGTATTTCACCGAACAATGGGTTGGCGCACCTGGCAATCTGGCTGGCGACCTTTCGTGGCACGTGCGCACACTCATAATTGGAGGAACCCGAAACTGGTGCCGCAATGTGCTCGAATGGAACATGGCCTCCGACCCCAAATACGACCCGCATACCAACGATGGTGGCTGTGATCAGTGCCTCGGCACAATAACAATCGACGGCAATAACGTAACACGCAACCCAGCCTACTACATTTTGGCTCACGCAGCCAAATTTGTTCGCCCTGGTTCTGTCAGAATCGATTCTAATTTACCTGAAAACTTGTCAAATGTGGCCTTCAAAACTCCAGAAGGAAAATTGGTATTGATTGTCATTAACGATAACAAGACTGCTCAAGAATTTAGAGTTAAGTACCAAAACAGTGAATTTTCGGCAACGCTTCCGCATGGAGCTGTTGGTACTTATATTTGGTAGCTACGCGCATACTACAAACAAGAATAAAACCAATGCCGGAGCAGGAAATGAACTCATTTTCTGCTCTTTTTTTATTCTGTGTCCAAATCTGTCTGGCATTCAACTTTGATTCTTTATTTTTGTTTAATTACCGAACTTAAAAAAAAGCCATGATTATAGTAGTATCGCCAGCCAAAACCTTATACGACAAGAGTCCCATCCTTCTTGAAACCTATTCTGAAATTGAATTTCTTCAGGAAGCCGAAAAGATAATGAGTGTGCTGAAAAAGAAAAAGCCAGCGCAAATCTCGAAACTAATGGATATTTCGCCCAAACTGGCCGAATTGAACTTCCAGCGCTTTCAGGCCTGGCAGCCAGTTTTTACTCCTGAAAATTCGTGGCAGGCAGTTTTGATGTTCAACGGCGATGTTTATCAAGGATTGAAAGCAGAAACCTTTTCAGACAATGAATTCGCTGTTGCCCAGGAAAAACTGCGTATTCTTTCAGGATTGTATGGGCTGCTGAAGCCGCTCGATCGCATTCGGCCTTATCGACTGGAAATGGGAACCAGCTTACCTGTTGCACGAAAAAAAGACCTTTACGACTTCTGGAAAACCAAAATTACGGCGAAACTGAACGAAGAACTGGCACAACACGATCAAAGAATATTGGTAAACCTGGCGTCAAACGAATACTTCAGCGCTGTTGATGCTAAGAAAGTTAAAGCCCGAATCATCACCCCTGCATTCAAGGAAAACAAAGGTGGAAAATACCAGATGGTTTCTTTTTTTGCCAAGCGTGCACGTGGACTAATGAGCCGCTTTATTATCCTGAATAACATTGCCGACCCTGAAGAAATCAAAGCATTTGATTTGGAAGGATACTATTTCAACAGCCAGCTTTCAGGAGAAAATGACTGGGTTTTTACACGATAAAAAAGCTTTCAGTTTAACTCATTCTGAAACATTGAAGTAAAAATCAACCTAAAGTCAATCTGTTTTAGCGAACTTTTTACCTTTGCGACAAATGGTTTGAAAAAACTTGCAGAAAGGAGCA
>Ga0116170_10003364_pt1 | contig 14978 bp, 13 predicted proteins | sample AD_JPNHW1_MetaG_FD_89797 | JGI IMG/M metagenome (GOLD analysis project Ga0116170, IMG submission 89797) | Active sludge microbial communities of municipal wastewater-treating anaerobic digesters from Japan - AD_JPNHW1_MetaG | ecosystem: Engineered > Bioreactor > Anaerobic > Digestate | place...
GACCCGCCATCCCCCCGCGACCCCACCGCGAACGGGCCGCGATCCCCCCGCGAAGTGGGCTCCAGACCCCGCAAGGTTGCCGTCATAGGCTTCCGGTCCTGGAGACTTTCGCAGTCGATCAACCCCAGCAGGCGGGCGCGGCCCTCCTCGTCCTCGCCCATGTAGAGCAGCTCGTAATCGAAGGCCTGCCCGCGCCGCCCCCGGTGCGCGATCAGAAATTCCATCTCCATCAGTCGGTCCAGGTGGATCCGGAGTTGCGTATCCCCCCATCCGACGGCCTCCCGCACCTGCCGCCGCGTGAAATGGAAATCGCTTTGCAGGCTTCCCTGTTCCTCGCAGCTCTCGCGGACCCAGCCGTACAGCAGCGTCAGCAGCTTCCGCGTCTGGGGCAGCAGCTCGTCCACCGTCCTCGAAAACACCTCCTGCGCCAGTTCGTTCGCCAACGCGATATCCGAGCGCGTCACCTCGATGTAGCGCAGATCCCCGTGGCTCCGGATCTCCCGCTGGAACTGGTGCAACAGCGCAATGGCGCGGATCAGCGTCAGGTACTTCACGTGGTCGCGCCGGCTTCGCGTCTGGTCGTCCCGAAAGCTCAACTGGTCCGCGAACGGATTCACCACGGCGAGGGGCTGGAGCAGCCGCTGCGCGTTTCGATGCAGCCTCAGCAGATCCTCCCGCCGACGCTTCGCCAGCAGCCCCTCCAGCGTCTCCCGCTGACGCTGGAGCGCGTGGATCGCCCGCGTCTGCTCTCGGCTCTCGTTCACCGTCAGCACCAGGCAGCGGTTCAGAAGCTCCTCGTCCAGGTCAATCGCCGTGGACGTGAGAAACAGCATCACCGGCCCTTCCACGGTGTAGTCATGGGTCACCAGCATCCCCGACGCCGGATCCTTCCCCGTGGAAGCCATCGTCACGCGGCCTTCGCTCTGGAGGAGCTTGAGGGCATAGCTGGCCTGCTTCGCGCCCTCCTCCTCCGCGATGGCCAGGATCTTGTGTTGAAGGGCGCGATCCCCCATGTAGAAAAGGCTCTGCCCGCTCATCGCCGAATACCGCACCACGTCTTCCTCCGGCACGAGGTCCAGCACCGCGTCCATCAGGCTCGACTTGCCCGCCGCCGATGCGCTCTGGATCAGCAGCGCCAGCGGGCGATCCAGCAGCCGCGAGACCACCGCCAGATAGCCCGTGAGCTTGTTGGGTTCCTCCCCCACCACGCCCAGGGTCTCGAAATCCCGGAGAAGGCGCGTCATCAGGTCCGGCGACCGCAGCAGGGATAGGGCTTCCTCGCGTTCCACCTCGCTCAGGGCGGGATGGGAGTTCTTCAGCGTCAGGGCCTCGGCCAATTGCGCCGCCTGCATGGCCTCCACCTTCCGCAGCACCCGCCCCAGGTCCAGCTTCAGCGCATCCTCCGACGCGCCCAGCTCCAGGCTCGCCTGTTTCAGGAACGCCGCCCGTGCCTTCGCCTGATACAGGTCCAGGGAATCCACGTGGAAACGCTCGCCCCGAGACACCATCAGGTTGACCTTCAACGTCTCGGGGTTCAGCGGCTTCTGCCAGCCCCGGACGCGGTAACGCCGGTCCTCCAGATCCAGAAACAAATCCTGCCCCTGGACCTCGCACACCGGCTCATCCCCCGGCGCGGGCGGTTTGAGCTTCGCGGCCTTGGGCTCTGCCTTCAGCGCCTCCGGCGCTGGAGAACCGGCGGCTAAAGAAGGAAGTGGCTCTGAAGTGGCTCCGGGCGCGGCTTCCGGCGTGGTCTCCCCCTTCTGCATTTCTTCTTTAGCCGCTTCTTTTTCCTCGGGAAGTGGCTCCACCGCGTGATCCGAGGCCTTCGGGACGCCGCCTATCCATTCCGCCGAACGGATCAGCATCCCGAACCACTTCTGGACGGGCGTGACTTTCAGCGCGTACGCGTTCGCATCCATCCCCTTCGGAAACGCGATCCGGTGGCACGCAATCCCTTTGCCCGTGAGCTTCTGCGCCAGTTTTTCCGCCGCCCGGTTCCCAGCCTCGTCCCGGTCGTACGCGATCAGAACCCGCTCGGTTCCATATTTCTCAAAGGCTTCCAGGTGGTCCGCCGTGAACCCTTCCACGCCGTACGCCGCCGTCACGTTGCAGAAGCCCGCGCACCAGAACGTCAGCGCATCAATCAGCGCCTCGCACAGGATGATTTCCTTGGAATCCCGCAGGGCGTCTACGTTCCACACGCCCTTATGCGGTCCCGGCAGGTACAGGTGCGTCGGCGTCCCCGTGCGCAGGTCGTCGCGGATCTTGCGGGCATAGGCCTCCACCACGTTCCCGGATTCACTCAGCACCGGAATCACGAGGCTTCCCGCGAAATGCTCGTGCCCCGTCTCGCGAAAAATCCCCACCTTCTCCAGCCGTCCCCGGATCTCCGCGCCCGCCTTGCTGTGCTTGTTCGGAAAGCTGTAGCCCAGCGTTCGGTTCGAGAACCCAAGCTTGAACCGCTGAATGGCCTCCGGATGGTCGATGCCACGAGCTTTTAGGTACGCCAGTGCCTCGGGGGCGGTCTTCAGCGTCTCGTGATAGTGCGCGATGGTCTGGTTCAGCAGCGTCTGGTCGTCCGCGTCCAACGCCACGGGGGGCGGCATCCGCCGGATGGGGCTCGTCTTCACCGGCTCCACCGGACCCGCCACCAGCCCCACGTCCGCCCGTAGCAGCTCCACCGCGTGCCGGAAGCTGATCCCACGGGTCTTCATCACCCAGTCGATGGGGCCGCCCGCCTCGCCACAGCCGAAGCAGTGAAAGAGGTTCTTGGAGGGCGTGACGATCAGCGAGGCCTCGCCGTCCTCGTGGAACGGGCACCGGCCCGCCAGATCCTTGCCGGTCTTCCGAAGCTCGATGCCAGAGGCCTCCACCAGCCGCTCCACCGACACTTCCGCCTTCAGGCGTTCCAGTTCGGCATCAGGGATTCGGGCCATGGGTTTCCTCCGTCCGCTGAAAATCGGTCAAGTCCCTACTTGGGTTCCTTTATGGTATTATGTCAGTGTCCCCGATGGGAACGACTTTATGGCCTGGGAGGTACCGTGATGGGTTCCATTCGATGGTTGAGCCCCATGTTCCGAACCCGCCTCGTCCAGATCCGCAAATCAAAGAACCTGACCCAGCAGGCGCTGGCCGACTCTATGGGCATCCACGTCAACCAGATCAAACGCTACGAGTCGGGACAGTCCGATCCATCTCTGGATGCCCTGGTACGCCTCGCCCGCGCCCTCCACGTCAGCCTGGACGATCTGGTTTTCGACGAGTCCGAGCGCGGCCCTTCCGAGGATCTCGCCCTTCAGTTCGAGGCCATCAGCCATATGCCAGAGAAGGAAAAAGGCATTATCAAAGCCCTTCTCGACGGCATGATCTTCAAATACCAAACCCAACAAATCATGGGGAACCTGAGCCACTGACTCGTTTTCCCTTTTAGCAGCTAAGAGAAAGCCCCCACCCCGCATGGCTCTTGGGGGTTGGGGGGCTTTTCTATAGTTACTAAAAGGGAAAGAACGAACGCTGGAAAGCCCTAAAGCGGGCGCTCCCCACAGACAACGAGAATCCCGTCTACACAAGTGTGGGCGAGCACCACGGCCATAAAGGCAACCCACAGTTCCAGACCGAGAATTACGCCCGGTGTAACCGGGATTGGCCCCCCAATGGCAACGATGCCCCTAAGAGCACCGTACAGAGCAAAGTTTCCGAGAATCCCAGCAGCGGTGAACTTGAGGCCACACCCCTCCAGCATGGTCACGATCTTGGACATAACCAGGAAGGCCGCCTTCCACTCCCAGGACAGAACTGACACGGCGGGTTTGACGAGACGCAGCAGTTTCCGGAACATGGGCATCTCCGAATGGGAACCATCCCAAATCCAGGTTAATGCCCGTAGCGTTTTGTTTTTGCACACTGTGCTTCGCGCAAAGTGGAGACTTCAGCCCGAAACGTGCAGCAGGGCGCTGAGGATCGGATAAGGGATGGGCTCGAACGGATCCTTCTGGCGGGCCAAATACTTGTAGATGATTCGGAAAGCTTCTGCCCGATCCACGTCCAGATCGACAGCATAGCCCCCACTCCACTCGGTGATCGCCGTCTCCACGATGTCTACGGCCTTCACGACGATTGCCCAGTCTGTGGGGCCGTCCGTGAGATAGCGCCCTAGCTCTGGCTCTGGACGGGGCGGCTTCTGGGGCACCATCGCCTGAAGCTCGGACTCCTCTCCGCCTTCCGGGGGAATAACTCCGTCGAGCCAGACCTTCCCTTTTCCCGTCTCCAGCCAGTGCCGATTGCAGCGCAGGGCGAGAGCCAGACCTTGGCGAGTCGCCTCGGATACGTCCTCCACACCATCCTCGCCGCTCTCGATCCGGGACAGGGTGCTCCTTGATGGTCCTCCCGCCTTGTGAACGTCGGCCTGCCGAAGTCCCTGTAAACGCCTTAGATAGAGTGCGCGTGCCCCGAACGTCCCTAGTGCCATGACACCCCCCTCAAAAAAAGTCTTGACCGATGTCCGAAATGTCTCACAATCTTTGCAGCATCCGAAATGTCGATAGATGCATCAGTCTTTTCAACATTGCATCAGACCTCAACAACTCAAGCATACACAGATTCCCCAGACAAAAGGAGACACCATGGCCCCTCGCTCACTGATCCCAAACGGAAAGGTTGATCGCACCGGCCTTCGTCGTTGGTTTCGCGATCGGTATGGCTACCAGCCTGGGTGGTACACCCTGGCGGAAGCCGTTCGTCAGGGGATGCCTTGTGAAGCCCATCCATTGACCGGAAAGCCCCTGTTCGACCTCATCGATGTAGAGAATTGGATCGCGGCACGTCAGAGCGAGCCCATCCAGATCACCTTCGGCAAACCTCCACTGACCACCTAACGAAACGCCCCCCGGCAGCAACGCCGGAGGGTCACCCATAACCATGCACGGGCAGGAGTCGGTGGCACGACTCCTACCGTGCTGCGCAGGACACGTGCGCCTTTTCGGCGCGGGGCATTCGCCATGACAACAGCACCGAGCAGTGACGCTCGCAGTCTCAGTATGGGCGCTCACGAGCCCTCTGACCAACCCGTGGTGCATCCGAAGCTCGATCGAGAGCAGTACCGGGGCTACCTCCAGGAGCAGCTCGCCGCCAAATTGGCCGGGACCGGCCAGGACTCGCGCCGCGTGGCTCTCGTCGGCGATCTCCTGGTGGATGCCGAAACCGGGGAGATCCTGGACGCTGCCCCCGGTGAAAGCCCAGAACTCTATATCGCGGCCATGCACGCCCTCGCGGCGGATCCGACCAACCGCTGGGTGGGCTACCGCCAGGGCTCGGACTGCCGGGGCGAGGCAGAATCGGTGCCCCTGGGTGGGTCCACCTGGGAGGTTTCCGACCGGGCGGATCCTTCATACCAGGCGCGGCTCCGCCTCCGTGGCCGCCGGGAAATTCTGAAGGCCCTCGACCGAGGCTGGGTGAAGCTCCGTGCGACCAACCTCACCGCCTCCCGGTCCTACCGGGAACGCTTCGTCACGTTGACGGCCCCGACGCGGGACCACGCTTCGCGCCTGGAGGAATGGGCCGCCCACAATCAGGGTCTGGAAAACCTGCGGGAAACGGAGTTTTTCAAGGAACGTGTCCGGGGTGGGGTGAAAAACCTGGAGGACCCCGGCATCGACCGCCCCCACGCTCACTCTCACTCCATTTTCCTCGCGCTCTTTCTGCCTCAGGCAGCCCTGGCCTGGGTGTGGACCGAGTGCATGCTGGCGGCCTTCGAGAAGCAGGACGGCCAACGTCTGCCGGATCCCCGGCAGGCCTTGCTGGACGAGGGTTGGACCCTGGAAAAGGTGCTGGAGGTGGAAGGCCATTTCGCCACCGCGAAAAAGAAGCTCAAAAAGACTCAGACCCGCGAGGACCAGCGCTACTGGCGGGACCGGCTGGACGAGGCCAAGGCCACGCTGGATAACATCCGGAAGTTTTGCTATTTCGTGGACGTGCGCCTCGTGGGTAAGACCACCTCGGCCACCACCGTCGAGCGCCAGAAGGCCATCCTGGAGGTTTGCAAGTACGTCACGAAAACCACCGACCTCCTGGAGCGCTCCCAGGAGGACTTGCTGGGCCTCCTGCTGCCCCCGCGTGCGCCGCGGGTCTTCGACACGTTCGGGGTGTGCCGGGGCAAAAAGCAGCCGAAGGACGAGATCCAGGAGGCCCTCCGGGCGGTCGCGGCAGGCGCGGGAAACCGCGCCAATACTCGAGTTCATCAGGCCGCAATAAAGTCCGAAACGCCCTGTTCGGAGCACGACCAGGAAGCTGGTGAGGGGGGCACCGAGCCCCCTCCCAAAAAACAGCGCCCGCCCTCCTGGCGGAAGCTCATGGGGATCCTCCCTCTCTCGGAATTCATAGGCGTGATGCGGATCCGCGCCGCAGCCAACTCCTCGTTCGCGATGGGGCGGCTGAAGCAGTCCGGAATTTTTGCCTGGACCCTCGCCGAGGTTCTTGCGTCGGGCGAGTGCCCCGATCCCTTCGTCACCGCCTGAGGACCGGTGAAACTCTGCCACTTCCAAAAAACGAGTCGCACTGCGGGTCTTGCTCGCGAACGAGACTGACAGAAAGGAAAAACGTCATGTCCACAACACCGAAACTCGTGATCTTCGACCCGCATGGCTCACTGGTGGCCCTCTCGCGGAAAGAGCCTGAAATCCAGCCTTTGCCTATTGCGTTGGACGCCGAAATCCAACCGTCGATCCGCTCGAGGTACCCACTGGAAACGTTGCTGCGAGACCTCAAACAAGCCCTCGAAACTTCGCCAGAACTCACGGAAACGCTCGCAAATCTTGAGGAATACGACTCGCGGATGGATCTCATCCTTCCGTTCCGGCTCGAATACTTTGCCAACCTGAAAGCTACCGCCAGGCTTCTCGTAGGCAGCCCTGACATGACGCCCACTGAGCTTTTCCGGGCGCTGCGCGCCCGCGCAGACGAATCCGACCGGGAATGGGTCGCGTCCATGCAGGAACGTGCTCCATCGCAGGCACACATCGACCACGACTTCAGCTATCGACTCAGCCGCCAGGCCTTCCTGACGGTCCTGGCGCAGACCCTTGCCAATCCTCAAACCCTCACCAGCAAAGGAGGCAACCATGCCCAACCCTCACCACAAGCCCGCTCCTGAACCCCAGGACGACACCCCGAAGTCCTCGTCCGCACTCCCCGAGAGCCCCGACGGCGGCGGCGCATTGACCACCCCCATGGGGTTCCGCTTTGAGCGGGAAGCCGTCGCCGCCTACCTGAACTTCGCCTTCCACGCGCATCCGGAGGCCCAGGGGTGGATCGCGGATTTTCGCGCCGATGGCCGCCCCGACATGGTGGGGCACTTCCGCGAGGCCTACCAATCCATCGCGCATGACGTCGAGGAAACGTTCGAGGCGCGACCCGACATCACGCCCAAGCAGCTCCTGGAGCGGGTTCTCGATGTCACCCGGTGGCACGAGTCCCCCTACTCGGAGGTGGGTGGAGAAGCCTTCCGGAGCGAAGCGGGCGTTGACCGGAAGTTCGTTTGGGACGCCGCGCACATCACCGTGTTCAATGTGCTGGGCGGTGCCTTCCACGCCCCCGGAGATGAGGACGGCGACGAGGAGAACGACCTCTCCACCGACCCGGCGCATGACATCGAACTGACCATGTCTGACGCGGCCCAGGCCCGCCACGAGGCGCTGTTCGAAGCCCTTCGGCTGGCTCACCGTGCCGTCCAGCAGTCCTCCGAAGCTCTGGCCGCCTTCACCCCCGAAGCCGGGCTGGAGGACATGGCGCAGCCGTACCTCGAGGCCTATGCCTCCACTCTCGCGAACCTCACGGAACTGGTCCGCCAGCGGCCCGACGTCACGTCGGAGGATCTCGTTCGGATCATGGAAACCCGGTGCGAAATGCCCCAGGAAACCCTGGGTGAAACCGCCCGGCGCGTTGGGCAGAACCTGAACCCGTGCGCGTGGCAGTTCGGCGAAAAGGAGGCTCGCGAGGGCGTTCTGAGCCTGTTGGCCTCCTTGCTCACGCCCGCGCCGACGCCTCTCGAAACCCACGAGCGCGAGCACAGGCGCGGTTTCGCCCATGCTCCCGAGGAGATCGCCCGCCTCCTGGAGGAGGGGCTTCACACGGCTCCCGAGTTGGCCCGCCTCTTGAAAGACATGCGCGACAACGAAGGTCTTCGGCACATGACGCAGCACTTCGAATCCGCCTATGCCCTGGCCGTCAACGACCTCCGCACGACCTTCGCGTCCGAGCCGGACCTCACGCCCGACCGCCTCTTCCGCAAGCTCTGGGCTTACCAGCGCCAGTTCGATGCCGGGGTGCTCGGAGAGGATCGCGAATTCGTCCTCAGCCCGCACCGGGCCGAGCAGAGCTACGCCCTGGTGCATGGCTACCAGGCGGCGCTGACCGTGCTCGCTCGCTTGGTCCCGGTCGACAGGCCCTGAGCCGAAGCCCTTGCTGCACCTACCTCCCCGGCTTCCGGACCTCCGGACCGGGGAGGTTCTTCATGTCCTGCTGGGGACGCGGGAGGACGGGCACCACCACCGTAGTCTCGGCCTCCCACGCAATGGACGCGGTCTCCAGCCGCAGGCACTCGTTGAACGCCGCTAGCTCGGCGGCGTCACGTCCTCCCAGCTCCCGCTGTGGTGATACAGGGCGCGAATGATCGGGGCGGTTCCGGGCGTTTCCAGCGACAGTGCGGTTCCCACCACCATCGGAACCACCAGAAGCCCGCTGGTCTCGTGGCGCAGCTCCAGCGACTCGCCCGCCATCGGTGCCCGCTCGGCCAGCAGCAGCAGGGGCTCCAGCCGCCCTGGTTCGGGACTCGTCCACGCCAGCCACACACTCGGTCCGGGGGCTACGGGTGGGTCGGGGATCTCCGCCGGAGGCGGGTCCGGGAACGGGGGCACCAGGGCCTGGAGCCGCCAGTCCTGGCTGGGGTCCTGAGGCTGCTCCCACGCGGCCTTTAGCAGGTCCTGGAGGCATTCCAGCCACGCCGTGGCGAGGATCTCGCCCGCCGGGGGCGGCAGCAGCCGCTCCACGGCCTGGGGCAGGCTCGGGGCGGGCAGAGTCCGGATCTCCCGGCTTCGCGCCGCCCAGGCCCGCCCTAGCCGCATCTCGGCGTGGTTCCGGAGCGCCTCCCGCACCTGCCTGAGGGGCTCGGACTGCCGCCGCATCTCGGCGTCTGTCGACCACCGAAGCAGGCTTGGATTCAGTTCGAGGAACCCGGCCTGCCGGGCGAGGGTCCACGGGTCCCGGCACGGGTGCTGCGGCTGGAGCCAGGGGCGCAGGGGCTCCGGGCAGGTACGCCTCCACGGGTAGTCCAGGCCGTCGCGGGCGGCGTCCGGGCCTGGGCTGGCGTCCGGGCCTGGGCTGGCGTTCGGGGCGCGGGCGGCGGTTGCGGGCCTGCCGCTCGGCGCGGGGCTTCCTGGGTTTGCGCTTGGGGCGCTGCTCATGGACTTCCTCCTGCGCAATGCGCTCGTTCTCTGTCTTGATCGCGGCCAATCGCCGCCCAGCCTCTGTGGAACCGGGGTTTTTGCTCTCCAGGGCAGACACCGCCCTCCCCAGGTGGAAACCTGGCTTCAGCTTCACGCCCTGGCGCTGATAAGACCGGTGATCCAACCGTTCCGCTCGCCCGGCCTCGGCCAGGGCCTGGTTGCACAGGTTGGCCCATTGGACGCGGATCAACTCCGTTGGGTTTGGAAGGCTCTTGTCTCGCTGCCTCGCCACGGCATCCAGCTCACGGACCTTCTTCCCCAACGCCCCATCGGGCATCACTGCGTTGCTCGACAACAGGAGGTCGAGATGGGGGTTGTTCGGCTTTCGGTGAATCCCCACGTCTACTGCGATTTGGAAGGTGTCAGACAGCCACCTTCCGAACCGCTCGGCCAGGGCAGACTCCTGTTCACGCGAGAGGCCACGTGGCAGGGCCGCGTCAACCTCCCTGCCCACGATGGCGTCCCCACGCCGATTGTGGGATTCCACGCGATTCCAGAAATCTTCGCGCCCGCTCGGTGCAAGGCCATGGGGCAGGAATATGGGAAGCGGTGCCACATGCCTCTTCTGGCGAAAATCAGCGATAAGGCCAGTCCTCGCATCCACCATTCGCGAGGCGGACCGATAGGCGCTGACAGCCACCGCAGACCGGCCCTCTGAGCGCCGCACGACGGACATGGCCAGAGGAAACATGGGTGGGGGTGAGGGGGGCATGGGGGGCTCTTGGGGGATCGCGGAAAGCTGGAACTCCTGGGGGGTATCGGGGGGCTTGCCTCCCTGATCGCACGCATTCCGGAGGAATGCTCTAAGTGCGCCATTCTGGTTTCGACGTAACATCTCGAAACATCTCGTTATAAGCACGCCGTGCCTAATTACCATTTTAGCGCACGAATAACTTGCGTCCATGGGCGGACCCTGTCCTATGGTTGGCCATGGCAAGGAGGGAAATATGGGGGGCATGACGAGGATGGAGCGCGCCCAGCAAGCTCGGCTCAGGGCGCAGCAGATGACGGCCCAGGCGCAGAAACTGGAGGCCGAGGAACGGGAACTGGCGAGGCGGAAGGATGTGGCTCGAAAGGCCATTCTCGGGGGAGCCCTGTTGGCAGCCATTCGCGGCGGACGCCTCACTCGCGAGGACTGGGATCGGCTTGTCTTGCCGTGCATCGCCGACCGGGACCGGCAGCGGTTGTCGGGATGGCCCTGGGATGCGGTCCATCCGTCCACACAACTCGACGAATCGTAAGGTTAGATTCTTTTAGCAGCTAAAAAAGAAAGGCCCCTTCGCCGAGGCGGCCAGAAAGCGTCTCGGGTAGGGGGAGAACCGAAGGGCGGGATGACCCGTGTGACCTACGCTTGCTTGCCCGCCAGGGGTCGCACCCCTGGCGGACGAGCGCAGCGGAGAGCAGCCTTCGGGCAGGTAGGGTTCCCTGCGCCGCGCTTTCTGCGGCGGAGGGCCTGACTGGAGGCTGCGGGGCACGAACGGGGCAGCACGCCCGTAGGCTCGGACCCCGGACCGGGACGCGGCGGTGGGTCGGCGGGCTGGGTCAGCTTCCGTGCCGACGCCACCCCCAGAAGGGCGAGAGCAACCGTGGGCTATCCCCCAGCAGCCGGAACACCACCCGCTGCCACCACCGATCCTCCGACCGGTACCACACCCCATAGACGGTCTCGGCCACGCTGCTTCCCCACGTCGGCCTCTCGCCCATCGACCTCGGGCGGCTCTCCTGCTCCCGGCAGAGGCGGAGGATCAGGGGTTCTTGCAGTTCGTCGTTCATGGGGCACCGGTTCGTGGAGACACGAGCATACCCTGTGAGAGGGCGCTCGCGACCGGAACGCACGGCAGGGAAAGATCCATAAAAGAACGGGGCCGACTGGCCCCGTTCTTGACTTCAACTGCTGGCGGAGGTCTTCAACCGAACTCCGACAGAGGGTGGGGAGAGCAGAACCGATAGAAACAGCAATAGAATCGGAATGACGCGATCATTTAGAACGGGACCACCACTGGCTTCTCAGATCCAATTCGGTACTGATACCGAGTAGCCACCAAGTTCTGAGATAACCAGAACTCAATGATTGGCTTTTTTTCCAATTCAGCACTAGGAATTGGAAGCCAGTAATTGAGCACTTTGTTGTGCTCTGGGTGCTTTCCACTCCGTATCTCCCAGGTCTTACCGTTATCCAACGAATAGCGTAGAAATCCGGGTTCGTTCCACCATAGTTTTACTCCTTCATCCGTGGCCTCTTCTTTGACTTCTGGAACCAGTGCGGATTCCGATTGAAAATATTTCTCTTGGATTATCTGATTGCCACGCATCAAGCGATATCCGCGAGCAGGTTTGTAATTTGGCACCAAAGCCCAGAATGACGCCTCTACCCCTTTGACCTTTATAAAATGATTTGCATTATCGACAACTTGAATACGATCGCTTTCACAAACCTCAACCGAGCATTGAAACGTTTCGATGGTGTTATCTGTGTAGAACAAGGTGAATTGTCCAGAATCTTTTGGTCCGAGATTGCTCGGAAACTGTTCAGAAGGTCCTACGCTAATCCACCCTCGTGGGAGAGGTCTAAAATTGGAATCCGTAGGAGATATTATCCTCCCAGCATAAAAAACCGCAATTTGTGCACGAATTGGCATAGCTGACAGCATCATCATGATCGAAAGAAAATAAATCTTGTTTCGCATCGATATCTCCATTGAATTAATGAGGTTTTCCGGGCCACATGTCGAAGTCATACTTCCAGAGCCAGTAGAATGTGTAATCGGAAATCCAGCGTGGTGTTCCGTAGGACATGATGTCCGTATATGTTCCAGTGCTCTTCGCTCCGGAACTTGGATCCCAACCTTCCACGCCAATGGAACCATTGTTATACGGGAAGGCACTGTCGAAGGGCGCAGCAGGAACATTACCCGTTGTTGGCCATTGAACATGGTCCCGCCCATGAGCGTGTCCCAATTCGTGAGCGATCACTTCACCTTCGTTGTATAGATACAGAATAAAGTGATTTCCGGAAGTGCCTACGCCTCTTGCATTCCCTCCGTTCACAAGGTAGGTGTGTCCGGCAACTCTGGGTACAAGCATGGCCACGAAAGTATTGGCTGGCTTCTGCCCTGATATCCCAACAGGAGATGTTGCTTGCGTTACCCACTCTGCCGCAAAGGTCAGAACATCACCCCAGGCCTGATTTGACTGGGTCAGATTTAGTGCTGGTGGATTTCCATATGCCGGATCCCAATAGTTGCCTTGGCCGACACTGGTCATTGGATTCCCATTCTCGTCTTTGAAATCCTCTGAACAGATGAAAAAGGCATCATTCACGGGCGTCACAATAGTCGGAGCAATAGCCGTCGGATAGTAAGACTTGATGTAAGCCTCTGCAGCCGACGTAGCCGTTGTAAATTCGTTGGGATCCGTCTTGCCAACCCATTCAACCTTGCGCGTGGTTCCATCCATGTAGACATATTTCACGCGAACCAGCTTGACCGTCATTGGCGGAGGCTGCTGGAACGACGGCTTGCATTGGAAGGTTTTGCCAGCGACGATCTCGTTTCCATCCTTGTCCTTGATGGAACTGAAGCGGAGATGCGCCCCGGCGATGGCCTTCTCTTTTGGTAAGACGAGATCAAAGCCCAGTGTCGCTTTCCTCAACAGCGTCGATTCCGTCTGAGCCTGGAGAGAATCCACCACGGCACCCGAGTCGTTCACCAGTTCGATGGTGAAACTCACAGGGCCTCTCCGTTCCGCACCCATGTTCACTTTCCCTTGGATGCGTGCTGGACGCCCAGCAACAAGCGGAACATCTGGCTTGAACGCACGCTTTGGATCCGAGTCCGTTAGGCCAGTTGCTGTATTCGGATCTACCGCCGTGGCATAGGACGAATCATTCCCATCAAAGGCCTTCAGGTAGCGTGTCGGTCCTTGATTCAGGCTTACCTGAGCAACGTTTACGTCACCAGCCGTTGCTATCGTTCCCAGAAGCGCGGACCCGGCCAGTAGAGCCGTGCTACTCGGACCTGCCGCCATCATCCTCAGCCCGTTCGTCTGGGAGGTCGTAGCGGGCGGATCCATGGGGGCCTGGATCTGTCCGGCCAGGAAAACATTCCCATCCTTCATCAGGACCATCTTTGGATCCGACAATCCGTAATCCAATTTGTCCATTACAGATTGGGTTAAACCCTTCGCAGTTCCAACGCCCGAACCCCACATCTGACGGGGGTTTGCATGGGGTTTTGGGCGGCTAAAAAGGGAGAGACCCCCTGACGCGGTTTTTCCGGATGCACGCCTCCCGCCTCCCGGAGGGAGCCCCGGAACTGAGCGCGGGCGATTCGGCTGGAGGGTGAGCATGACCCTCCATTATCGCCCCTATTCCTCCCCCTCCCGTTCGAGTTCGGCCATCAGATCCGCCTCGTCGTCTTCCAGGGCGTGCTGGCCCTCCTTCGCCAGCCTGCCCGGATGCGTGGCCGTGTGGACGGCCTTCAGGTGACGGATGCTCACCTGGGTGTAGATCTGCGTGCTCTCCAGGCTCTCGTGCCCCAGGATCGCCTGGATGGTTCGCGTGTCCGCCCCGTTCTCCAGCATCAGCGTCGCCATCGTGTGCCTCAGCAGGTGGCAGCTTCCCTGCTTCCCGATGTCCGCCCGGTCCACGTATTCCTTCACCATCTGGCTCAGGTGAAGCAGGTCCATGGACATCCCCATGACGTTGAGGAACAGGCTGTCCCGGTCCTCGCCCACCTCCAGGGACGGCCTCGCCATGTCCAGGTAGCTGTCAATCCACGCCACCGCCCGCTCCCCGATGGGCACCACGCGGTCCTTTTTCCCTTTCCCCTGGCGGACCATCACCGTCCCACGACTCCGGTCCAGGCAGGAAAGCGTGAGGCCAGACAGCTCCTTCCGCCGCATGCCGGTGCTGTAGAACGTCTCCAGGATCGCCCGGTCCCGCAGCCCCAGCGGCGTGGCCACGTCCGGCACCGCCAGCAGTGTCTCCACTTCCTGAACCGTCAGAACGGCCTTGGGCAGACGCTTTTCCACCTTCGGCATGTCCAGGTCCGCCGCTGGGTTGTAGAGCAAATGCCCCTGCTTCACCAGCCAGTGCAGCCACTGCCGGACGAAGCAGATCCGCTGATGGCGGTTGGTGGACGCCAGGGGCTCGCCGTTGGTCTTGCGGTAATAGAACAGGTACCGCTGGTAGGCCTCCAGGATGGGCCGGTCCAGTTGCCCAGGCCGCGTCACGCCGCGATCAAAGCCCCAGCGGATGAAATAGCGCAGCAGCTCGTGGTTCGCCTCCACCGTGCGCTGCGAGTAGTTCCGCTCCGTGAGATACGCCAGGTAGCGCAGCATGTGGTGGTAGAGGCTATCCGGATCGTTCACGTCCCCAGCCGGGCCGAACCGTTTCACGCGCACCAGGTCTTTCCGTTTTCGCATCCCTCACCTCGGAACGGCACGGGGCGCGGGTTTGCCGGGGTGCGTGGCCGCGTGGAC
>Ga0116170_10003365_pt1 | contig 14977 bp, 12 predicted proteins | sample AD_JPNHW1_MetaG_FD_89797 | JGI IMG/M metagenome (GOLD analysis project Ga0116170, IMG submission 89797) | Active sludge microbial communities of municipal wastewater-treating anaerobic digesters from Japan - AD_JPNHW1_MetaG | ecosystem: Engineered > Bioreactor > Anaerobic > Digestate | place...
ATTCGCGAATTGCGAATGACTGAAAACTTGAAAACTTACAACATATAAAGTAATCTGTCGCGTGCTAATTTAGAGAGGTAAAAATGATTTACAAAAGAGTTCTTCTGAAGATAAGCGGAGAAGCGCTTTTAGCGAGTGACGGCAAGCCGATCGATCAGAAATTCCTGACCTATCTTTCCAAAGAGATACGACCTGTTTATGATGCCGGTGTGCAGATAGCGATAGTTGTCGGCGGGGGAAATATTTTCAGAGGTCTTAACGCAAATGAGGAAACGGGACTTGACAGAGTGACCGGCGACCATATGGGAATGCTCGGCACAGTTATCAACAGTCTTGCTCTCAAAGCTGCTTTCGAGGCCAACGGAATGCCTGCAAGGACTATGACTGCCATTGAAATAAACAAAGTTGCTGAACCTTTTATCAGAGGTCGTGCTTTAAGGCATCTTGAAAAAGGGCGTATAGTGATCTTCGGTGCCGGTACAGGCAATCCTTATTTTACAACAGATACTGCGGCGGCGCTTAGAGCTGCTGAGATCGGAGCTGAAGTTCTTATAAAGGCGACAAAGGTTGACGGTCTTTATGACAAGGACCCTGCGAAATTCAAAGATGCTGTTTTTATTAAGAAAACAACATATCAGGAAGCAATTTCAAAGAAACTAAGAGTTATGGATATGACCGCTCTTTCACTTTGTGAAGAGAACAGGCTTCCTGTGAAAATTGTGAATATTTTTACTTCAGGGAATATTCTGAAAGCAATTATTGATGACAGTGTAGGCAGTCTGGTATCGTAAAATTTTTAAAGAGGAGGAAAAGATGTTTGAGCAGAAGAAATTTTTCTCGGATCTGAAAGAAAAGTTCGACAAATCAATTGAATCTTATAAAGGTGATATTACTCAGTACAGAACAGGAAAAGCTTCGCCGAAACTTCTGGATAATATTTTTGTGGATTATTACGGAACAAAAACTCCGCTTAATCAGATGGCATCAATCACAACACCCGACGCAAGGCTGATAATGGTTCAGCCGTATGATAAAACTGCTCTCAAAAACATTGAAACAGCTATCCGTAATGCCAATCTTGGATTTAATCCGCTCAACGACGGTATCTCGATCAAGGTTCCTGTTCCATCTCTGACAGAGGAAAGAAGAAAAGACCTCGTAAAACAGCTTCATCAGCTGACAGAAAAATTCAGAGTAAGCATGAGAAATATCAGAAGAGACGAGCTCCTTGAAATTAAGAGAGCTCAGAAAGATAAGGAAATAACAGAGGATGAAGAAAAGAAATTTTCTGAGAAAGTGCAGAAAGACCTTAATGACTATATCAAAAAGCTGGATGACATTTCAAAAATTAAAGAAAATGACATACTCGAACTGTAATATCTATTTCCGGAGAAAAAAATGTCAGGATATGTTTTAGGTATCGACCTTGGAACTTCCACAACGACTGTATCTGTTGTGAAAGACGGTATGGCACAGATAATTCCTATCGAAGGAGAGGAAGATGACAAGATAATGCCATCTGTCGTAGCTTTTGTCAATGAAGGTAAGAATGTACTTGTAGGGAAGAAGGCTAAAGACCGGAGGCATCTCAATCCTGTAAACACGATATACAGTATAAAAAGGATCATCGGCAGAAAATTTTCACATCCCGAAACTATAAAATATGCGAAAAAATTCCCGTATAAAGTGGTCGGCGGATTGAATGATTCTATTGAGATCGAGATTTTTGGAAGAAGGATCACGCCTCAGATGATTTCTTCACTTGTGCTCAGAAAGGCAAAACAGGCCGCCGCTGATTTTCTGGGGTTTGAAGTGGTTGATGCGGTAATTACCGTGCCTGCAAACTACAACGAAGCTCAAAGAAGGGCGACACAGGAGGCCGGAAGGCTTGCAGGGCTTAATGTTATGAGAATAGTCAATGAGCCTACAGCGGCAGCTCTGGCTTATGGCTTTGGAAATAACCTGAATGAGAGGATAGCGGTATTTGATTTCGGTGGCGGAACTTTTGATATTACGATCCTTGAAGTTAAAGATAATTTTTTTGAAGTTCTTTCTACTGCCGGTGACAGTTTCCTTGGTGGAGATGATATTGATGCCGCACTTGTACAGTTCATGGTTGTTGATATCGAGACGAATTACGATGTTCACCTGAACATGAACAATGAAATGCTGACAATTCTTATTTCAGAGGCTGAAAGGATAAAAATATCACTTTCTACCGAGGAAAAAATAAAGATACTTATAAAAGGGATAATTCCCAGAGAAAACGGCAGACTTGTGGATTATGAAAGGACCATAGACCGGGAACTTTTCAGACAGATAATTGAACCTATTGTTGCACAGGCTATCGATATAAGCAAAACGGCAATGCTGAATGCTCATCTTACGATCGATCAGATCAATGCAGTGGTTCTGGTTGGAGGATCATCAAAAATACCTTATGTTCAGGAATGTGTAACTGCATTTTTCAAACAGCCTCCTTTTTACGGAATAGAATCGGTTCTTGTAATCTCAATGGGCGCAAGTATTCTGGGTAACACACTCATAAGCAACTACAGCGAATCTGCGCCGGTGCTGCTCGATGTAATTCCTCTTTCAATAGGTGTAGGGACAATAGGTGATTATATTGAAATACTTGTTGAAAAGAACGAGCCGCTTCCAATAGAGCGGACTAATGTTTTTACCAATGCAAGGGACAATCAGGATAATGTAAAAATTGAAATATATCAGGGAGATGCCAGAAATAAGAGCGAATCACATCTCATGGGTGATCTGACATTGACCGATCTTCGAAATGCAAAAAGAGGTGAGTTGAAGATCGAAGTTAAATTTGAAATTGATACGAACGGTGTCCTGAATGTCAGTGCGGTTGACCTTGAGACAGGAAGAATTCAAAAGATTTCTTTAAACATTCTTGGATTGGAGCAGTAAATGAAGACAAAAATTATTATTCTTATGAATGACGAAAAATACTTGAGATCTCTCGAAAAATTCATTTCGTCAAAAGTTACGGGGAGTGAAGTTTTTGCCACAACAGAAGTAAAGGAACTTGCTGCTATCGATCTTCCCAGTTGCAATCTGATGATAGTTTCTTCCCTGATAAATGAAGGTGTCTGGTTGAAAGCTCTTCCAGTTATCCGGAAAGTACAGAACTTTATTCTGCTCGGAATGGCTGATGGTCCTGAACTTTCTGAAACAATAGCACAAAAATACGGAGCAGCAGCGTATTTCAGGCTCCCGCTTAGCAGCGATGCTCTCCTGAAATCAGTAAATGAAGTGCTGGAAAAATCTATAAACAGGATAAAAATCCCAGATATTATTACAAAAGATTTTGTGGACACGATAACGGAATTTTTTGCTGCAATGGATAAGTATAATTACTATGAATTTTTCGGATTGAAAAAAGATTGTACTGCGGAAGAAGTAAAAAAAAATTATATTGCCATGGCAAGGAAATATCATCCTGATAAATTCAGAAATGTTCCGTCCGAAATCAAAAACATGTCTTATGAAATAACAAAAAGGGCCAATGAGGCCTATTCTGTATTAAGTCATCCGAACAGAAAAAGCATTTATGACAAAATGCTTATTGAAAATGTAGAATTAAAACGGTTCGATTTCAGGATGAAAGTGGCTTATGATGAAAATCCTGAAGATACTGTCCAGAATGAACAGGCAAGAAGATTTGCCAGACTTGCCAAGAAAGCGATGGATCAGAATGATTTTAAATCTGCATTGACACAGCTGAAAATGGCGATTTCAATGGAAAAGAACAGCACCTATCTTGCTAAGTTGATGGATGAAGTTAAGAAAAATCTGGGCATCAGCTCATAGACCTGAGGTGAATTCTTGTCTGCAATGAAAAAAAATGAACTTCTCTTAAAATACGGACTGGATGAGACCAGACTTCCTGAACACATAGCAATAATTATGGACGGCAACGGCAGATGGGCCGGAAAAAAATTCTGGAACCGGATAAAAGGACATTATGAAGGTGCTAACAGCGTTGACAAGATTACATCATTTTGCAGAAAAGCAGGGATAAAATATCTTACACTTTATGCTTTTTCCACGGAAAACTGGAATCGCCCTCAAGATGAAGTGTCGGGATTGATGAATCTGTTGAGAGAGTTTCTTGATAAAAAAAGAGCCACTATGTTAGAAAATAACATAAAATTTAATATAATAGGATCACTCGAAAAGTTTCCTGAAGATATTTTGAAAAGAATATCCGATCTCTGTCGCGATACTTCCGCAAATGATCCTGTCATGACACTTACTCTTGCTCTGAGCTATGGTTCAAGAACTGAAATAGTTGAAGCTGTGAAGAAAATATGTTCACAGACAGTTTCGGGGATGATAAAAGTTGCCGAGGTCGATGAAAAACTTATAAGCAGTTCGCTTTTCACGCATGATATTCCTGATCCTGATCTTGTTATAAGGACAAGCGGGGAAATGAGGATATCAAACTTTTTATTGTGGCAGATAGCCTATTCTGAACTTTATTTTACTGATATTCTGTGGCCTGATTTCAAAGAGAAGAATATGGCTGACGCTTTGAAAGACTTCGCCCGCAGGGAAAGAAGATTCGGCAAGACTACAGAACAGATTAAACAAAAGGAGTTAAAATGAAAGACTGGAAAAGATATCTAACAGGTTTATCACTTATGCCTCTGGTTCTTGTGATCGTATATTACCTTCCGCAAAACTTCTTTGTCTATCTTATTATGATCACAGCATTTTTCGGTTTTTCGGAATATCTTAAAATGTTCAATGAAAAGAAAGATCACCTTTTTGTGCCGTTTGCGGTGCTTATGATGATTCTTGTTGAGACGATGAGCGGACTTGGGCCTGTGGATAATTTCGCAGATTTGACGATAGGACAGATAAGCACTTCCTTCGATGTGATCAGACAGTTTATTCTGATAATTATATCAGCTGCTGCTCTGATTCCTATCTTGTCTCTTTTCGGTTCCGATCCTGTTGAACGGAAGTTTAAAAGAATGACTCTGTATCTATCAGGTTTTTTCTATCTGGGACTCGGGTTCGGTCTGTTTCCGCTTGTCAGAAATTACAGACCGGATCACCAGTGGATGGCGTTTGCACTCATAGTTCCCTGGATCTGTGATACTGCGGCATATTTTGGAGGAAGATTTTTCGGCAGACATAAATTCTCTCCGGTTATATCACCTAACAAAACTTGGGAGGGAGCTATTTCAGGTGCTGCTTTCTCAATTATTGCCGGGCTTATATTCGGATATTTCTTTTTAAAGTCTGAAGGAATGCTTTTTGTCGGAATGGTGGCATTTCTGATAGGGATTCTCGGACAATTGGGAGATCTCGCTGAGTCGTTGATAAAAAGAGGGGCGGGCGTGAAGGATTCAGGAACTCTTTTTCCAGGACATGGTGGCATTCTTGATCGCACAGACTCGCTTCTTATATCGGTTACAGTGATTTATGTATCATTGCTTTTGAAAAACCATGGCCTCTGAAAAGATAATAATTTTCGGTATAACCGGTTCTATCGGCACAAATTCTGAAAAAATAATATATGCATTTAAGGACAGGTTTGAAATTGTAGGTTGCAGCGCCGGCAGTAATATTGCCGGGTTAAATCAGATGCTGTCAAGACATCCTAAAATAAAATCTGTAGTTGTTAAGGATTCAGAGGATATAATAAAAGTGGATAAGATCGATGGAAATGTCTCGGCGGGCAGGAATGCGCTTTTTGAGCTTCTTGATCTGAAGCCGGATAAAATAATCATGGCTCTTCCGGGAAAGGAAGGCTGGAAGATAACAGTTGAAGCAGTTAAAAGAGGAATTCCAGTATGCCTTGCAAATAAGGAATCTCTTGTTATTGCCGGTTTTTTTCTCGGAAATGCGGTAACTTCGGATAGATCAAAGATCATTCCGATTGACAGTGAACACGCCGCACTGATGCAGCTTATTGAAAAAACACCTTCCTGTCAGATAAAAAAAGTATTCATTACGGCTTCCGGCGGCGCATTGAGAGATATGAGTATTGATGAGATGCTTAATTCAGATGCTGCTCAGGCCTTAAAGCATCCTGTGTGGAATATGGGTGCCAAAGTCACAGTTGACAGTGCTACAATGCTGAACAAAGGTCTTGAACTGATAGAAGCATTCTGGCTTTTTAATATCGCTCCGGAAAAGCTGGGAGTAATTGTGCATCCTGAAGTTGATATTCACGCCGCACTTATCCTGAAAGATGGTTCAAGTATATCCCAGATAGCGCCGAGCAGTATGATGATACCCATAGCCTCGGCTTTGAGCTATCCGGAAATGCTTCCGGTAACTGAGAAGTTTCCGGAACTGGAGTTCTGTTACAGTGGAAAGAATATGAGATTTATGGATCCTGATTTCAATAAATATCCTCTTTTAAAAAAAGCATTCGATATGCTGATTGCCGAAGATTTTTCCGGGATGGTGGCTTTTGCAATTTCTGATGAAGTTGCAGTATCAAAGTTTCTAAGAGGTGAAATAAAGGTCAAAGGAATTCACGAAATAGTATTAAAATCTGTCGATAGATTCGGCAATCTTCCTTCTCCCGAAACTATTAATGATATAGATAAATTCATTGATGATATCGAAAAATTCGCAAACGGCTGTTATTAAGTAAGACTATCTTTTGTTTTAAAATCAGTTGAGTTCGTCAAGAGCGACTTTTGCTTTGATGAAATATTCATTCGAAGGCATGAGCGTTTTTGTGAGAAGTATGAAAATCTCCTTAGCTTTTGCCTTGTTTCCGTCTTTCATGCCGTAAGCTTCCCAGTACATTGATTTTGCAGTATCTGATATGGATTTCATGCCATCAACTGCTATCTGATTTGTCTTATCGATAAAAAGAGCTTCGGCAAAAAGGCGTCTTGCCCCGAGTATATCTTTGTTCTGAAGTCTTATAAGACCGTTCTTGGAAAGAGCATCAGCTTTAAGCGAAGATATATCGGTACTTGTTTTAACACCGACTATCTCACGGGTTTTTGTCGTCTTATACTCTTCTTTGAATTTTTCGGAGATTTCATCCATTTCTTTCTGATATATTGCTTTTGTGTTTTCGTCAAACTTTGTGTCGGCATCTTTCTTGCGTTTTGCCGCTTCTTTTCTGTCTTCGGTATTAAGATCTTTCATATCCTTAATGAACTGCGCCTTATCAGCTTTTCTTTTCTCTTCAGCCTTAACCCAGTCTTCTTTTTTTACAGTCCAGTTCGATTTTTCATCTTCAAGTATTTTTGTTCTGGCATCTTTTCTTCTCTGCTTTTCTTCGTTCAGAGACTGAATTTCTTCTTCCCATTTAATTTTCTGCTGTTTCTGGGCTTCCTTTTCTGAAATCTGCTGCTGGGCATATTTAGTTTCTACAGCTTCTTTCTTTTCCTTGTATTCATTTTCTGTTTTCTCAAAACGGGTTTTCCAACTGGTTTCAAATTTTTCTGAATCACTCTGATATTTCACTCTGAGATCATCACTTGCAGTTCCCCATTTTGTATTTATTGCGGCAATGTCAGCATCAATTTTCTCATTTTCTTTTACCAGACGGTCTTTTGTATCTCTACTGTTCTTAAGTTTAAGATCAAGAGCTTTCTGCCTCTGCTGCTTAGCATCGTCCCATGAACTTGAAAGCCTGCCTCTATCTTTTGAACGGGCTTCAATCTTGTTATCTCTTTCTTTTTGAGCAATGGCAACCTGATTGTCAATACTTTTCTTAAAGAGGTCTTTTCTTTTCAGAAAGTTATCGAAATCTCCCTGAGCTTTTTTCTTTTCAGCAAGTTTTGCATTGCGGAATGTATTATTGTCTTTTTGGAGTTCAGCGTTTTTTGCTGCAAGTTTAGCATCAAGAGGAGAAACTTTTGCTTCGTATTCCATATCCACTTTCATTATTATATCGGCAACAAAAGTTTCTTTTCCGGCATCAAAAGCGGCAATTTTCTTTTCCAATGATGCGAGCTGTTTTTTCAGAGCCGGAGTTTCCTTTTCTGCTATTTTTGCATCAAGGGCTGTCTTTTCTGCAACGAGCTTTTCCTTTTCTTCGTTGAATTTCTTTTCAGCGTCAGCAGATGCGGTTTCTTTTTTTGTTTTGTATTCGGTATCAATAGCTGCTCTTTCTTTATCCTGTTCTTCCTGGAATTTTGACATAGCCTCAACATTTTTGGTCATATATTCTTCGATTGCTTTGTCAAACACCTCCATCTCTTTTCTTTTTTCAGATTCCTGCTGATCAAATTCCTGAAGTTTTTTATTGAGATCGTCAAATTTTGCCTGATATTCTTTTTCAACTTCAACTTTGAATTTGCGATCTTCGTCTTCATTTTTCATTTTAACTTCTTCATTGCCGCCGAGATATTTCTTTTCTTCAAGATCGAATTTATCCATTTCCGAACTGATAGACTTATCAATATCGGCAATTTTTGCAACATTTACTTTTTTCTTTTCTTCAAGCTTTACAACATCGGCTTCAGTTTTTTTAGAACCTGAATCAAGAGAATCTTTCTGTTTGTTGTAGTAATCTTCTTTTTCCTTTTTCAATTTATTAAGAAGTTCGGTGTATTTCTTGTCAACCTCACTGAGTTCGGCAAGTCTTGCTTTCTCATCACCTTCAGTTGATACTTTTACAACACCTTTCTCTTTCTGTTCAAAAAGGGTAAGTTTGTTTTCAAGTGCGACGATCTTCTGTTCAAGTTCACTGTCGTCCTTTTCCCACTGATATTTCAAAGTTTTGATTCTGTTTGTCAATTCGCCGTATTCTTTCTTTTCAAGTTCAGCCTGAGCAAGTGAATCAGCTTCAAACTGTTTTAATTTACTCTCTCTTTCAAGGATCTGTGTATTAAGCCATTTTTCAATATTTGTCATGGCTGTAACTTTTTCCTTGCGTGCATTTTCTGTAGTTTTGGCATATTTTCTATGGATCACATCAACTATCTGGCTGTCCTTGGCTGTGGGCTCAAGATAAGATACTCTTTCAATATTTTCATTATAGTATGCTCTGTATTTAACGCCCAGTCCCTTTATTTCATCATCAAGTTTCTCGGCTCTTGCAATGATAGGGATGGCTTCCTCATAGTTTTTTCCTTTTATAGAAGCTGCCGCTCTGGTGATATATTTATCAATTTCGCTGACATCGTTATAAAGTTTTTTGGCAACGACATCTCTTGACGCGGCTTTTGAAAAAGTAGATGCGGCGGCCTTAAGATCACCTTCAGCATACAGTTTAAATCCTTCCATAATAATATCTTCAACTCTTGATCCGGAACTTTTTGTCAAAGTTCCAGTGTCTTCAGTCCGGTCATCTTCAACAAAAGCACTTTCATCTTCATCTTCTTCAACATCTTCAGATGCTGAAACATGCTTCCCGAGAAGGTCATTCCATTCTGCAATAACTCCTTTTGCAATGTTTTCAGGCGTTGCAAACTCATCAAAGTTTCTCTTTCCCTGTTCAAGTTTGTTATACTTTCTGTCAAACAGATAGGTATAAAAAACAACTTCATTTTTTTCTGTGATTTTTAATTTTGAAAAAAGAAAGAAATCCACTTTTTTAGTTACATTTTTTGAAACATCTTTATGACAATCCATCTCGGCTTTGCATTTGTTGAGTTTTATGCGATCATTCTTTGACAGCAATTCCTTGAAGCTTATAGCTTTGACTCCCTTTATTTTTTTGAGGCTCGTCTCAACAGATCTGTCAACATCTTTTGCAACAGTCCACTCGTCTCGTTCTTTAGCTCCAATCGGGAAAATTGCAGCAGTGTCGGCACCCAGAAGATCGATGGCGATAAAAGTAATTAGTAAAAAGAACAACACTGTAACTTTTTTCAAAACTTCCTCCATTATCATAAAAAAACAGTTCATAAATCCCAAAATGTAAAAATATCATAGATCAAGATGCGACAATATGTAAATTAATTTTCTTATTTAAGTCAACATTTTTTTGTTGACAACCCCAAGATGACTTCTATAATTCCCAACACACTAGACGAAGGCCTGTCTTCGATAGTGAAAAATAAAACAGGAGGTAATTTTAGAATGTCTAAAGAAACAAACATGAGTTTCAGTGATTTGCTTGAGGAATTTCTCCCAAGTGGAAGAGAAGTATCCAGTGATGTAGTATGCAGCGGTGAAGTCCGTGCAGTAAGAAAAGATTTCATTCTTGTTGATGTAGGTTTGAAGAGTGACGGCGTTATTCCGTCATCAGAATTTACTCCGGAAGAGATCGCAAAGATCAAGGTCGGTGACCAGATCGAAGTTGTTGTCGACAGATGGGAAGATGAAAGAGGAAATATCTGTCTTTCAAAAGAAAAAGCGGCAAAACTCAAAATTTGGGAAGTTGTTGAAAAAGCTTTTGATGACGGTTCTCTTGTAAATGGAACAATTGTTGCGAAAGTAAACGGCGGTCTCGCTGTTGATATCGGTGTAAAGGCATTCCTGCCCAATTCACAGGTTGCTTTAAGACCAATAAAGAATGTTGACGACCTTATCGGTAAGAACTTTGATTTCAAAGTTATCAAGTTTGACCGTAAGAAAGGTAACATTGTTATTTCAAGAAGGGATCTTCTCGAAAAGGAAAGAGAAGTGCTTAAGACAAATACTCTTGAAAAACTTCAGGAAGGTGCTGTCGTTAAAGGTCTTATCAAGAATATTACCTATTACGGTGTATTCGTTGATCTCGGCGGTATTGATGGACTCCTTCACATTACCGACATGTCATGGGGCAGAGTTAATCATCCTTCTGAAATGTTCAAGATCGGAGACGAAGTCGATGTCAAGATACTTAAGTATGATAAAGATTCAGAAAGAGTCAGTCTGGGTGTAAAACAGATCTCTGAAGATCCGTGGATACATGCCGCTGAAAAGTATGCTTCCGGAAAAGCTGTTAAAGGCAATGTTGTGTCTCTTGAAGATTACGGCGCATTTGTTGAGCTCGAAAGAGGTGTTGAAGGTCTTATTCACATTTCTGAAATGTCATGGACCAGAAGAGTTAAACATCCCGGCAAAATGGTTGCCATCGGTGATGAAGTTGAAGTTAAGATCCTTGAGATTGATGTCGAGAATAGAAGAATTTCTCTCGGTATGAAGCAGATCGAGCCGAACCCATGGGAACTTCTCAAAGAGAAATATCCTGTAAACACGGTTGTGAAGGGCGTTATCCGTAATATTACAGATTTTGGTCTTTTTGTCGGAGTTGAAGACGGTATTGACGGTCTTGTAAGAACAACCGATATTACATGGGACAGAAAACTTAAACATCCTTCAGAGTATTACAAGAAAGGTGATGAAGTTGAAGCAATGGTGCTTAATATAGATTCTGAAAAACAACGGTTTTCTCTTGGTATCAAGCAGCTTTCCGAAGATCCATGGAAGATGTTCAAAGACCAGCATGTAATAGGCGAAAAGATTGAAGTTGAAGTTGTCAAAGTTGCAGAATTCGGCGTTTTTGTAAAAGTATTTGACACAATTGAAGGTCTTGTTCACAGAACTGAATTCGAGGACGAAAAGAAAGAATATAACCCTGGCGATATCATGGAAGTTATAATCAAGTCTATTTCCGACACCGACAGAAAAGTATCTCTCAGCGTAAAGGCTGTTAATGATGAAGAAGCTCAAAAGGAAATAAATGCGGCTGCGGCTGTTGAAAAAATTCCTGAAAAGCTCGGTTCTTTTGCTGCTGCATTCAAAGCGGCTGAAGATAAGAACGATTCTTCTATTGACTGACACAGAGATAAATGATTTTATTTTCAGGGCACTCCGGTGCCCTTTTTTTTTGCTTAGGAAATATCGTTGACGAAGACATCAACAATTTCGGGATCGAATTGTGTACCGCTGAACTTTTTCAACTCTTTCAAAGCAATATGCCAGTCTCTTTTTCTATGATATATTCTGTTCGTGGTCATTGCATCAAAAGTATCTGCGACTCTTATTATTCTTGATCCGAGAGGTATCATATTCAGTTTCAATTTTTCCGGGTATCCTGTTCCGTCATAATTTTCATGATGGTGAAGGATGTAATAGGCGATCTTATCCATTCCAGAAATGCTGTTTATTACATCATAGCTTCTGGATGCGTGCGTTTTTATGGACATCCATTCATCATCGGTTAATTTTTCTTTTTTTGAATAGACAGTTCTGTCCGCAGTAAGTTTTCCGATATCATGAAGAAATGCCGCCCATCTTATTGTCACGATCTCTTCTTCTTCGATTCCAAGCAGATAGGCGATCTGAACAGAAAGTTCTGAAACTCTGATAGAATGGTTGCCTTCGGGAGAAGTAAGGTTGTCAGTCAGCATTGCAACAGTTTTGAAGAATCTATTTACTGTATCAGGAGATGAAAAATAATATCTGTCCCCCATTTTTTTCTTGAGGTCGGACATTTCATTTTCAATTGCTTCTTTACTGCCGATCAGTTCAAGAATTTTATTTTCTGTGGCAAGGGTTGCAAAAGTGGTGTAAATGACAGGGTCAAACTCCTCTCCTGAGATCAAGTTAAGGAAAAGAATAAGCTCAGTTGAATCTTTTATTTTGTGAAGATTCATCAAAATGTCTATTGTGTCAGAAAGTCTGATTATTCTCGAAAGAAGGGGTATTGCGTTTCCTTTCAAACCTGAAGGAAATCCGCTGCCGTCAAAAAATTCATGATGATGTTTGACGATCTCGCTGATCTTTCTGAAAGTAGGAAAGCTTTTAAGGATGGTTTCACTTCTATGAGGATGCGCAAAAATAAAAAAATCATTTTTCTGACCATATATATCAGGTATCTGAACAAGACTTTCAATAACATGCCCAGAGATTTTTGTTCCGCCGATATCATGCAGAAGTGAGGAGAAAAACAGTTCTTTCAAAGATGTTTTATCGAGTCCGAGAAGTTCTCCTATCCTGTTTGACAGAATGCACACCTTCCAGCTGTGGTATGAGTCTATTCCGGCACTGTCCTTTTCGGTAGCTTTTACAATTTCAGAAATAAAATCAGCTGCGAATGAAGCAGGAAAATCAACATCTTGTAATGGAAGGTGAGTCAGTCTTGAATGGGGATGTGTAGTCAACTAAATAGCCCCTGTCTGCGAGAGAGTTTTCTGCCATCTGAGCAGTTTCTTTTCTGATTCTTCAACAATCGTAACAAATAGCTCAATGTTGTCAAAAGGCTTGAGAAGGAAATCGTTCGCTCCGTTTTCAAGTGCTGACACAATACGGTCGATAGTACTGTATGCACTCATCATGATAACCTGAGTAAGACCGCTTATTTCCTTTATTATGTTAAGTACTGTTATTCCGTCCATATTCGGCATCAGAACATCCACAAGTGCTATATGCACAATATTGTTTCTGACATAATCAATAGCTTCTTCAGGTCTATTCTTGGTTATAACAGTATATCCGCTGCTTTCAAGTATCCTTTTTAGACTTGAAAGTATATTGTCTTCATCGTCAATGATAAGGACATTGATGTTTTTTTTGTTCATATTGTTGCTCCTCCTTAAAAGTTAAAGAAATTTTTGACAACATCTCTTGAGTTGATCATTTTGACGATCGACTTGTAATTGTTCCAGAAATAGACCTTATCAATAAAGGAAGTAATATCACTTTCAGTAAGATTGAGAGTATCGATGACTTTTACAACAACTTTTACACCGGTTTTGGATGAAATATAGTCTTTCATTTCATCTCTCGGAAATGAGTGTGCGAGAACTGTAAGAACAACATCGTTTCTGATATATGAAACAAACCCTGCAAGAGTTTTAGGAGCATATTCTTCAATGAAACTGGTGCCGATCTTTATTATTCGATTAACAGTTTTTTCTTCTTCTTTGAACAGGTTTATAAGAGGTTCAAAGAGAAGATGATTTTCATTAAGCCTGTAGTGGAAAGCATTTCCGATATGCTCTCTTACCACGATTCCTGTTTCAAGAAGAAAATCAAGGGCTTTTTTGTTCGAATTAGGGTTTGTGCTGCTGAGGGTGGCGATCTTTCTGCCGGTGTAATTCTGCTTATTCACCAGAATTCGAAGAATATCCACCTTTGCCCTAGATCCGAGCAGGTATGAGAGCGGTAAGTAGGTCATCTATTCCTCCAAGGAAAAAATTAACAAAATTACTGGATTAATTATAGAAATATCTTAATACATGTCAAAAAAATAATACAAAAATGTACCAAATGTTGAATTATTTGAAACAATAAATAAAAAAGTACAATAAAAACACAAATCTGCTATCATCCTGCGACAGTTGATTTTCAAAACTATAATAGGAGGAATCACATGGTTGCCGCTAAGAACAGTAAGAATAGTAAGAACGGGTTCGATCAGAAGTCTCTTCTTTACAGCAAACAGTCCGGATGGGAGGATATCAGTAAAAGCGAACTTCAGACAATAATGAAGTTTTCAGAAGGTTACAAAGCGTTTCTTGACAGTGCCAAAACGGAAAGAGAAACTGTAAAATATATAGCAGAAAAAGCAGCCTCTGCCGGTTTTAAGAATATTGATTCGGCAACGCCAAAGGACAGGAAGGTCTTTATAAATTTCGACAATGTCGCGTGTGTTCTTGCAGAGATCAACGATCTTTCATTCAAAGGCGGCTTTAACATGGTCGGTGCACATATTGACACACCGAGAATCGATCTCAAAGGCTGTCCGCTGTATGAAGCAGAGGATATGACATTTTTTAAGACACATTATTACGGTGGTATTAAGAAATATCAATGGGTTACAAGACCGCTTGCTCTTCACGGTGTTGTAATAACTGAAGAAGGGAAGACGATAGATGTCTGTATCGGTGAAGATGAGTCCGATCCGGTTTTTACAATTAACGATCTGCTTCCTCATCTTGCACAGGATCAGATGCAGAAAAATGCAAAGACAGTTATTGAAGGAGAGAACCTCAATATTCTCATTGGATCAATTCCCTATAAATTCAAATATGAAAAAGGCTCTTTGAAAATGGCGATACTTTCCTTTCTTTACGGAAAATACGGTTTCAAG
>Ga0116170_10003367_pt1 | contig 14972 bp, 19 predicted proteins | sample AD_JPNHW1_MetaG_FD_89797 | JGI IMG/M metagenome (GOLD analysis project Ga0116170, IMG submission 89797) | Active sludge microbial communities of municipal wastewater-treating anaerobic digesters from Japan - AD_JPNHW1_MetaG | ecosystem: Engineered > Bioreactor > Anaerobic > Digestate | place...
ACTTCTGATAAATGTGTTTGGAGAAACGAAGAATATAAATTGGTTGCTGTTTATCCATATGTTGATTTTGGTTTTTGGAAAGCAATTGGTGTTAGAATAAAAGGGGCATAAATGGGAACAGATGCGATTTTAACCAAAACAGAATTAGAAGATGTTTTTTATAATCTTACTGTTTCTATTATGAATAATAGCCCTGATTTTGATGTACGTCATTCCTGGCCAACCAATGGTGCTCCGGCTTTTGAGGTAAATGACAATTTGGTATTTTTATCTTTTTATGATGTACCAAGTACAGTCACACAACAAAGAGAAAATACCTATACTCAAGAAGGTAGTCCCGAAGCTGGCAATATGGAAACAACATATACCAGAACATTAAGTGTGACTTGGAAGTTTTATGGCCCTGATAGTTGGGATAATGCAAGAGTGTTAAAAGATGGTCTTTTTTATCAAGAGCATCATGATACGTTAGCAGTTCAAAAGCTTTTTTTAGTTGCAGATTTTAATCCTCCCCAAAGAGTTCCTGAACTATGGGAAGGGTTATGGTATGAACGCTGTGATTTAACGATTAATTTTAATGAAGGCGTTTCTATTAATAGAGTATTACCCGCTATTGAAACTGTTGGTATTGTTGTTATGAATTATGAAGGAATAAAAGCAACAATAGATATTGAAGAAGAATAATTTAAGGAGGGAATATAATAAATGACTGTTACCCAAAGATCAAGGTCATTAGACAGCATTGTTGATGTAAATGTAGAAGTCAGCCCTTTAGCTGCTGCCAGGTCTACGTTTAATCAGGCACTGTTTATTGGCACAACGGATGTAATAGATACTACAGAACGTCTTCGGCTTTATGAAGATTCTGATAGTATGTTGGATGATGGATTTATTAGTACAGACCCAGAGTATATTGCAGCACAGATTTATTTTAGTCAGAGTCCTGCTCCTGATAAATTGTGGATTGGAAGGCAGGATTTGGTTGCTGTTGAGTCTTGTTTAGATGCTTTAACTGCTTGCAGAACAAAGAGCCCTGAATGGTATATCGCTGTATGTTTAGGGGGTGTTTATGCAGACCATATTGAATGCGCCCAATATATAGAATCGTGTACTCCTGCATCTATTTATGGATTTACAACTTCAGACGCTGGCTGTATTTCCTCTATTGCTTCCAGCCCCCCTGATATTTTCTCTTATTTGAAAGCTCTTTCTTATTCGAGAACGATTGGGCAATATGCAACGACTCAGAGTGCGGTTTATCCCGATAATATTTATGCTATTTGTGCCATTATTGGTTATGCTTGCGGTCAGAACTCTGGATTGGCCAATTCTGCATTTACATTAAAATTTAAGAAAGAAGTTGGTATTTCAGTTGAGCCTTTAACTGCAACTGAAATTGTGGCTCTGGAAGGCAAATATGGCAACGCATATTTATATTATGCAAATTACTATACCATATTTGAACAAGGTAAAATGGCCGATGGTACATTCTTTGATGAAAAGATTAATCTGGATATGTTTGTAAATAATTTACAGCTGACACTTATGGATCTTTTATATCAGAATCCGAAAATACCGCAAACTGACGCCGGTGTTACACAACTCATCCATGCTTGTAACGAGGCTTGCGATGAGGCGGTCCGTATCGGCTTTATTGCACCGGGAACGTGGACAGGTGTTAACGTCCTTAATTTGAGCACAGATGACCCATTACCGAAGGGGTATTTAGTGCAAGCCGAAGCGTTGTCTACACAGTCTCAGGCAGATAGGGAAGCAAGGAAATCTGTTCCGATTTATATCTGTATCAAAGAAGCTGGAGCCGTACACAGTATATCGCTGGGCGTCTACATCAATAGATAGTTAATATTATTAAGGTTTTTATGATTATTTATCAAGCAATAAATTTTGGAATAAAGGATTGCATATTGTTCATTCGGAAGAATCAAATAAAAGAAGAAGTGAAACAATGAAGGGAAGAAAGAAATCTCAAGAAGTGATTGAAAATATGAGATTAGGGCAAAAGACAAGAAGAGAAAAACAAGAAAAAATTTCGGTATTTGGTTAAGGTATATAATTATGCAATTTCCTAGCTTGTTTGATCATACTGTTTATAGTTTTTTAGATTTGTCCGGAGTAATGGCTCATCCTGTATTGGGTTCTTTTGTTTTTAGTGAAGGTGGTGTTGGACAAATTGTTATTTCCATGGCTCATGATAAAACCTTTCATGAAATAGATACGAGAGGAATAGTATTAGGAGCAAAGATTCCAGGTCATAATGGTCAAATTCATATCCAGTGTCAGCAAACAAGCAATGCCCATAAATGGTTGCAATGGGCCTATAATACTTTATATAGTAGCCAGGATCCCGCTCAATGGATGAAAATGGCAGCGACTTTAAGAAATATTTGCGATGGTACTTCTCATGAAATTAGAGGAATGTCATTTAATAAAATTCCTGATAAGGCGTATGCTGCTCAGGGGCAAATGGTAGATTGGGTTTTAATGGCAGCAGATATTGTTTCGATGTCAAATCAACCAAGCACTGCTGGTCAAAAATTTATTAATAGATTGAGTTCTGCCGGAGAAGAGATTGCCGGTAAATTAGGATTTTAAAAAGCGAGGTGTAAAATGGCTGGAGAGCCCACTGTTTATAGTTTTTTAGATTTATCCGGTGCTCTTGCTCATCCGGATTTAGGTGCTTATGTTTTTACAGGAGAAGGTATTGGTCAATTAACAATATCGATGACCACAGATAAGACTTCCCATAACATTGCCGCTGATGGGGTTGTTATGGTCAGCAAGATTGCCGGACATAATGGTCAAGTACAAATTCAGTGTCAGCAGACAAGCAAGGTTCATAAATGGTTATTGGCTGCTTATAACGCTTTATATATTGCCGATACTGATGCCTGGGCGCAAATGGCAGCGACGTTAAGAAATACTTCTGATGGAACTTCTCATTTGGCAACAGGGATATCATTTCAGAAGATTGGAGATAAAGCTTATCAAGCACAAGGTCAAATGGTTACATGGGTTTTAATGGCAGCAGATATTCAGTCTTTAACTGCATAGTGTTTAACCAAAAAGGAGAAAGTTTTGAAAAGAGAACAGCATAAAGATATTGAATTGCTTGGGCGCAAGTGGAGAATAGAAAGATTTGATGCATTGACAGGATCTTATATTTCTTCCTTGCTGCTTATGCAAGTATTACCTATGGGATTGGAGGAAAAATTAGGGATTAAGATTCCAATGCCTGAAAGATCATTAATGGAAAAAAAGACTTTCATGGATTTGCAATGTGATTGCTTAAGAGTTTGCTTTGAATTGAAAGATGTTGGAGGAGTGATTGCTTCATTACCTATTTTATTGGCCGATGGTAGATGGGGTGTTGAAGATATTGAAACAGATATTGCGCTGGTTATGGGTCTAACCGTTCATGCTTTGATTTTTAATATATCTGATTTTTTTCAAGGAGACACATTGGAGAGCCTGTCCCAGAGCTTCAAAGGCTTGGATTTGAGCCTGTTCAATGTGAAGAAATAGACGTTTTTGCCTATGCCCCTTTTATAAATGGGGATTGGCAACAACACGAAGTATGGGACGGGACATATACATTTAAAGACCTTTTAGATTGGCATTTAATTAACACTGTTAAAAGAGAAAATCAAAAAAGGTACGAAGAGTTTCAAAAGTTGATGGAAGGCGGTAATAGCGATGGGTACTGAAGCATTAAAGAGTTATTTAGTTAGGCTTGGATTTGATGTTGATAATGAAGGATTTAACAAGCTTAAAAGCACGTTAAATGATATTGCTTCATTAATTACTAAAAACTCTTCTGAAATAAAACAGCAATATGTAGAAGCAGGAACAGCCGTCGTAGGCGCTATTGCAACAATGGTTGGGGCTATTACTTCTTTATCGACAAAGGTTGCGGAAAGTGATATGACTTATCAGCTTTTTGCCCAACGAATGTATATGTCCAATGAAGCAGCCAAATCTTTTAAAATTACCACAGATGCCTTAGGTCATTCTCTTAATGAAATAGCCTGGAACCCAGAATTGAGAGGTCAATACTTTGAGCTTTTAAAAGATGTTCAATCAATGCAAGTTCCTGCCAATGTAAGGGAAACATTTTCTCAATTAAGAAGTGTTGGTTTTGAATGGACAAGGGTTAAGGCTGAAGCGGTTAGTGCCATGGATTGGATTGTATTTCATCTGATTAAGATGAATCATGGTGAGCTTTCCAATTTTAAAGGCTCTTTATCATTTATCAATGATAAGATTCAAAATAATATGCCTTCTTGGACAGATAAGGTTGCTAAGTTTTTAAACCCATTTGTTGTTATTGGTCGAGACATTGGATTGGTTCTAGGAGGAATATTGAGAGCGGCGGGACTATTGTTCTCGTATTTTGAGCGTGGGTGGGAAAAGATGCCCACATGGACAAGAAATCTGGTTGCGTTTCAAGCTGTATTGTTGGCTTTGTTTACCTCTCTTGCTATTGGCGGCAAAATGGGGGCTTTCCTTAAAGGGTTAACCATAATTACTACTGCCCTTTTGTTATTGGATGATGCGATTGCCCATTTTGAAGGAAGGCCAAGCCATAGTTTTCTTGCTAAAATTTGGGATTTTGGAGAAACAATCAATATTCATTTCACTAAGGTTATTTTGAACGCCTTACTCGCATATAAACATTTTAAAGCAGCGTTAAACGGAGAAGAGGGTTGGAATCAAGCATGGTCAAATTTTCAAAAAGATAAGATTAAATCTAATGCTGAAATTGATCAAGTTGCCAAAGAGATAAAAAATGAAAGAGAAAAATCAAAACAAGAAATCATAAGAGCACAACAGGCATCTTCAGGAAGCACTGCTGGTGTTTCTTATGAGGTTCCCCCTCCCGCATCAGGAAGAATGGAAGGTAATGCTTTATCTCGAATAGATAGTTATGCGGAACAAATAAGAAAAGCTTCTCAGAAATATGGTATTTCTGAAGAATTAATTAAAAGCGTTATGTATACTGAATCCAGAGGAAGGCACGATGTTGTTTCCAATAAAGGTGCTGTTGGTTTAATGCAGATAATGCCCGGAACTGCTAAATTATACGGAGTTCCTGCCTCCCACCTATATGATTGGAAAAAGAATATAGATTTAGGTGCAAAAATATTAAGTGATGAAATAAGGGCCGGTGGCAGTATTGAAGAAGGGTTAAAAAGGTATAATGCTGGTGGCGGTTGGAGAAAAAAGGCTGGTCCTAAAATGATACACCAAACCGATGATTATACCCGACAGGTAATGGGAACCTATCAATATTATAATCAAAGCAAATCTTCATCAATACCAACATCTGCTTCTAGAGGGAATGTTTCTGTAAAGCAAGGAGACGTTCACGTTAATGTAAATGTGTCAAACACAGGAGCTTCAGCAGACGATATTTCTAGAATGACAGCAAGAAGAATAAAAGAAGAAACAGATAGAAATACCTTAATTTTGAATCGAGAATTTGCAGGGGTTTATTAATATGGGATTTAAAGGAACGTTAAATACTCTTTCGTTGTTTTATATGCTTGGAAAAGCTTCTTGGAATATTGCTAAATTAGTCAATACTCCTGCTCCAGAAGTTGATACCAGCGAATATCCATACCGCCCTGCAGAGTGGGTTTCAAGACAGGGAGGGTTAGATTCTGATCAAACGAGCCTGGTTTCTATTGTCCCTAATAGTATTTCAAGATTGGAATTAAAAACAAATGAAGAGAGCGGAGAAGAGAAGCAAATTACAGTTGGTTATTTCTTTGATGCTTTTATCCGGGAAGGTCATAGTAGTGCTGTAAGGGTAACTGAACACCCAGTTCAGACAGGAGCCAATATAAGCGATCATGCTTATAATTTACCTGACAAGCTACATGTAGAAATTTTTGTTTCAGATTCAATGGATGAGGTTTTAACAGGTCAGTTTACCGACTATGAAACCAAAAGTGTTTCTGCTTATGAAACCCTAAGAAAACTAAAAGAAGAAAGACAGCTGGTTAATATCAATACTAGGCTTCATTTTTATGAAAACATGATTATAGAATCTATGGATGTTGATGATGATTATAAAACAGCTAATGCATTAAAGTGTCAGATTGCTTTTAGACAAGTAATCATTGCTTATGTAGCTAAACAATCGGTCAATTATACAGCTTCCCACATAACGGATCAAAATAAAAAAGGTGCCCAAAATACCGATACTCCGAAACAAGGTTCTTTAGTGTATGAGGGGATTGAAAATAGAAAGCAAAAAAGAGCTTCATATTTAAGTAATTCTGCGAGGTAGAATAATGTACCAACAAATACCACTAACATCGGAACCGAATCAAGAATTTGAAGTTGTTCTTCAAATTAATGAAGAGAATAAAAATTATAAATTTAATGCTTCTTGGAATCGAGTAGCCGGTTATTGGGTTATTTCAATAACAGACCAAGCAACAAATGAAATAATTTTAGATTCTATTCCTTTGGTTATTGGTGGGGATGTAACTTCTGACATTTTGTTGGCACATTGTTCTCTTTTATTGGGTGCTGGTTATTTGGTCCCTACTGTTGATTCTCCTAGTTTTGAAAATCCGGATAATCAAAATTTAGGTTCTGATTTCGCATTAGTTTGGGACGGTGAAATATAAAATGGTAGACAGAATTGCAACACCAGAATATGAAGGTCTGAAACTTTTTGGAAGAAAATGGAAAGTTAGTGTATTAGTTCCAAATAGCTCTAATCTAAGTGATGGCAATGTTGATAAAAGTTTATATACTTCTTATATCGTTTCAGATAGCAGTCATGAGGAAAGTTCTCTTAAAGTTAAATTTTCGATTCAAAAATTTGGGTGGATGACACCTAATTATTCGGAAATATCAATTTATAATCTTGCCCCTGATTATGAAAATATTATTTTAAAGAATGGTTGTCGGGTTTTAGTTGAAGCGGGTTATGTTAATGGTCCTTACGGATTAATATATGATGGTCCTATTTTCCAACCAATTTGGCACAGAGAAGATTATGTTGATTCTGTTCTGACTCTGGTTTGTATTGATGCTGATAAATTGATGTATGAAAATCATGTTGAAGCAACTTTAAAAATGAGAGAACAAAAAGATTTATTGATTGAAATGGCTAAAAGGGCACGAAAACCTTTTAGTGTCATGTATTCCGAGAATGCAAAGTCAAATCAGTTACCAAGAGCAAAGACTTTTTTTGGTAAACCTTCTGATTATTTAAGACAGTTTGCACAACAAAACGGAACCCATATCAGTGCTGTTGACGATAGTGTTTATATCTCTATGATTCAAAAAGATGCCTCTTCTTACCCTTTAGAGCTTTCTCCGGGAGAAGGCGGTATTGTTGGTGCTCCGCATCAAACACAAGATGGGATTTCATTATCTGTTTTGTTAAATTCAGATATTAAAATTTTTAAACCAATGCCAATGTTAATTAAAATTGATAATAGTCGAATAAGGGTTGCCAGGCAACAATTGGGACAGTTATATTCAAGTTTAGATAAAGATGGTGTTTATAAAGTTTTGGGTGTTAGTCATGTTGGTGATTCGAGAGGAAATGATTGGTATTCTCATATTATTGCTTGCTCGCAGTCCATGGAAGGACAGCTTGCTTCAATGTTTTCGACCCAGGAGGATGTATCAAGATGACACAAGGTAATGTCCCGTTATCAGCAAGACTAAGATCCCCTACAGAACCCTTAAAACGGATGCTCGAGGACTTTAGTGTAAAATTAAGGGTAGCAATGCCCGGCACTATTAAAAGCTTTGATGCCGCAAAACAAACGGTTACAGTCCAATTAATGATAAGGGAAAAGATAAGCTTAGGCAATCAACCTTATCAAGATGTTGCTATTCCAATTATTGAAGATGTTCCTATTTTTATGCCTCGTGCCGGAAATTTTGTTTTAACGATGCCTGTTACTGTTGGCGATGAATGTTTGGTTGTATTTGGTGATAATTGTATAGATTCATGGTGGGAGTCTGGTTCGCTAGGTAATCAAATGGATAGAAGGCGTCATGATTTAAGCGACGGATTTGCTTTGATTGGGGTTTGGAGTCAGCCCAAGGTAATTACAGATTATTCAACTGATTCTGCTGTATTGAGGAATTTAAGCAATGATTCCTATGTTGAAGTTAAAGACGCAGAAATAAATATTATCACAACAGATAAGGTTAATGTAGAAGCTGGCAGCGAAGTGAATATAACGGCTGGAAGTGAAATAAATGTTAAGGCTCCGATTGTTAACGTAGAATGTGATACCCATAATATTGATGCTTCTGCGAGTTCTGTTGAAACAGCGGCATCAAAAAGTGTTACGGCCACAACAATTAATTTAACAGGAAGCGGAGGAATTATCCTTAATGGTTCTGGTGCTTCTTCTATTGATGGTAAAAATTTTATAAATCATATTCATAAAGATGCAGAGAATAGAAATACGACAGGTGTCCAATGAAATATCGAAGACTTGATGACGATCACGATTATTGCTTCGGAAGAAGTTTTTCAGATTATTTAGAAGATTCTGTTGGGAATCCTGAAGCAATACAACAGGCAATAAAAACTTCCCTGTTTTTATTAATGGGGGAGTGGTGGGAGAACACAAGGGAAGGTTTGCCTTTATGGCAAAAGATTTTAGGTCAAAGAACAAATAAAAAAATTATTGATAATATTATTGTTTCCAGGATTAGAGAACTTAAATTGCCAAATGGTAATAAAGCAATTATCAATGTTTCTAATGTTGATTCTGTTTATAATTCTTCTACAAGATCATATTCGTTTTCATGCATTGTAGATACCGCTTTTGGTAAATTGATTGTTTCAAATAGTAATCAAGATAGTAAAGATTCAACAGCAAGACAAGCCACACCGGTCATTCCTACATGGCATGGAGAGCCTACTATTACGTGGCAAGAAGAACCAATTGTATGGCAGGGATAATAAAATAAACAAAGGAAAACAAATATGTCAGATTATTTTGCCCCGTATATAGATGAATCAGGAATACATATCCCGACATATGCAGATATTTTAAATAGAATGATCGACTCTGCCAAGAAAATTTGGGGACAAGACATTTATTTAGGAACAGATTCTGCTGATTATCAAATGATTTCTATCCAAAGCTTATCTATATTTGAAGCGATGCAAACACTTCAATATGTGTATAATCAAATGAGTCCCAACACTGCTGTTGGTGCGGGATTATCAAGCTTGGTTAGATTAAATGGATTATTAAGAAGGCCAGCTACATATTCGACTTGTGATGTGGTTTTAACAGGGACATCTGCGGTAACAATAACAAATGGAATCGTTACCGATCTTGCTGGTAATAAATGGGATTTATCTTCTCCTATTACTTTACAGGCTTCCGGTTCCCCACCAGGAACCTCTTATTCAATAACCGCAACGGCAACTTGTCAAACAATAGGAGCCATAAATGCTTTGGTTGGAGATATTAATTCTATTTCGACGCCAGTTGCAGGATGGACTTCCGTAGAAAATTTAGTCCCTGCGGTTCCTGGTGTATCTGTTGAAACAGATGCAGAGCTCAGAGAAAGACAGGCCGTTTCAACAGCATTGCCCTCCCAAACAATGCTAGAAGGTACTATTGCCGGTATTATTGCCGTTGCTGGAGTTACAAGATATAAAGCTTATGAAAATGCAACCAATTCTACCCATTTTGGAGATGCGGGGGTTCCGTTTGAGGGGTCCCCTGAACATTCGATTACCTGTGTTGTTGAAGGTGGCGAGATAGCTGATATTGCTCAAATTATATATGAAAATCGAGGTTTAGGTTGCTATATAAATGGCGATGTAGAAACAAACATAACAGATGATTATGATAATGTAACAACGGTTCGCTTTTATCGTCCATTATATGTTCCAATATATGTTAATGTCATAATTTCTGAATTGGCTGGTTATACTGATGATACGGTAGATGAAATAAAAGATGCCATTGGTGATTATATTAATAGTTTGGCTATTGGAGAAACTTTGGTATGGTCTTCTGTGATTTATGCTGCGGTATCTGTTATGACAAGACAAGCAAAACCGACTTTTTCTATCTCTTCCCTTACAATGGGAAAAACGGCAAGTCCAACATTACAAGCAGATATCGCGATAGATTACAATGAGGTTGCACAAGGAAACGAAGCTTATATTATAGTTACCTCATCATAAGGATAATAAAAATGAGTATAGTTTCAATTGAAATAAAACCAGGAGAAGCAAATATTTATTTAGGTGATACTGTTTTGTTTACAGCTTTGGCCATTTACGACAATGGAGAAGTCGAGGACATTACGGAATCTGCGATGTGGAGTGTTTCTGGTTCCCCTGTAATAGCAGAGTTTAGTGAGAGTGTTAATGGGTTATTAAAGAGTTGGGAAGTAGGAACATCAACTATTGTTGCAATTTATGGCGGGTTTAGCGATACTGTTTCTGTTATAATTCATAATCCTTTAATTATTGCCAGTGATTATGGGAGGCAAAATGCTTATGAACCAACGCCAACTGAATATTTAACTTTAATAACAAGTCAATATCAAAACTCGACAAAGTTTTTGGCGTGGGTAAATGTTTTTTTAGAAATGGTTCAAGATATTCAAGAATTAGCTGCAAATTTGCCATACTATTTTTCTTTAAATACAATTGCCGAAAATACTTCGATATTTAAAAATGATGATTATTTAACAGTTAAAGACGGAGAGTATGATTTTACATATTTTAATTTTGATGCTTGTATTGGTGACCAATTAGATATCTTAGGATTATTACTGGGCCAATATAGAAAGGTTGATTTTAATCCAACAGACGGTAGCAGTCCCATTCTTGAGGATGATATTTATCGTATTTTGTTAAAAAATAAAGTTTTGTGTAATAGATGGGATGGGAAAGCTGCTACGATGCAAGATTATTGGCAACAAATATTTCCCGGAGGTAAAATTGTTGTACAAGACAATCAGAATATGACAATTGATGTTTTTTTAACAGGGTCGTTTTCTGCAATTATTATAGATTTAATTGTTAATGATTATATTGTTCCAAGACCGCAAGGTGTTCAAATTAATTATCATTATGGAGCATTACCATATTTTGGTTTTGATAGGGATGATGAATATATATCTGGTTTTGATATTGGTAGTTTTGCATAATTAAAAGGAGAGATAGGAATGGCAAGTAATTTTTTACAATGGAATCCGGCACAAAATAACCAGAAAACCGATAATCAATATAGTATTGATACTATGAGGACAGGAGGGGCTGTCACCGGTGTTTTTGCCAAAGAGTTGGCTAACAAATTGTTTTATCAAGTAACAACCATGGTATCTGCTATTGGCACAATGATGAGCAATAAAGGCTATACAATATCTGATTCTGATCTTGCAATATTAATAACGGCTATGTCAAATATATTGACAAAAGCAGATTTTGGTTCTTCTGCAGGCACAGTATGCGAAGGAAACGACAGTCGGTTTTTTGCGAGCACAACAAAAGTATGGTTCTATCAAAATGTAGCGCCAATAGGTTGGACTATTGATGCAACTGCTGTTGATGCTGTATTGGCTGTTAAGGGTTCTTCTGGTACTTATGCCGTCTCTGGAGGAACACAGGCAGGAACATGGACGCAGCCAGGGCATGTTCATACAACGGGAGACCATGCACTGACAATTTCTGAAATGCCTAGTCATAATCATTTTTTTACGAGGATATATGCTTATGGTGTGTCTGGAAGTTATGGAACTTTTGTTGATACTAACAGCCCGAATCAAGCAACCAGTAACACAGGTGGAGATCAGACACATAACCATGGTGACACAGGTTCTTCGGGGACATTAAATACCTGGAGGCCTTTAGCTCAAGTTGGTATTATTTGCGTAAAAAATTAAATTAAAGGATTTAAAAATGGAAGACACTTGTCGAGGAAAAGATTGTTGGTTTTATATCTTAATAAAAGATTTAATTGGAGATAAGTCAGATTCTCTTGACTTTAAAAATTGTCCTTTTTATCAAGAAATGGTTTGGACGCCAAGCCCTATTGGCGGAAAAGTAGAAACTGCAAAAACAATTAAAGACTGTGTGAATAAAAGAAGCCTTCTGATTTTGCTTGAAGACATTCATCCAAGGATAGCTGGCATTCAGCAATCTCAGGAACAGATGAGAAATGAATCAATTAATGCAACGGAAATTTTTTCTAATTTTATTCAAATAGCAACGATGAAAAAAGAAATGAAAAGAGTTAAAACGATTGAACAAGAAAGATTAGAAGAGACATAACTTTTTGTCCCCAAAAGGAGCATAAAATTGGAAAATAGCAATATGATAAGCATTGTGGTTTCGGTTATTCTTTTTCTTCTCGCTGTTATACAAGGTCTTGCTATTCTTATTAACAAAAAAGATTCAGAAAGAAATAATACTTTGATTAATTGTATGTTTTTAGAACACCGGGAATTGGTCAGAAAGAATATAAAAGAACACGAGGAATTATTTGATGCAAAAAATGAATTAGCAAAAGATGTTTTTGGTATCTTAAAGATGCATAAATTAAAAGGCTGTGATACGCCAGAAGTTAAACCTAAAGGGGGCGAATAATATGAAAAATGTTTCCGGTACTAAATTTTCAAAAATTGTAATGTCAATTATTTTAGCTTCTTATACCATAATGGCCTTATTAACTATTGGTGTTTTGTATAATCTTTATTATCCTTATAAACCGATTTGTTTAGAACTTAAGGTTGAAAATCATAATCCTGTAAGGGGAGAAACACTGGAGTTCAAATTAGAAGGCGAAAAATTTATGCCAATACCTGTTGATGTTTTTATAGAATTGGTGGACGGTGAAAATTATGCGATAATGTCCTATTTTGAAAATAATCCTGTAGGGAAGTTTGTTAAGACTAAAAAATTTATTGTTCCTAATATTAAGCCGGGGGAATATAAATTGCGATGGACAGGTAAATATAAAGTTAATTGTATGAGAGAGGTTAATGTAACGGCATATTCAAATGGGTTTTATTTGAAATAAGGAAGGCGGCGATATGTTTAAAAAGATAAATATATAGTGGGTGCTTCTTGTCCCGGTCGCACCTATTAATATAAATTAAAAAAGGAGGACAAATGAAAAGAATGAAGAGAATATTTTTAGTCAAATATAAAGGAGGAAAATATGTTTAAAAAAAGAGTATTGATTTTTCTTTTTCTTTTTCTTTTATTCCCGACATTAAGTTTTGCAGTAAAAGAATTAGATGCCGACAGGGATGGGAAAATAGATAGTGATTTACTTCCCATAGATACAACAGCAACTCTTGGGTCTTCAGATACTGTTGTTCCGTCCCAAAATGCTGTCAAAACCTATTCGGACACAAAGGCACCAATTAATAATCCCACTTTTACAGGAATAGTCAAAGGTGTTATTTCTGGGACAACGGATAATTGTGTCAAGATTGGAGCGGACGGAACCATTGTTGATAACGGCTCTGCTTGCGGAGGAACCATGGTTTATCCGTCTGCAGGTATTGCCGTTTCATCCGGTTCTGCATGGTCAACAACTGCAACTTCATCAACTATTATTGGTTTGTTTTCTGGGACAGGTGATTACTTAAAAACAGATGGAACCAAAGGGACACCTACAGGTGTCGGTGATTTTGTAGGCCCTGCATCATCAATAAATAATAATTTTATTAAGTTTGGAGATATTTCTGGTAAACTTGGTGCAGATTCTGGGTATAGCGCAACATCTTTTATGCTCTCTTCTCTTGCAACAGATAAAGGTGTATTCACAGCATCCGGATCGGCTACCCCTACATTTACTGCCCTTGGTGCAACAACCGATGGCGTATTTGGAGTGTCAAGTTCAACGCTTGGTTTTTATACCACTATGCAACTTGATGACTCTGCTCCCCAATTCAAACACGCTGATGATACACAAACATTTAAAATCGATTTACAATACTTAACAACAGGGGACACACCTTCAATTGCCCCTATTGGTAATTATGAATTTAAATATACGTTAACCGCACCAACCAATATTACTGTTCCTACAAGTGGTACATTGCAAACGGTTAAAACGGAAAAGTTAGCGGTCTTTAACATTCCTGGCGACTCCGCAGATAATACCGTTGTTGACGCCTATGTGCCTGTAGCATCGACAATCACTGGCGTATTAATTACCACCACCGGAGCGGCCTGTTCTGCGGTAGTTGATATTTGGGCTGACACCTACGCCAGCTTCCCAGCGACCGTAGCCGATACGATTACAGCCAGTGCGAAACCGACACTTTCCACTGCCCAGAAAAACAAAGACACTACTCTGACTGGATGGACAACTGCCATTGCCGCTGACAGTGTGCTGAGAGCAAATCTGGATAGCAGCGATTGTACAGGCTTAATACAAGTTACGATTTTTGGCACGAAATAAGGAGAGCAAAATGAAAAAGAATGAAATTATCATAGGGCTGTTATCAACAGCCGTCACAATAGTCATCTATACTTTAATAATTGCTGTTGCAAGTGCTGAGGATCAATATTTAGTCTGCTCACCAGCTACATTTCCAGCGACGCAAGCGCAGATAGAAATAACAAAACCCGATGAAGCTGTCATTGTTGTAGTGCCATACGGCGAATTTGACAGTGACGGTGATGTGCGGCTGGTTAATCTGGTCGAGTACGCGCCCGGTGTTTATACATTCCGTTATCGTCTGGCTGACGAATCAGGATGGTGGGCGGCTTGGTCGGACGAGCTGCGCGCGGTGAAACCAGGCAAACCCGGCAGTAAGATGAGAATAAAGTAAGGAGGAGATATGAAATTAAAAACGACACTTTTAGGGTATTTGATAGCTTCCATTGTCTTTCTTCCCATGCAGTTATGGGCAACAGATTATTATGCTCAAAAGGGCAGCAGCAACATTAACAGCGTATCCAGCGGCACAACCTC
>Ga0116170_10003373_pt1 | contig 14965 bp, 16 predicted proteins | sample AD_JPNHW1_MetaG_FD_89797 | JGI IMG/M metagenome (GOLD analysis project Ga0116170, IMG submission 89797) | Active sludge microbial communities of municipal wastewater-treating anaerobic digesters from Japan - AD_JPNHW1_MetaG | ecosystem: Engineered > Bioreactor > Anaerobic > Digestate | place...
AGGGGGAGCTTCCTTGACTTTTTGCTCCTGAATTTTTTTTTCTCCTGTATATTCGGCAATCTCACATTCTTCTATTTTTGGGGGGGCTTTTTTAGCTTTCTTTTTTTTTTCGGGCTTGGGAGGCCGCTCTTTAACAGGATAAAGCGTAAACCAAAGATATTTTACCTTAGCGTCAAATTCCGAATTAATATACGAAAGCTCTGCACGGACAGGAATATTAAGTAGAATGGCAATCAGCAGAATAATTCCGCCGATAATATAAAGCGCTGTCAATTACATCACTCCCGTTAATCAGTTCTGAGTTTCATCTTTTTTTATAAATATTTCGTCAAAGCTTACCTGGTCGCTGTGGCTGGGAAGAGGAGGAAGCTCATCAATTGACGAAAGCTGAAAGCATCTTAAAAAATTGTTTGTGGTTTTATATGAAATAGGTCTTCCCGGAACATCAAGCCGTCCGGCTTCTTCAAGAAGATTTTTTTCAACAAGAGAATTGACGATGCTTGCGCTGTCAACCCCTCTTATATTTTCAATAAAGCTTTTTGTAACAGGCTGATTATATGCAATAATCGTGAGAACCTCCAAAGCGGCGGGCGAGAGGGGAGTTTTACGCGTGTTTTCAAGAGCTGATTTAATATAATCGGCATATTCTTCACGAGTAACAAGCTGATAGGAATTATCCAGCTTAATAATTCTTAGCGCACTTTGACATTCGGAATACCTGTCGTTCAGTAAATTAATCAGTTTGGGAACAGTATCTTCAGTTATCATTCCAGCTTCGGCAAGCCTTGAAATATCTACAGGTTCGCCGCTTGCAAAGAGTATTGCCTCAATTACAGCACTTTTTTCATTTATCTGCATATTTTTCTCCGTTACAATTCAAGTTTTTCTAAATGTCTTTTTCTGACCGTAGAACGTCGATTGAAATATATTTCGGAATTGTCGTCATTCAAGAGGATTCTTCCCGACTTGGTGAGTTCAAGAACGGCCAGAAAAGTTGCGACACGTTCCGAACGGTCGGTAATATCTGAAAATATTTCGCCCAGTTCTGCTTTTCCCGAGGTATAAAGCTTCTTTAAAATAAATATGATTTTTGATGTTACAGATACAATTTTTGTTGAAACGATTTTGCTGAATTCATTAGGCAGTAAAGGCTTTTTCTGCATTTCCTTAAGGTTCATTGATTTATAAATATCCAGGAGTGAAAACGGGTTGTGAAGCAGTCTGTATGTATTGTCAACATCAATCTTCATCGGTTGTCTTACAAAAACAGAATTCCCGCAGTAACGTTCCTTTAATATCTCCGCCGCTTTTTTACATAAAGAATACTCTATAAGGCGTCCCTCAAGCTCTTTTTTCAAAATTTCCGCTTCATTAGGCTGGGGGAGAAGTGAAACGGTTTTTATATAAATAAGCTTTGCCGCCATTTCAAGGAATTCTCCCGCAACCTCAATATCCCGTTCTTTCATATCTTCAATTGATGAAAGATACTGCTCGAGAAGCTCGGCTATCGGAATATCATTTATATTCAGCTTGTGCTTTGAAATCAGAAACAGCAGCAAGTCGAGAGGTCCCTCGAACTTGTCCAGCTTAAAAGAAAGCGAAGTCATTTTATACTATCCTTTTCATTATTAAATCTACCCAGCCTGTGAGAAAATTAAGAATATAAAGCGTTCCATTCTGAAGAAAAGAAAACACGGGATCAAGAACGTTAAAAAACATCAGTCCGATAAGAACCAGAAAAATATAGCGTTCATACCTCATAATTTTAAAATAGATACGTTCGGGGAGAAAAAGTGAAAATATTCTTGAGCCGTCAAGAGGGGGAATAGGAAGAAAATTAAACACCGCAAGACCGACATTTAAAAGAATCATATATTTCAAAATTTCTTCAAAATATCCTGCAATTGCATTCGTACTTTCAGAGAAAGAATATAAAATTACTTTCAAGATAATCAGTACAATAAACGCCAGAAGAAAATTTGATACAGGTCCTGCAAGTGCGGAAAGACCCATTCCGAGTTTTCTGTTCTTAAAATTATTGGGGTTGATTTGAACAGGCTTTGCCCAGCCAAAACCGAATCCCATAATTGAGCTGACTACAAGTAATATAGAACCCATAAGGTCAAGATGAGCCATAGGATTGAGCGTAATTCTGCCTTGATTTTTGGCGGTAGGATCACCAAGCTTATATGCGACAAAGGCATGAGCGCATTCATGAACGGGCAGACATGTAAAAAGTACCAGCAGACCGATAAGCGCTTTAAATAAAACATTGTTGAAATCCATCATAAAATTACCTCATATTTTATCAAATTATTTCTATTATAACCTAAAATTTTAAAAACTTCAAGTAATACCGATACTATTGTAACTTTTAATATTTTTTTAACAAAATACGACTTCATATGCAGTAAATGACTTTTATTATTTGTCAGTTTAATGTATAATATTAAAAAATGCTTAAAAGGGAAAAATAGTATGAACGAAAGACTTTCTTATTTACAGGATAAAACTCATAAGCTGACGACTTCTCCGGGCGTTTATCTTATGAAGGACAAAACCGAAAAAATAATATATGTCGGAAAAGCAAAAAATCTTAAAAATCGTGTAACAAGCTATTTTCGGAATAACCCTGACCATACGCCAAAGGTTGCTAAAATGGTTTCTCACGTTTATGATTATGATTTTATAGTTACCGACTCTGAATACGAGGCGCTATTGCTTGAATGCAGCCTTATAAAGCAATATATGCCTCAGTATAATATCCTTTTAAAGGATGATAAGGGATACCATTATATTAAAATTTCAGACGGTGAATACCCTAAAATTACGGCTGAAATGCAAAAACATGACAATGGGACTTATCTAGGACCTTTTGTAAGTTCATTTACAACAAAACAGGCAGTAAACGAGGCTAACAGAGTCTTTATGCTCCCGACCTGTAAAAAAAGATTTCCTCAGGAAATAAAAAAATTCCGCCCATGTCTTAATTTCCATATAAAACAGTGTATGGGGGTATGTCAGGGATATATTTCAGCCGAAGATTACAGGGATGCTGTCAATCAGGCAGTAGAATATATAAAAAAGGGGAGCTCGGATTCAATTTCACGCTTAACGTCTGAAATGGAAGCTGCCGCTGAAGAACTTGATTTTGAGCGTGCGGCAAAACTGAGGGACAGAATAAACGCAATTCAGAGAGCAGCGGATACTCAAAAAATTGTTAATGATATGAAGGATACTGACGTTATCGCACTTTCCCAGAATGATTCAATTTCATGCGCATCGGTTCTTATTTACAGGAACGGAAGACTTTTTGACAAAAATGTATTTTTTCTCGGCGAAAATGAATCGGATATGCTGGAGAGCTTTTTAATTCAGTATTATCAGAACAAAGAGGATATTCCGAAAGAAATTATGCTCGAGGAAGAGCTTGAAAACGATGAGCTTGTTACAAAGCTTATGCGTGAACGTTCGGGACATGCTGTAAATATTATTGTACCTAAACGCGGAAACGGAATAAAACTTGTTATGCTTGCAAAAAATAATGCAAGCGAATATCTTTCAATGAAAGTCGGGCGTACCGGCAAAGAAATTGTCGCACTTGAAGAGCTTGGGAAAATTCTTGGAATGGAAAAGCCGCCAAAATATATTGAGGCATATGATATTTCCAATTTAGGCTCGGATTCAATGGTGGCGGGTATGATCGTTTTTGAAAACGGACGTCCGCTTAAATCTGCGTATAAAAAATTTTCCATTAAGGAAGTGAAAATTCAAAATGATACTGCCTGCATGAGAGAAGTTCTCGAAAGGCGATTTAAGCATTATATTAATAATGATGACGAGGGCTTTTCACGCCTTCCCGACCTTATACTTTTGGACGGCGGAAAGGGTCAGGTAAATGCGGTTGAGCCTCTTTTAAGGGAAATGGGGATAGACGTTCCGATTTTTGGCATGGTTAAGGACAATAAGCACAGAACGCGGGCTATTTCAACCGGTGGGAGTGAAATTTCTATTAATGATGTCAAGTCTGCATTTAATCTTGTGACAAGAATTCAGGACGAGGTTCATAGATTTTCGATAACATATCAAAGGAATAAACACCGGAAACAAACTTACGCTCTCGACATAACAAAAATCAAAGGGATAGGCGAAAAAAAGGCTATAAAGCTTTTTCAAGCTTATAAAACTAAGGAGGCTCTTAAAAATGCAAGCCTTGAGGAGCTTCAGAAAGCGGCGGGAATTAATTACGAAACAGCAGAAAATTTGTATAATTTTCTGCAAAATTCAAAGTAATATTGTAGACAAATACAATAAAGTAAGTTATAATAAAATTTATTATAAAATATTGTGAGGGTAAAAATGCGAGTAATTACAGGAACTGCAAGAGGCAGAAAGCTTAAAACGTTGGAAAGCTATGACGTACGTCCTACTACCGATAGAGTTAAGGAAGCAATTTTCAGTACAGTTCAGTTTGATATAGAGGGCGCAGTTGTTCTTGATTTGTTTTCCGGAAGCGGACAGATGGGAATAGAAGCCTTGAGCCGCGGAGCCAAATTTTCTTATTTTGTTGATTCGGCAAAAAATTCATGTGATGTTACTAGAGAAAATATTATATCAACGGGCTTTAACTCAAATGCGCGCGTTTCAAATATGGATAGTATTGATTTTTTAAAAAATGCGAAATATACTTTCGATATTGCGTTTTTAGATCCTCCTTATAATAAAGGGCTTATCGAAAAAGCATTACCTTTTTTAGCTGAAAAAATGTCTGAAAATGCAAAAATTATTTGTGAACACGAAATTGGACTTGTTCTTCCTGAAACAGTTGGGAATTTATATATCAAGAAAAAGTATAAGTACGGCAAAATTGAAGTAACCCTTTATGCAATGAAAGAAGAGAGCTGATTATGATAAGAACAGCAGTTTGCCCGGGCAGCTTTGATCCTGTAACTTTCGGGCACAGAGATATAATAACAAGGGCATCAAAGCTTTTTGATAAAGTAATAATTCTTATTTCGGTGAATCCCTCAAAGCATCCTAGCTTTTCGGTTGAAGAGCGTGTTGCAATGATAAAAAAGGTGACCGAAAATCTTGACAATATTGAGGTCGATACATTTGACGGTCTTCTTGCCGAATATGTCAAAGAAAAAGACGCTGTTGCAATTGTCAAAGGACTTCGTGCCGTCAGTGACTTTGAATATGAATTTCAGATGGCGCTTGCTAATAAGGTACTTTATGCCGATGCGGAAACCGTTTTTCTGACAACAAGCGGCGAAAATATGTATTTAAGCTCAAGCGTTGTAAAACAGATCGCCAGCTTCGGCGGGGACATCAGTAATTTTGTTCCCGAATGTATACTTGATGTAATTACGAAAAGGCTTGTCAAAGGGGAATAAATTTAATAATTAACCGAAAGGAATGATTTTAATGAATATTGATGATATTTTGGAGATGCTTGATGATTTGCTTGATAAAGCTCCCACAGTGCCTTTTTCAGGCAAAAAGGTTGTAGTTGAGAGTGATAAAATTCGTGACATGATAAATGAAATCAGACTTAATCTTCCTCAGGAAATTAAGCACGCAAAGCTTATTGTACAGGACAGGCAGAATATTATTTCCGATGCAAACAAAGAAGCCGAAAGCATTGTAAGACGTTCAGAAGAACGTGCAAAAGCTATAATTTCAAACGACGAAATTGTAAAACAGTCAAAGCAGAGGGGAACCGAGATTTTAAATCAGTCACAGAGCAAGGCAAAGGAAATCAGAAGTGCCACAAATGAATACATAGACAATATTTTAAATCAGACAGAAGAGCTTTTGACTACAAGCCTTGTTGACCTTAAAAAGACAAGACAGGCAATCAGAATGACTTCCAAAAACCCAAGTCAGAATAATTAAAATTCAAGCGTATATTATAATTTAAAGCCTGTGAGCATTCTCACAGGCTTTAAATATTTATTTTAAGTATTTTTCAGAAACTTTTTTCGTGCAAACGAATTGTCATTCTTGTTACTCGGCTTATATACATCTCTCGGTAAAGCAAAGGAGAGCTTTGTTTTAGATGCATGCAGACAAGGGCTTTGTTTTGTGCCGATATTTCTGATAAATTTAAAATCAATAATAAAATAATTTCACTTCATATTGCTTTATTTTGAAAAAATGGTATAATTATTATAATTGATGTCTTAATAATATAATGTCAGGCGGATTATTTTTATTTAAATATTTGATAAATTACTATTGAGGTTTAATAATCCGGCTGTTTAAATGAGGTTTTAAAGTGATAAGGAGCATGACTGGCTACGGCCGCGAACAGACTATTATAAATAACAGGGATATTCTTGTTGAAATACGTTCTGTCAATAACAGGTATTATGATTTTTCCGCAAGATTTCCCAGAGCATACGGCTATCTTGAAGAAAAGCTAAAAAGCTTTTTACAGGGCAGTATTTCAAGAGGAAAAGTTGAGGTTTCCGTTTCAATTTATAATAATGACAATGCCGATGAACAAATTGAAGTGAATATGTCCGTTGCTAAGGGTTATATAAATGCACTTCGTGAAGCAAACAAAGAACTCGAACTTAACGATGACATAACACTTTCACAGATTACTCGGTTTTCCGATGTATTTAACGTTAAAAAAATTGCCGAGGACGAAGAAGCGATATGGTCTTCGGTTAAAGATGTAGCGGATTCCGCTCTTAAAAAATTCGTTTCAATGCGTGAAACAGAGGGCGAAAAGATTAAGGACGATCTTCTTGACAAGCTGTCTGGAATTGAAGTAATGTTAACCAAAATTGAAAAGCGTTCGCCTGAGGTTACGGAAAATTATAGGAACAGACTCTTTACAAAGCTTAAAGATATTCTGGCTGACAATAATATAGACGAACAGAGAATCCTTATGGAGGCAGCAGTTTTTTCGGAAAAAACTGCTGTTGATGAAGAAACCGTTCGTCTTCACAGCCATATCAGCCAGTTCAGGAACTTTCTGAATGCTTCCGAACCGATAGGGAGAAAGCTTGACTTTCTTGTTCAGGAAATGAACAGGGAGATAAATACAATAGGATCAAAATCTCAGGATCTTGACATTACACGAATTGTCGTTGACGTAAAATCCGAAATAGAAAAAATAAGAGAGCAGATTCAGAATATTGAATAACGGGAGTGACTGAAATGAAGCTTATAAACATCGGTTTCGGGAATATGATATCGGCCGGTAGGCTTATTGCGATTGTAAGCCCCGAATCTGCGCCAATTAAAAGAATCGTTCAGGAGGCAAAGGACAAAGGTACGCTTATTGATGCAACCTACGGAAGAAGAACGAGAGCGGTTATAATAATGGACAGTGACCACGTTATTCTTTCGGCAGTTCAGCCGGAAACAGTTGCGGGCAGAGTTGACGAGGAGGAAGTTGCTGATGAGTAAAGGAATGCTGATAGTTGTTTCCGGTCCGTCAGGCTGCGGTAAGGGAACAATATTAAAGGAAATCCGCAAGGACGATAATTTTTATTATTCCGTATCGGCTACAACCCGTCTTCCGCGTGAGGGGGAAGTTGACGGAGTTCATTATCAATTTTTGAGAAATGAAGATTTTGAAGAGCTTATTAAAAGTGGCGGAATGCTCGAATATGCCAGCTATTGCGGCAATTATTACGGCTCGCCCAAAAAATCCGCACTTGAAATGCTTGAGCAGGGAAAGGATGTTATACTTGAAATAGAGGTTCAGGGGGCACTCCAAGTTAAAAAAAGCTTTCCCGATGCAATGTTTATATTTATTCTTCCGCCGTCGGTTAAGGAGCTTAGAAGAAGACTTGAAAAGCGTGGAACAGAGACGGAGGAAAAAATCAATAAGCGAGTTGCACAGGCAGAAAATGAAATAAAACAAGCTGTGAATTATGATTACGTTATGATAAACGGCGACCTTGACGAAGCGGTAAACGAGCTTAAATCCATTATCTGTGCTGAAAAATGCACAATAAAACGTGCTGAAAATAAAATATATGAGGTGTTAGAAAATGCTTAGACCCGCAGTATCACAATTAATAACAAAAAACGAAAGCTATTACTCACTTGTAATTGCAGTTGCAAAAAGAGCAAGACAGATTGCCGATGAACTTTATGAAAACAATATGATGCTTGAAGAAAAGCCTGTTAAATCCGCAGTTGAAGAATTTGCGTCGGGAAAATGCAGACTAATTGAAGACCCTTCGCTTAAAGGAAAGCTAGATAAATAATAATTGAATCGGGGGATTGTTTATGGCTGAGAAAACATTGAATATCGCTGTAAGCAATACCTCTTTTGGTTATGATAAGCTTTACAGCTATCGTACGGGGGAGGAACTTTCCGATAAGTGCGTACCCGGAATGAGAGTGCTTGTTCCTTTTGGCAATGGCAACAGAAAAAGAATCGGGCTTATTTTGTCTATGGGTGAAAATCCCGACAAAAAGCTTAAGCCTGTAATTTCGCTGATTGATGATGAGCCTGTCATTGACGACGAGATGATTGATATGATTTTCTGGCTGAAAAGTACGACGTTTTGTACTTATTTTGAAGCGTTCAGGACGGTGGTTCCATCAGGGCTCGGAATAAATTTCATTCAGAAATATTCGCTTACGGGAACTATTCCGGAAAATCTTGACGAAGAAGAACAAGAACTTCTTAATATTCTGAGCAGTGCCAAAAGCAGCAGAGAATTTGACGGGCTACTTGAATCATTGATAAGTCAGAATAAAAAAAATATAATCGAAAGCCTTGTTTCAAAAGATGTTATAGAAGAAATTAACGATTTTAAGCGTAAAGTCAAGGATGAAACGATTAAGATGGTATGCCTTTCAGAAGAATATCTATCAAATAATTTGCCGATAAAAATAACCGATAGGCAGAAAAAAGTTGTTGATTTTATTGAACAGAACGTTTCTGCATCAATCAAAGAAGTTTGTTATTACTGCAATGTCACGCCCATTATTATAAAAAATCTTTGCAAAAAAAATATTCTTAACGAATACGAGTATGAAGAAATTTTAAAAAGTGATGCTGAAATTACAGAGAAAATTGATGAAATCACATTAAACAGTCAGCAAAATGAAGTGTTTAACGGCGTTTCAGAGCTGATTAAATCAGGAAAACCAAGCGGCGTGCTTTTATACGGGATAACAGGAAGCGGGAAAACAGCCGTCTTTATAAAGCTTATTGAATACACACTTTCTTTGGGGAAACAGGCTATAATGCTCATACCTGAAATTGCGCTTACTCCCCAGATGGTTCACAAATTCCAGAATCTTTTCGGGGAGAGGGTTGCAGTAATACACAGCAACCTCTCGCTTTCACAAAGACTTAATGAATACAAACGCATAAAAAATTCAATGGCGGATATTGTTGTCGGTACTAGAAGTGCCGTGTTTTCTCCGCTTAAAAATATCGGCATAATAATAATGGACGAGGAGGGTGAAAGAACCTATAAGTCCGAAGCCTCTCCCCGATATCATGCGAGAGATATTGCACGTAAAAGGTGTGCTGTTCATAACGCAGTTCTTTTAATGGCATCCGCTACACCGTCGGTGGAAAGTTTTTTTTATGCAAAAAACAATAGGTATGAGCTTTTTGAACTGACCGAAAGATATTCGGATTCCGCACTTCCCGATGTAACAATTGTCGATATGGCTAGTCAGCCGTCATCAGGATTGTTCAGTGACATTCTTATTGACGAGATTAATTATAATCTTAAAAATAAAGAACAGACTGTATTATTGCTTAACCGAAGAGGGTATCATACATATATAAGCTGTGCGGAGTGCCGTCAGCCTGTTTCCTGCCCGAACTGCAATATCCCGCTCACTTACCATAAAGCAAACGGACAGCTGATTTGCCATTACTGCGGATACTCAACAGAAATGACGGATAAATGCCCTAAATGCGGGAGCACTTATTTAAAACAGACTGGTGTCGGAACTCAGAAAATTGAAGACGAGCTTTCACAATATTTTTCCGACGCAAAAATTCTCAGAATGGATACCGATACGACGTATTCGAGATATGCTTATGAAAAAAACTTTTCCGACTTTAAAGACGGAAAATACGATATAATGATAGGCACACAGATGATTGCAAAAGGTCTTGATTTCCCTAATGTTACGCTTGTCGGGGTTTTATCGGTTGATAAAGCACTTTTTGCGGGAGATTTCAGAAGCTATGAAAGAACCTTTTCGCTTATCACACAGGTTGTCGGACGAAGCGGGAGGGGCGAAAAGCCAGGCAGAGCATTTTTACAGACCTATGTGCCCGACCACTATGTTTTAAATCTTGCCGCAAAACAGGATTATGTTTCGTTTTATAATGAAGAAATCGCAATAAGGAAAGCCTTAATTTTTCCGCCTTATTGTGATATATGCGTGGTATATTTTGTTTCGCTGATAGAAAAGGAAGCTGAAACCGCGTCAAGACTTTTTCTGAATATTATGAGAATTGCGCTTGAAAAGAATGATATTTCATTTCCGCTTAGAGTCCTGGGGCCTTCAAAATGCTCACTTTTAAAAATAAACGGAAAATACCGATACAGAACTATTCTTAAAACAAAAAATACCGAGGAATTCAGAAAAATAATGAGCGATATTTATTTATCGACATTCAAATATAAAGACTTTTCAAACGTTAATATATCAATTGATATTAACGGGGATATTATATAAAATCAGGAGGATATTATGGCTATAAGAAATGTTTACACGAAAGACGATGAGGCTTTGAGAAAGATTTGCAAGCCTGTTGAGAAATTTGACGGAAAGCTTGCCGAGCTGCTTGACGATATGAAGGAAACGCTTTTAAAAGCGAACGGTGTTGGACTTGCCGCTCCTCAGGTAGGTATTGTGAGAAGAATTGCTATTGTTGACACGGGTGAAGAAGTTCTTGAGCTTGTAAATCCTGAAATTATTAGCAAAAGTGGTAAAAAACGCGGTATTGAGGGCTGTCTTTCCTGCCCTAAGGAATGGGGATATGTCACACGTCCGCTTACGTGCACGGTAAAAGCTCAGGACAGAAACGGCAATTATTATGAAAAGGAACTTACTGAAATGGCATGCCGATGTGCCTGTCACGAGGTTGACCACCTTGACGGACGCCTTTTTATTGATATTGCGGATGAAATGGTTGATGTTAAGGAAGAAACTGATTAAAGAGGTTTTAACATGAATATAGTTTTTATGGGAACGCCTGAATTTGCGGTTCCTTGTTTAAAAGCACTGATTGACAGCGGTGAAAATGTTCAGGCAGTTTTAACACAGCCGGATAAGCCTAAGGGAAGAGGCTATAAGCTTACTCCGCCACCTGTAAAGGAACTTGCGCTTACACATAATATTCCCGTTTATCAGCCTGAAAGTCTTAAAAAAGGCGAAGATGCTCAAAAAACGATAGAGATTTTGAAATCGCTGTCGCCTGATATTATTGTGGTTGTTGCATATGGAAAAATTCTCCCGAAAGAAGTTTTGGATATTCCCAAGCACTTTTGTATCAATGTTCATGCATCACTTCTTCCAAAATACAGGGGAGCAGGACCTATTCAGTGGAGTGTTCTGAACGGTGAAACAGAAACAGGTGTAACGACAATGGTTATGGCTGAGGGACTTGATACAGGCGATATGCTTATGAAGGCTTCACTCAAAATTGGTGAGAATGAAACAGCTTCCGAGCTTCATGACAGGCTTTCGGAGCTTGGTGCAAAGCTTCTTGTTGATACAATCAAATCTGTAAAGTTAGATGACTTTACAAGAACTGTTCAGAATGATGAGGAATCAAATTATGCTCCCATGCTTTCAAAGGATTTATGCCCGATAGATTTTTCAAAATCTGCACGGGAAATTCATAATCAGATACGCGGATTGTCCGACTGGCCGTGTGCTACGGCAATCCTTGACGGAAAAAGAATAAAGATATTCCGCTCAAGTATTTCGGACATTGAATATAAGGATAAACAGCCCGGAGAAATAGTTGACGAAAAGAAATTTACTTTTGTTTGCGGCGACGGGAAATGTATAAATATTGAAGAGCTTCAAACCGACGGCGGCAAAAGAATGAAAACCGAGGATTATCTGAGGGGAAACAGCCTAGAAAAAGGAACGATTCTTTTGTAAATTTAAGGGAGGATTATTATGCCGTTACATTACGGATATTTCTGGGATCCGAGTTATTTAATACTTATTCCCGCTATAATATTTTCGTTGTATGCTCAGATTAGAGTTAAATCGGTTTTCGCAAAATATGAAACCACTAAAAATTTCAGAGGATATACCGGAAGTGAAGTCGCTCGAATGATTCTTGACAACAATGGATTATCGGATATCGGAATAGAGCATGTCAGCGGCAAACTTACTGACCATTACGACCCTGGCGCAAAAGTCATAAGACTTTCCGATACGGTTTACGACAGCCGTTCTGTTGCCGCAATAGGCGTTGCAGCTCATGAAGCGGGTCATGCAGTTCAGTATGCAACGGATTATTCGCCTATAAAAATCAGAAATGCGGTTATCCCGATTACAAATATCGGTTCACGTCTTGCTGTTCCGATTGTAGTTTTAGGCTTGATTTTTTCAGCACTGCAATTTCTTATTCCCATCGGAATTTTTTTGTTTTGCTTTGTCGTGTTTTTTCAGGCTGTCACACTGCCTGTTGAATTTAATGCAAGCAAACGAGCACTTGAAACTCTCAGAGATTTTAATATTCTTGAAGATGACGAGCTAAAAAAATCAAAAGCGGTGCTTAACGCTGCCGCTATGACATATGTTGCCGCTCTTGCAGCATCGCTTCTTAGTTTATTACGGCTTCTTCTCCTTGCAAACAGGAGGAGGAATTAATGACTTCACCAAGATTTTGCACACTTAAACTTTTAATGAGAATGTCTGATAATGCCTATTCAAATCTTCTTCTTGATAATTCTCTTGAGTCGGAAGAATTTGACGTCAGGGATAAAAAATTCATAAGTACGTTGTTTTACGGCGTGATTGAAAGAAAGCTTACTCTTGACCACATAATTTCAAAATATAAGCCATTGAATAAGATAGATAACGACATTCTTTGCGTGCTTAGAATGGGCATTTATCAGCTTCTTTATATGTCGTCGATTCCTGATAATGCGGCGGTAAATGAAAGCGTAAACCTAGTAAAACAGCTTCGTAAAACAAGCGCAGCTGGCTTTGTGAATGCAATTCTCAGAAATTTTATCCGTGACGATAAAAAAATTGACTTATCCGACGATAAAATCGAAAGAATGTCAATAGAATATTCTTGTCCCGAGTGGCTAGTTAAAATGTGGCTTGAACAGTACGGCGAAAAAAATACTGAAAATATATTGAAATCAACTGTCAGCAAGCCTGAAATTGCCATACGCGTCAATACTATAAAAATCACATCGGATGATCTCATAAAAATGCTTGAAGATGAAGGAATTACGGCAGAGAAACATAATATGTCGGAAAATTGTCTTGTTTTAAATAATTCCGGGGCAATAGAAAAGCTTGAATCATTCAGAAATGGTCTTTTTCATGTTCAGGATATGTCCTCTCAGCTTTGCTGTAAGGCATTGAATCCTTCCGAAACCGATATAGTTCTTGACCTTTGCGCCGCACCTGGCGGAAAAAGCTTTACTTTGGCTGAACTCATGAATAACAAGGGAACAATTTATTCCTGTGATCTTCACGAGAAAAGAGTAAACCTTATAAAAAGCGGTGCCGAACGCTTAGGAATAACAAACATTAAATTTATGACGAATAATGCAAAGGAATATAATTCGGAGCTTCCTTTGGCGGATAAGATTTTATGCGATGTTCCTTGTGCGGGGCTGGGTGTAATATCAAAGAAGCCAGAAATTAAATATAAATCGGAAAATGAAATTTCCTCACTACCGAAAATACAGTATGAAATATTGAAAACTGCTTCAAAATATCTTAAAATTGGCGGAGAACTTGTATATTCGACCTGTTCTCTGAATAAAGAAGAGAATGATGACGTCATTGATACATTTCTTAATGAAAATAAAAATTATGAGGGTGTAACTTTATTGGAGGATATAAAAAAATCCTCTGACGGGTATAAAATGACGATTTTTCCTGACGATTTTAACAGCGATGGATTTTTTATTTCTAAAATAAGGAGAATAAAATAATTGGAGAAAACCGATATTCTTTCGCTCAGACTTAATGAGCTGGAAAATGTCATAGCGGAGATTGGAGAGAAAAAATTCCGTGCGGCACAAATTTACGAGTGGCTTCATCAGAAAAGAACAATGAGTTTTGATGAAATGACAAACTTATCATCGGAATTTCGCACAAAATTATCTAGGCATTTTTATATAAATAGTCTAATTATTGCCAGAAAGCTTGAATCATCCATAGATAATACAGTAAAATATCTTTATGAGCTTTCAGACGGGAATCATATCGAATGTGTTGTTATGGAATATCATCACGGAAACAGCTTATGCATATCAACTCAAGTCGGCTGTAAAATGGGCTGTAAATTCTGTGCCTCGACAATTGCGGGATTTAAAAGAAACCTTACTCCGTCGGAAATGCTTCTTCAGCTTTATGAAAGTGAAAGAAATCTCGACAGGAAAATTTCAAGCATTGTATTAATGGGAATAGGCGAGCCGCTTGACAATTATGATAATGTTATTTCTTTTCTGGATATTCTTTCGTCCGAAAAAGGAACTAACATGAGCCTAAGGCACGTTTCGCTATCCACATGCGGAATTGTTGACAAAATATATGAGCTTTCAAAGCATAAATACGGGCTTACGCTGTCTGTTTCACTTCATGCGGCAGACAACAAAAAGCGGAGCGAAATAATGCCGGTAAACAATACTTTTTCGATTGAAAAGCTTATTGAAGCCTGTAAATATTATATTAATCAGACGGGAAGACGCATATCATTTGAATATGCGGTTATTGAGGGAGTAAACGATACAAAAGAATCTGCCGA
>Ga0116170_10003374_pt1 | contig 14964 bp, 17 predicted proteins | sample AD_JPNHW1_MetaG_FD_89797 | JGI IMG/M metagenome (GOLD analysis project Ga0116170, IMG submission 89797) | Active sludge microbial communities of municipal wastewater-treating anaerobic digesters from Japan - AD_JPNHW1_MetaG | ecosystem: Engineered > Bioreactor > Anaerobic > Digestate | place...
AAAGTGTTCTACAATCTTATCGATAACGCACTCCGGTACGGGGGAGAAAAGATGACCGCGATCCGGGTAACCTCCCGGGAAACCGGCGGGACATTCATCATTCTCTTCGAGGATAACGGTGTCGGTATCCCTGCGGAAGACAAGCCCTACCTCTTCACCAAGGGTTTTGGAAAGAACACGGGTCTGGGTCTTTTCCTCTCCCGGGAGATCCTCTCGATTACCAATATAAGCATCACCGAGAACGGCGAGCCGGGGAAGGGTGCCCGGTTCGAGATCGTTGTGCCGAAGGGAATGTACCGGTACAAAAAAACAGAACAGGAACCGGTCCTGTGAACGCAGTCGTCATTCCTGCGGGATGCGTGTGGTGAAAGATGGGGTGCCGCGTCCGCCCGGCTCATTCGCATATCTTCCCGGTTTTTTTGGTTTTTCGGTATAAACGCTTCCTGGTTTTTCCATTTGTTCCGCCCTTGTAAAAACAGACCCAGTACCCTGAATCATCCTGTATCATATCATACTCAAGGATCCCCGCAGCAGCAAGCGCGGACCGGACAATGTGCGGACTGCAGTTCGCATACCAGCCTCGTCGGTTATCTTCCCAGTCAGGATCCCGCTCCCGCATCCGTACTACGATCTCATCCCGGAGGCGTGCATTGCCAAACCCGCCCCCGATATACGCCATGCCTCCGGGCCGGAGCACCCGCAGGCATTCGGAAAATCCCCGGGACAGGTTCTCCCAGAAAAAAAAGGATCCCCGGCTTACCACCAGGTCCATGGATGAAGTATCGAACGGGATAGCTTTCACATCCCCAAAGACAGGTCTCACGCGCCGCTCCAGCCGGTATTTCTTCACATTGGCTTCGGCAACACGGCACATCGGCTCGGAGTTGTCCAGTCCGAATACCATAAGGTCGGAGAGTGTTGCGAGGGCGATGGCAAGGTAGCCCGTCCCGCTTCCTATGTCGAGGCACGAACCCTCGTCGATATCCGCTTTTTTCAGGATCTGGTGGGCAATGACAGGATAGACCGGGAAAAAGATGGTCCGGGAGATATCATCGTAATATTCTGCTTTTCTTTGGTCCGGGATATCGGTTCCCCTGCAACCGGTATTCATGCGGAGATCCCCTCCGCCAAATCCGGGATCCGGTTTTCCGAACATTCGATCCGAACATCCGACATATACACCATGGAAAGAGTACATATCCCCATACCCGCGATGCTGACTGCAGCAAGGTCAAATACCGGCCAGTGTGCAGCAGAGAGGAATACCAGGAAAAAAAAGAGGATCGTGCCATGGTGGATATGATAGCGCAGTATGCGGTTGTCGAGGACATCGCAGGGGCGTATCGATCCGACAATCTTCGTACCATCAAACGGATAGACCGGGGTAATCCCCTTCCGGGTACACAGGTCTTCTGTAAGGTGGAGGAGCATTCCTGTCAAAAGTCCCCCGAGAAATCCCATGACCATCGGTGCAGGAATAATATTTTTAAAAAGGAACAACGGGATATATGCAATTCCTGAAAGTATTGAAAAATAGAAAAAAATCCCCGGGATCGAATGGGTCAGCCGCTTGTCATCCGGTTCGCAAGCGGTTTTTAACAGCCGGCGGTATACCCGGCACATCACCGGCAAACAAATCCACGTGCCGGTCTGTACAATCCACCAGGCAACCATGCGGAACCTGCTGGTCCTGGGCCGTTTCATGTGGATATCCGGAAGGACAAGACCGATTCCGCATCCTGTGATGAAGAGGATAGCCAGAACCGGGTCAGTCTCCGCAATGGCGCTTCCGGGGATGAAGCTGCAAAGCAGCCCGAGTACTACGTGATGGCGCGTGAGCATGGATGGAGAATCAATTCAGGCCGCAACTGTCGGCTCTGAATAGACACTTTTTGCATTCTTCTTTTTTGTCAGCCAGACGAGCCTGCCTTCAGCAAACGCAAATGCATTCATCCGCAGGATACGGATATGGGGCGGAACGCCGGATGTATCGGCTGCTTGGGGCGTGAGCAGGTACTTTTTTGTCCAGGATCCCAAACCATCGGGAAGTGTGTTGAGCGTACTGATAATTTCTTCTTTGGGAACCCGATCAAAGGAAACTGCGATAAATACGATCTCCATTCCTGCCCATTTATTCCGGGTAACCCGGTAAAAACACCCGGCCGGTAGGGATCCTGTCACCGGCACGACGTTCCACCCATCGTACTCGGAAAATACCTGCCGGATGTCCCTCTCTGCGAATAATTCCATAACGTCTTTTGATGAGCCCATGTGAATCAAAATGGGTTAGGAAGTCCAATCATATAAGTTTTGGTAATTGTATTAACATTGTGTAAAGATTAAACAAAAATAGTTAAATAACGCTGGATACGAATGATCACTACGTTCAATTATTTCCAGTCTTTCGAGGTCAGCGTATGAGAAGTATAATTCAACAGAAAAGGCCGATCGCCACGATCCTGTCAGTTGCCTGCCTGTCGGGCATGGTGATCTTCTGCGTTATCTCCGGTTGCGCCAGCATTGCGTCATCATCTGGATCAAACGCCGTGGTAACAACCTCATCCGATGTCATCATCCCGGTGGATAAACCGTCTGACATTACTTATACGAGCATCATGCAGAAAAGTGGCGTTCCGGCCAGCGGTCTTGCGTACGAAGGTCTGGTGATCAAGGCACCGAACGGGAAGTTCGATCCGGCTCTTGCAAAGAGCTGGGATGTTTCCGGTGATGCAAAGACCTGGACCTTCCACCTTGCAGAAAATGCGACCTGGAACGATGGCGTTCCCTTTACCTGTGCTGATGTAAAGTTCACCAACGATTACATGAAGGCAAAAAACCTTACTCTGGGATTCGTGCTCAAGGATGTCGAATCTATCTCGTGTCCGGATGATCATACAGTTGTTTTTACCCTGAAAACCTCATACTCCGGCTTCCTCGACCAGATCTCACGACAGCCGGGGATCACCATTTCACCCAGACATTTCTGGGAGAATGTTTCTGATCCCCAGCACTACCAGGATACTCAGTTTATCGGGACGGGCCCCTTTAAATTTAAAAATGCCGAACCCGGCTATTTCCAGTATGAGACCAATGACCTGTATGCCGGCGGGAAACCAAAAATCTCCGGTGTCATCCTTAAAGTGGTCACGAATGCAGACAGTAAAGTCCTGGCACTCAAAAATGGCGAGATCGATGTCGTCAGCGGCATTACTCCCGCTGTTGCAGCAAGCCTGAAGGGCGAGAAAAATATTGCTCTCTACACGATCAACGACACGAGTACGTACGAGGTCGCATTTAACATGAAACAATACCCGGCAAACATCACGGGGTTCCGCCATGCCATGAGCCATGCGATCGACAGGAACACCATCATCACCCTGTTTGGGAGCGGGCGGCCTACTGATACTACCTTCTTAATCCCAAGCCTGGCCGGGGATTATGTCAACCCTGCCCGTACAGGGATGTACGATTACAACCTGACAAAAGCACAGGAACTCCTGAAGAGTGCGGGCTTTACCCGCAATGCTGAAGGCCTTCTTATCGGCACGGATGGCAATCCCGTTACGATCACCATCCCGCTCGGGGGAAAGGGTGGATCTGCCAATGAACAGAAGATTGTAACGGTCCTCAAGAATGACTGGGAGACTCTGGGGATTACCGTGAGTACGCTCTCCTATGACGACCAGACGCAGTACAGGACAGCGATCAACAAGAATGCGGTCTTTATCGACGGGTTCCCGGTAACGCTTCATGACGATGCCGATGCCCTGGTGAATTTTGCCGTCACACCTACCCAGGAGAAGAATTATTATAATTATAATAATTCTGAATACAACGCGCTCGTCAGCCAGATCCAGAATACTCCCGACCTTGACACGATCAAACAGCTCGGTTACCGGATGCAGGAACTTCTCGCACAGGATGTCCCCTCCATACCGGTCTGCACAACCGACACGATTGTTGCCTACCGGTCGGACCGGTTCACCGGCTGGGATCTCGGCCCGGGATATAACAGTATTTCCGCGGATAGCCGTGGTATCAATCCAAAAGTGCTGTTGAACCTGACACCGGTGAAGTCATAGCAAATGCTGGATGAAGGGAATCCGGATGATGCTTAGAGGGAATTCCCGTTTCTCCGGTAAAATATTTTTCAAGGGAACAAACAGGAAAAATTCCCGGACCCTGATGAAATTATGCAGCTGATGGACCATGAGGCACCGAAATGGATCGCAGATGGCGGATGAGGCCCGGTTCCCCCTTGCGAGGGTTGTCGTGTGATATCCATAAAATATCTTTTAAAGCGATTCTGCTTCAGCGGTGCAGCGCTCTTTGTTTCCGTCACCATCACGTTCTTTCTCCTGCACCTGATGCCCGGGGATTATATCACCAATTACCTCCTCTCCCTCACAAACCACCTCCCTAAGGAAGCGGTCGATCAGTTCTACCATCAGTTCGGACTCGACCTTCCGTTGACCGAACAGTACGTCCTGTACCTTTCCAATATCATGCAGGGAGAGTGGGGATATTCTTACGCTTATTCTGTGCCGGTCTTCTCCCTGATAATGGAGAAACTCTCCTGGTCGCTCATCCTTCTCCTTCCTGCAACCGTTCTCGGGATCCTGATTGGCACAGTGCTTGGTGCATGGTCCGGCTGGAAGTCCGGGGGAAAAAAAGACCTTGCCGTCTTCAACCTCATGATCGTTATCAGGGCAATCCCGGAATTCTGGTGGGCGATCATGGCAGTGGTGGTCTTTGCGTTTTATCTGAAGTGGTTTCCCCTTGGCGGCTACACCAGTATTGATATTTTGTACACTGGACTCAGCATTCCCGATGTACTCTATCATGCGGTCCTGCCTGTCTCCCTTATGACGTTCTTCATCGCTACCGGGAATTATTATGTGATGCGGAACTCGATGATCTCGGTCATCGGCGAGGAGTATATCACCACCGCTCGGGCAAAAGGGCTGGATGAGCGCGGGATTCTCTGGAATCACGCATTGAAAAATGCGCTCCTCCCCATGATCACGATCACCACGTTCCAGTTCGCCGCGATCATCATGGGGAATGTTTTCATCGAAACGGTCTTCTCCTGGCCGGGAGTCGGGCTCCTGACCACGGAAGCGCTCAGGCTGCGCGACCTGCCGCTCCTTGAAGGTATCTTCCTCCTTGATACCCTGTTCTCGATTACCGCGATGCTTGCTGCCGATGTACTATGCTCTCTTATCGATCCCCGGATCAGGATGGGTGAGGATGTCTAGGAAGATGATCCTGCGGGTCAGTGTTGCGGTCCTGTGCGTGTATTTTGTGATCGCGATCTGTGCTCCACTGTTCACTCCCTTCGGGCCTGCGGAAATATCCGGAAAACCCCTGCAACCTCCCGGCAACGACCACCTGCTGGGAACCAATGATCTCGGGCAGGATATTTTCTGCCAGCTGGTCTACGGCGCACGGATCACGCTTCTGTTCGGGTTCTGTTCTGCCCTACTGTCCGTACTGATCAGTACCACGGTGGGAATCGTAATCGGGTATTATGGCGGCTTTGTCGATGAGTTCGTATCGAGATGCATCGACATCTTGGTGCCGATCCCGATGTTCCCCCTGCTCATTGTCCTGACTGCATTTTTCTCTCCGGGGGTCCTGCAGATCAGTCTCCTGATGGGTGTCCTCGGCAGCATCCACGGTATCCGTATCATCCGGTCGCAGGTGCTCTCACTAGCCCAGACCAGTTTCGTGGAAGGGGCCCGGGCAATCGGGGCTTCGGACTTCCATATTATGTCGCGTCATATCCTGCCAAACGTAATGCCGGTGGTGATGGTGAAATTCGTCTCCCAGTCCCAGCACCTGCTGGTGATGGGAGTAGGCCTGAGTTTCATCGGGTTGTGGGACACGACAACTGTTGACTGGGGGACGATGATCCAGAATTCCTATTCATCCGGCGGTATGGCTCTCGGGTTGTGGTGGTGGCTCCTTCCCCCGGGGATTGCGGTCATCGGCATCTCCCTTGCCCTTGCAATGATCGGCTACAGTTTCGAGGAGAAATTCAATCCGCGGGTAGGGGTGAACCGGATATGAACCCCGGTTTCCGGCCATTATCCTCTGGGATGGGCAGATGATGTCATTGATCAGTATTGCCGGCCTGAGCGTCCGGTTCGCAACCCGGTCTGAATGCGTCCGTGCCGTGGATACGGTAGACCTTGAGATCGCGCGCGGGGACCACCTTGCCCTCATCGGGGAATCCGGGTGCGGCAAGACGGTTCTCGGCATGGCCGTGATGGGACTTCTTCCGGAGAATGCCCTGATCCGCGGGACAATCCGGTACCGGGAGCGTGACCTCCTGCAGGCAGAAGATGCGGAGATGCAGCGGATACGCGGAAAAGAGATCGCCATGATCATGCAGAACACTGCAAGCTCCTTAAACCCGGTCATACCCGTGGGCATCCAAGTTTCAGAGCCGATCCTGCTTCACCGGATCCTTCCCGCAAAAGCCGTACAGGCTGAGGCGATCCGGCTGCTTGGTGCGATGGGATTTGATCTGCCGGAACGGGCAGCCTGCCGCTATCCCCATGAGTTCTCCGGGGGGATGCAGGAGCGGATCCTGGTTGCAATCGCCCTTGCCTGCCGGCCGGATATTGTCATTGCCGATGAACCGACCTCGGGACTGGACGCAGAGGTAAAATCGCAGATCCTTCACCTGATTAAAAAACAGATGGCGGACCGGACGCTCCTGCTCATAACACACGATCTGGGGACTGCCCGTTTTCTCTGTACACGGGTTGCCGTGATGTATGCCGGGGAGATCGTGGAGGAGGGGCCGGCTCACGATCTCCTTTCCCTGCCCCTGCACCCGTATACCCAGGGGCTCTTAGCCTCGCTTCCTTCTGCCGGGCTTCACCCGATCCCTGGCATGAGTCCTTCACCGTCCCACCTGCCCGACGGGTGCAGGTTCTGTTCACGTTGCCCGTCAGCAACCGCCCGGTGCAGCACGGAACATCCCCGTATGAGCGTCCGCGGCGCGCGGAGGGTCCGGTGTTTCCACTATGCTTGAACTCTCGTCTGTCATGAAATATTATGAGAAGGGTTTTTTCCGCAGGCATCGGACAACCGCGATCGACAACGTCTCCCTGTCCGTCCGGAAAGGGGAGACGCTCGGTCTCGTGGGTGAGAGCGGGAGCGGGAAGACCACGCTCGGGCGGATCGCGCTCCGGCTCATCGAACCGTCAAGCGGGATGGTCCGGTTTGATGGCATAAAGGTAACCACGCTCTCACGGTCGGCGTTACGGCAGCTCCGGCCACGGATGCAGATCGTGTTCCAAGACCCGGATACGGCACTGAATCCCCGCATGACCGTCCATGACTGCGTGGCGGAGCCCCTCACCATATGGCACCTTGCCGGGCCCCGGGAGATTGAGGATCGCATTCCTGAACTGCTCGAACTGGTCGGCCTCCAGCCGGATCTTGCCGCACGCTTCCCGTTCGAGATCTCCGGCGGGCAGAAACAGCGCGTGGCGCTGGCCCGCGTGCTGGCTCTTAATCCCGAATTCATCGTGGCGGATGAACCTACAGCCGCTCTGGATCTCTCGGTGCAGGCCCAGATACTCGGCCTGTTAAAGGATATCCAGCAGAAACGGAACCTCACCCTGCTCTTCATTTCCCACGATCTCCAGGTCATAGAGAAGATGAGCGATACCATCGCGGTCATGCACGCGGGAAAAATTGTCGAGCGAGGACGGACCCCGGAGATTTTTAGCAATCCGCAGAATCCCTACACTGCCAGGCTGGTTGCTGCTGCCAGGGCGAGTGAGGCGTGGTTCGGAAAGAATCCCCGATAAACGGGGACCGGAATGGCGGGATCCGGAGGGATTCTCGTATCCGGACTCCTCCTTGTTTTTATAAGAATTATCTAAGAAAAAACGATCAATAGAAAATTATTAACAAATGATAATTGTTAAATATTTTACATTACAAGGTTTACGATGGCATGGTGGTTTGATCCCTGGAAATTGATCCACTACTGCAGCTATGGTCATGGGTGACCATGGGGGAATCGTTTATGCATTATATGAAAAGATTATCGAGAAAAAATGGCGACGATGCTGTCTCACCGGTGGTTGGCGTGATGCTCATGCTGGTTGTTACGATCATCATCGCGGCAGTTGTCAGCGGGTTTGCAGGGGGCCTCATCGGGAATACCGAGAAGCCCCCGGCACTCGCGATGGATGTGAGAATTGCGAACTCCGGGACTGCGCAGACGTCGGGGTTCACCGCGACCGTGCTCTCATCAAGCGAGGCTATCCCGAGTAAAAACCTGAAGCTCGTTACCTCGTGGCAGACCTACATCAACGATAACACGACCAACCCCCAGTTGATTGCGGGGAAGGTTTCATCCGGCGGAAATACGAGTACCGGTGCAAGGAACGTATATACTTATGTCGGGATGCAAACGAAAGATTTTGTAGCAGCATCCGCACCCTTCGGTATGGGTGCCGGCATTGCCGATGCTTCGAAGGGGAATACATATGGCCAGAACCCGACCGACCCGTTTGGGGGTAATGAAAGCGTCAGTCGCCAGTGGCAGTGGTTCGGGAACTACTCGATTGTTTCCGGAACCGGTCTATATGCGCTTCCCGCTCCTTACGATGACGGGACGGCGATTGGCGGCGTTGCAGGGCATATTAACCAGACTCCTGAGAATGGTGGCTATGGTATCGTTACCCGTTACAAATATACAAGCGGGTTATACAAGTATCCCGGCCAGGTTGATGCAACATCGGCAATCCTCGGCTGCGGCTGGGAGAATCTGCGACCGGGCGATATAGTAAGCGTCAAGGTCATCCACGTCCCAAGCGGTAAGGCAATCTTCTCCAAAGAAGTCACTGTGACGGAGGCCTAAACTATGACACATACTACTGAACACGCTGTATCTCCCGTTGTCGGTGTGATGCTGATGCTGGTTGTCACTATCATCATTGCCGCGATTGTATCGGCATTTGCGGGAGGATCGGTTAGCGGCGTCCAGAAAGCGCCGCAAGCGCAGATCGGAGCCAAGTACAGTATTTCCACAGGCATGCAGATCTTCCACAATGGAGGCGACGCGCTCCCGACCAACACGCTCGTTTTCACAATCCGCGACGGCCCGACCTTTGGTGCTGGTGTTGACCAGTTGACCGGGCAGGTGCTTGATAAGCACAGTATCTTCAATGCAAAAGGAAACCCGATGCAGTTCACGGACGGCGGGTATAATTTTTCATCCTTCAACCCGGGCGACACGCTCTATATTCCCGCTGAAAATACTACCTGTAACATTTTCCAGCCGGGTATTGCACCAAGCGGTACCTATAACGCTGACGGAACCTGGGTCTTTAATGCTAAAAAAGCAACCCTCTGGGCACTCTGCATCCGGAATGCGGACAATGTAGGCAAAATCTTCACCCTTGAAGTGACAGACACCAAGGGGAACATGATTTCAAGGACTGATGTGAAGATCTCCATGTAAGCAGGAGTACCATAAAAGTAAACATGTAGGATGATGCGGGAATCCTGCAAATCTGCAGGAGACCGCCAATGGATGGATGGCAGGATCTGCTGTTCATCTCATAAAATTCTTTCCTTTTTATCTTTCATCCCTTAAAAACAGCTGATAAACCCAAAGACAGGCCCAAAAAAGGCAATCCACTGATCGTGTCCAAAAAATGACATGCCAGAACTGAAACGTCCGATCCCTTCTGGAAAACCAGTGAAGATACCCGGCAGTACGATACGTTTATGAGAACTACGTTCGCCCGGATTTACCCGGTAATCGCCAACCAGGTCCTCGAACAGACCGGGATCATCAAAGGCACCTGTCTTGATGTGGGGTCCGGGCCGGCACTGCTTGCGATTGCACGATCCCTCCTTTCAGAACTCTTCGTGACGACATTCAATAGTTCGTCGGCAAGACATGAACTGGCACGAGGGAATATCCGGGACAGGTGTATGGAGGACCGGGTGTTCCTCATTATCGAATTTGAAAAATCTCTGAATTAAAAACAAATTGTTGATAACAATGAATAGTAAATTTAATTATATGAACACGTATCCACACCCAATTTCAAAAAATTCTCCATTGCTGCCGGTAATTACATGTAACAGCGGCACCCGCTCCTTCCGCGAGCAGTGGCGGGCGCTGAAACTCACGCACTGTGCAGTCCCCCATTATGGCAATTCCAGCCAGTTCTGGGGCAATAAGAAGAAGATCCACACGGTGTATACGAAAGGAGACACGGGCCACGAAGAAAAAACCAATGCCCGTCTTGCCGCCATGAATATTCCGGATGGTTCGCGGGTTCTCGACATCGGTGCCGGACCGGGTACGTTTGCAATTCCTCTGGCAAAGAAGAGCTGCCATGTGACGGTTGTTGAACCGTCCCCCGTTATGCGGGAAATGCTGAAAACCCGGATGAAAAAAGAGAAGGTAAATAACATCGCGGTCATCCCGATGCGATGGGAGGACGTAGAGCCGGATGAACTCGATGACCCGTTCGATGCAGTCATTGCCTCCTTCTCCTTAACCATGATGGATATGGGGAAGGCGCTCGCAAAGATGCATGCCAGTTGCCGGGGCACGGTACACCTGTTCTGGTTCCTGACCTCCCCGTCATGGGCACAGGTCAACCGGGATCTCTGGCCTTTTATTCACGGGGGAAATTTTCCCGGGGAACCCACCGCGGACTGGCTCTGGCAGATCCTGTACGAGATGGATATCTACGCAAGCATCCAGCCGGAATCACATGTCTCCGTCTCGCGGTACGCGAACATGGATGAAGCGGTCGAGGAGTTCCGGCAGCGCCTCAACTGCACGACACCGGCCCAGGAAGAGATCGTCAGGAATTATCTCAATTCCGTCCTGCGACATAAGGGAGATGATCTCATCCTCGGATGCGGGACCCGCAGTGCCCATATCTGGTGGAACACCGCTGACCGGAAAAACATCCTGTAACTGGTCCGTACAGACAGGATTCTGTTGATACCAGGTGAAACCATGAGCGATTATATAGTATTATTCAACAAGGCAAAGGCATTTCACGGGCATGTCTGCCCCGGGGTTGTGCTGGGAACACGACTGACGATTGCAGGACTGAGGGAACTGGGCATGAACCCCCATGAACAGAACCGCAACCTCATTGTCTTTGTGGAGATCGACCGGTGCGGGGCTGACGCGGTACAGGCTATTACCGGTTGCTCTCTGGGGCATCGTACCCTCAAGTACAAGGATTATGGGAAATTTGCCGCAACCTTTGTCGATCTTACAACGAAAAAAGCCGTCAGGGTGGCCGTCTTCGAGAAGAAACGGGCTGAACATGACAAGCTCGGACAGAAGGACGTGATTAGGATTCTCGGGGAATGCCCTGAAGAAGAGATCCTGAAGATCGAGAGGGTCTCGATCGATATTCCCGATGACGATATCCCGGGATTTCCCCACAAAAAAGCAGTGTGCAGCGTCTGCGGCGAGCAGGTCATGGACAACCGCCATATCGTTTCCGAAGGGAAGGTTATGTGTAAAAACTGCGGGATCAAATCATATTATTCGGTCCTTTAGATTGTAAATTTTTTCTGTTGATCTGCAATGAAACCGATAATCCTTCCCGACTCCAACCCGCGGTACTGGCGGGACGTCTGGCAACGGATGAAACTCGCCCAGCTGGCGACACCCGGATTCATGAGTGCGGGTACATACTGGAGCAACCGGAAGAACGTGACCGATCTCTACGTCAGGAGCCGGACCCGTCAGACCTGGCAGGCAAAAGTGGATGCGCAATTCACAGCCATGAATATCCCTTCCGGTGCCCGTGTTCTTGATATCGGTGGCGGAACCGGGACACATGCAGTTCCCCTGGCTGTACGGGGCTGTGATGTCACCGTGGTCGAACCCTCTGCTGCCATGCGGGAAGAACTGCAGAAGAACCTCTCCTCTTCAGGAGCCGGGTCGCTTACCGTAATACCCAGCCGGTGGGAGGATACTTCCCTGGAATTGCTTGGGGATACGTTTGATGTTGTGATTGCCTCCTATTCCCACTCTATGGTGGATATCGGTGAGGCCCTGGAAAAGATGCAGGCCTGCTGCCGGGGGACAGTTCATCTCTTCTGGTTCCTTTCGCCTCCTTCATGGGCACGGGTCAGCCGGGATCTCTGGCCCCGGCTGTACGGCCGGGAGTTCCCGGGAGAGCCTCTCGCGGATTGTCTCTGGATGGTGTTGTACGAGATGGGGATCTATGCCAATATTACCACAGAACGTAAGAAAGAAACAGTCTATCCGACTGTTGATGAAGCGGTACGGGAATATTCCCAGCGCCTGAACTGCTCAACAAAGCTGCAGGAGGAGATCCTGAATAACTATTTCGCGCAACATCTCCGGCCCTGCGATAACGGGCTTGTTCTGGAGGGGGCATCTCATAGTGCCCATATCTGGTGGAAGGTTACCGGGCACTAAAAGCACTCCTCCGAAAACCGGGGGGGAAAATTTTATTGGTTTTTTTTTCAGTTCGTGCAGGATTCAGCAACAGGCCCCTCACCATACCCGTACGATCTCCATCCGCGGATAATGTTCCCCCTTGTGACATGAAATCATTTTTACTTTTCTTAAAATTAAATAGTAATAATTAATCCCCCTCCGAAATGGGCTTTTTTTGACAAAAAACAATTAATACGAAGAAATTCAGGGATCTGCTATGTTTGCAGGAAGACCCGGGCATCCGGTCCCGTGTAGATTCCCGGAATATCCTCCAATAGATGACGGGACATCCCGCCGTATCGGAGGACTCCTGTTCATCCTGGGGATGCTTTTCCTGCTTGATATCGTGACTACCCAGATTATTCTTTTTTCGGGGGGTGTCGAACTGAATCCCCTTATGGCAGGAATTGTTGCATATCCTGTCCTGCATCTTGTGATAAAAACCCTGCTTCTTCTGGTAATCTTCCTGGTATCCCGTATTGCAGAGATGCGGGTGAAAGGTTCGGGTGCCCTTTTTTATTGTGCGCTCATCACGCTCTACCTGTTTGTGATCATCAACAACCTATTCGTGATACTGCCCCGGCTTCCGGTATAATCTGCCACCAGCGGATTTCAGCAAACAACCCCTTGCCTCTCACCAGATTCTGTAAAAAATAAATGGGGACTTGTATTAATAATAATCCGAAATCTTCTGCAATACCCTCTCTCTCTGCTTCGGACAGTCCGGTCCGATCACATTTCCGGCATGCATCATCACGTTATTCAGCCAGGATTGATCAATCAGTACGCTCCCAGCGAGATCTCCGTGGTTTTCCGGTTCACGGTCATATTGGGAATCGTATCAAACGCAAAGAAGACTTCCGGATTTGATGGATCCGGATTTGGGAATACGTGAACATTTGTACAGGAAAGAGATTCATTGATGCGCTGGTTAACAGATTCCCAGAATGTATCCCGGAACCTGTCAGGAATTTCGGGATTGATCCGGACCGACATGCTTGTTGTATTGGAAAACTGCTGGTTGGTGACCATGCTCTCCAGCGTGAGCATCCCGTTCCCGTTCCCGCTCGCAAGGGTATGCCTGGCAGCCGGGGTTATAGTTACCAGATATACGTTCATCACGGAACATGTGGCGGGATTCTCTGGTGTCGGAGCAGAATCCAGATCGAACAATGATCCGGTCATCCCGTACGTGACAGCGTCCATGTTCGCATACTGGAGCGGGGTTGTAAGGGTGTCTTTCGTGACGTTCACGATGCCATAAGACCATATATACCCCTGGTCCTGCCAGAAATTATTCACCGGCCGGTAAGTGAAATTGGATAACCGGAACCTGGTAATTTCCGTCTGTTCTTCGTTTGTGATTCTCAGGAGCAGGTATTCCTCACTCTCTCCCTGAACCCTGAGTAATCCCCCGGATTTTACCGTGTCAAAGGCAAACTCCCCCCCGCCCAGCGGGATCGTTTCTGACAGCCTCATATTCTTTTTTAAGGAAGCCGCGGTCTCAATATCCGATGAAAACCGCAGGAACCCGGATTCAACCTCCTTGCTATGGGTAATCTCGGACTGGGCTTTCATGGCGGGAACATAATAGGCATTCCACGCAGCAAAGAAAGTCACCACAACCGCAAGGATGAGCATCGCGGCCACGACCGGGGCTATGGCATCTTCGTTCATATGCCGACCTTCCCGCTATAGATCACCGTGCGGGACGTGACCAGTTTCACCGTCTCGTCCCCTTCAAGAGGCTGATTCGCTGGCATCGTTATCGTGATATTGCTCCCGAGATCAAACACGGTTTTATCGGGGACAAGGATAAGACCCCCTTTGCCAGGGGAAAATGATGTGCGGTCCGTTTTATTCCCGATTATGACCATCAGGTCATCATACTTAATCCAGTCCCCTCCCTTGTGCCAGAGGGTAATGTTCTGTCGGTCACTGGTCATCATGATGGAGATGCTTGGATCCCGATCGGTTGGAAGGAAATTATAGAGTGCGGCAGAAAAAACTGAGAGCAAAACGACTACAAGGGCAATCATGAGCATCTCCCCGACTACCTCCGAGACTCCGGTATCAGGTACGTCTCTGCATCTCATTGCTCTCATCCATCCGACATGTCATGTCCGGCCATCAGTACCAGAAAAGACCTATTCTCTCATTTGTTGTAAAAGTAAAATGTTAAATTTATAAGTAATGTTAACTATACTTATTAAATAAACCTTCCTTTTACCGTTATCATGGGGAACACCGGATGCTTAAAAAAAAAAGAACCAGGATCGTATGAGCCGGATATACCGGCCCGTACCCGGAGGATGTGCCTGAATGGGAAAAACAGATGAGGGAGTCTCTCCTGTAGTTGGAGTCATGCTGATGCTCTCGGTGACGGTCATTATTGCCGCCATCGTGAGTGCAGCAGCCGGCGGACTTTCCGGCACCGAAAAAAAAGCCCCCTCTGCAATTCTCGAAGTCCATTTCTA
>Ga0116170_10003377_pt1 | contig 14960 bp, 12 predicted proteins | sample AD_JPNHW1_MetaG_FD_89797 | JGI IMG/M metagenome (GOLD analysis project Ga0116170, IMG submission 89797) | Active sludge microbial communities of municipal wastewater-treating anaerobic digesters from Japan - AD_JPNHW1_MetaG | ecosystem: Engineered > Bioreactor > Anaerobic > Digestate | place...
CTTTCCTTTCAGGCGGGCGAGACGCCCGCCCTCCCAGAAATGCCCCCTTTCAGGGGGAGAAAGCAGTTCCCGGGAGCGCCAATCTCCTGATGGACGTAGTCAAATCCCTCACCAAAAGGTGAGGGAGCCAAAACCGTTTTCGCGCCATAGCACAAGGACGAAAACTCTTCTCCCGCGCCCCGCCGGGGCGCTTCTTTCACCCCCCAAGATGTGTGCGGCCTGCGTAGATTCCGCGAGACAACAGGATGAAACTTTCGCGATATTCCCGGTCTCTTATTCGATGTTCATGATCTGCTCACGGATCTTTTCGATCTCGTTCTTCATTTCCAGCACCGACCCGATAATGACCGTGTCGCGGGCCTTGCTGGCGATGGTGTTGGCCTCGCGCAGGAGTTCCTGACAGAGGAACTCCATCTGCCGCCCCTGGATTTTGTCGTCCTCGAGGCCGAGCATCTGGCGGAACGCCGCCAGGTGAGTATTGAGGCGCACAAGTTCTTCGCGCACGTCGGCCCGCTCGGCAAACATCAGGACTTCCGTCTCGAGCCGGACCTTGTCGAGTTCGACCGAGGCGAGCTTGGCCCACTCCTCGGCGCGTTTGTTCAGGCGGACCCGGTAGGCCTCGGTGACCTCGGGCTGGCGTTCCTCGACCCGCAGACGCAACTGTTCGAGCGCTTCGAGCCGTTCGAAAAACTCGAGTACGAGGGCGCGACCTTCCCGCAGGCGCTCGGCCAGGAGTTCGTCGAGGGCCGCGTTGAGGGCCTGCTGGGCCTGATCGAGGAGTTCCGGGCTGTCAAAGAGGGAAAATTCCTTTTCCGCCACCCCGGGCAGGCCGAGCAGGAACTCGAAGGAAGGCCCGTCGGCATGGCCGAGCGACTGGGCCATCTCGCGCAAGTCGCGCTGGTAAACCTCCAAGGCCGGGCGGTTGAACCGCTGCAGAAAGGCCGTGCCTCCGGCGGGCGTCCAGCGCACCAGCACCTCGAGCTTGCCCCGTCCGACCCGGTCCTTGACCGTTTTGAGCATCGGAATCTCGAGGGCGGAAAACTCCCGCGGCAGGTGAACGCGGGCATCCAGAAAACGGTGGTTGACCGCCTTGATTTCGACACAGAACACCCCCAGCGGGGTGGTGACCTCGGACCGTCCGAATCCGGTCATGCTGCGAATGGGGGACATGGGAAAGGCTTCTCCTCGAAGGGGAAAATGGGGGTGGATCCAGGAACCCGGACCGGAAAATCCTGCGGGGTTCCCATTCTGGCGATCTTCACGCGGCCCGCCGAAACGAACCGGACTTCAATCTAGCCGATTACCCGCCGAATTCGCAAGGTTTCTCCCGGGGGGCGGTTGTTTTTTTGGTAAACCGTTAGCCAACTTCTGCAAGCAGAACCGCGACGCAATGCGGGAGTCAAGCGCCAACGGCGCAATCTATCGTAGCCTGGGGCATCCGCCCCAGGGACAGACCCGGTTGTTCTCACAAGGGCTGAAAGCCCGTTTTATCAAGGCGTTTCCCCCCCATCCCAATCGGGCGGGCCTTCAGCCCTTTTGAAAACGGGGACACCTTTCCTGGGGCGACGCTTCGCTTGCCCCAGGCTACGATGAATCCGCGCCGTTGGCGCTCAACTGCGGTTCCTGGCAACCGATGGCTTACTTTTTTTGAGGCTTGGGAAAAAATTCGGTTTTCTCCTTCGCGAGATCACCGGGCCACTTCTCCCTCCGGGCGGGCGACATTCTGCCCGGCCACGTAGGCGTCCCACCAGAGTTCCTTAAACAGCACCCGTCCGATACAGGCCAGCGGCACCGCCAGAATCATGCCCCCGATGCCGAACTGTCCCCCGATGACCAGCGCGGCCATGACCACCACCGGGTGCAGATTGCTCGACTTGCCCACGATGCGCGGCTGAAAGACCAGGCCGTCGAGCGTCTGAATCAGGACGAACACCCCAACCACCAGCCCCAGATGAAGCAGCCGGTCGGACCACGTGTCATGGGCCAGCAGAGCCCAGAGCACCGCCGGCATCGCGCCCATGGTCGGCCCCAGATAGGGGATGAAGTTGGCCGCCCCCGCCACGATCCCCACCAGCAGGGCGTATTTGTACATGCCGACGCAGGAGAGGCCGACGGTGGCCAGCAGGGCCACCAGACTGCACACCAGGATCTGCCCGCGCAGAAACCCGCCCACCGCCACGTCGAGTTTGTTGAGGATGTCGAGCGTACGGTCCTCAATGCTGGGCGGCAGAATGTCGCGCAGCAAACCGGGGATGGCCCCAAAATCGAGGAGGTAATAGAACGCGATGATGAGGGCAAGAAACACCGAGGCGCAGAAACCCGTGACACCGGAGAAGACGGACCCGACCGCCTGCGCCACACCACCGACGGCCTGGAACCCCTTCTGAGTCAGGCCGGGCGCGGCGTTCGAGACCTTCTGCGCCAGGGCGCCCAGGTCCGTTTTCTCAAGCAGCGTTTTCAGGTCGAGATTCTGAAGGAAGTCCTTCGCTTTTTCCTGATAGAGGCGGAGGTCTTCTTCCCCCACCATCCCCTTGAGCGAGCCGGACGCGCGGTCAACGGCCTTCGGTCCGGCTTCCTTGACAAACTGGACCACGTTGCTGGTCTGCTGGTAGAGCACCGGCACCAGAAGCCCGAAGAAACCGGCTCCCAACAGGACGATCACCCCGCCCACGGCGATGATTCCGCCGATGCGGCCCAACCGGAACCGGCGCTGCACCAGGTTGACGATCGGATTGAACAGATACGCCACCACCAGGGCGATGAGAAACGGGGACAGAATGCGGATGAACCACTCGATGACGGGCCAGACCCGGACAATCGCCCAGAGCGAGGCCGCCGCGATCAGCATCCACCCGAGCACGAGGATCATCTTCTTGAGGTCGTGGTCCAGGTGCTTGAGGTCATGGTCGAGCGCCCGTTCCTCGATCGCCTCGGCCTCGAGGGGAGGCGCCGCCTTGTCGGAGGCGGAAACATCGTTCCGGGGTGTGGAGGAAGCAGGTTCGGATGGAGACGGATTTCGGGGACGTTTCGCGTGACCGGCCATTCAGATTCTCCTCGGAAATTTCGAACGCCTGTGTTCTCGGTATTGCCGATTTCTCCCGATGGGCAAGATCGTACCCCCAGACGCTACCGCACAACTCTCCCCGGTTTCCATGAATTTCTTTGAAGAAAGAGATCTTGCCGTTCGGATGATTTTCGAGGCTTGAACGTTTCCGTTGCGTTCTTTACGCGTCCTCGCCGCCCCAGCCCACGGGAGGAAAAAAATCGGGACTGGGCCGACACTGCGACCGCAGAAAATGCACCTCGGGCCGCAGCAGAACCCCGTGACGCGCCGCCACCGCCTCGCGCATGTGAACGATCAGACCCAGGATGTCGTCCGACGTGGCGCCGCCACGGTTGACAATGAAATTCGCGTGCTTGGCGCTGATCTGCGCCGCGCCGATCTGAAAGCCCTTCAGGCCCAGTTCGTCGAGCAGTTTTCCCGCCGGGGGAAACGGCGGCCCGGGGCTGCGGAACGTGCTGCCGAAGTTCGGCAGGTCGAGCGGGAACTTTTCCGAGCGATCCGTCATGACGGCGTCAAAATGGGCCAGCATGGACTGCGGGGTGTGTCCCAGCGCCTCGAGACGTTCGAGTCGGAATGCGGCGCGCAGTACGATCTGCGGCGTGTGCAACAGGTTCGACGTCCGGTATCCAAACCCCAACGCCTCCCGCTCGTAGCGGTGAACCTCCCCGTCGAGCGTGAGGGTTTCCACCCATTGCAGCCGGTCGGCCACATACCCGCCGATGTTGGTACCCGCATTGATGACCACCGCCCCACCGATGGTGCCGGGCACCTCGGCCATGAAAGCCACCCCGCCCCATCCGCGCCGGGCGGCCTCGTGCGCCACCTCGCGCATGGCGGCTCCCCCGGGCGCCACCACCAGCCCCTCACGCCCCCACTCGAGCTGAGCGTCGCAACGGCGCATGTTGAGGATCAGGCCGTCGAAGCCATGCGAATCGGCAAAGACATTCGCGCCCCCGCCCAGCACGGCAAACTCGACCGAATAGCCGGTCTCCTGCGTGGCGAGACGCACCGCCTTCAGAATATCCGCCAGATCGGACGGGCGGACCGGGAAGGCCATCAGCCGGGCCGGCCCCCCGACCCGCACGGTGGTGTAATCCGACAACGGCTCCTCGAGGCGAACTTCGATCCCCAAGTCGGCAATGCGCTCCCTGAGATTCTCGACAAGGCTCTCTTCGGTCAAGTTCCGCCATTCCTTTCGTCCCGCCCGGCCTTCCGACCGGAGGTGTCTGCACTCTTCCAAACGGTTGGACTCCGCCGCGTTCCAGCGGTTCCCACTATAAGCTCGGGTCGGGCGGATTTCGAGAGAAAAGCGGGGGGAGGAACGCCGCCTTCCCGGGAACTCCTCATTGTCTATTCGATCTTTCGTTTTACCCACCTCCATCTTCGGGCATTCACCCAGAGAGGAAAACGGTTCTGAGGTGGCATGGGCGTCTCGCCCATGAAGAGGCTCCGGAACAAAAGCCTCGAAGTCCCCGACCCTGCCGACGAAAACGTCGGCCCTCACGGGCGGGACGCCCGTGCCACCTCTTTCTGACAAACGCGCCCGTGGGGTTGGAACCACCACGGGCGCGTCGCTATGTCGAGGGGAAGGATCGGCTGCTCTTTGCGACCGAACCGGCTCTTACTTGGCCGCCGTCGGCGGAGCCACCTGCATGGAAACCGCCGAACCGTTGGTCTTGACCGTCACGATCGCGCGGCGATTCTGGGCCATGTTCTCGGGCGTGTCATTGGGCGCGACATTGCGCGACTCGCCGAAGCTCATCGAGGCGACCTTGTCCGCCGGGAACCCGGCCTTGTCCACCAGGTAATGCACCAGGGCCAGAGCGCGCGCACCCCCCAGTTCCCAGTTGCTTTTCCACTTCGAGTACTTGATCGGCTGGCTGTCGGTGAAACCCTGCGCCACGATCTCGTTGTTGGCGTAGTCCTTCTTGATCATATCGGCGAGGCGCCCGACGATTTCCTCGCCCTGCGGCGTCAAGTTAGCCGAGCCGGGCGCGAAGAGCACCGCCTGACCCACGATGGCATACTGCGTGCCCTCGGCGGTCTTGGTAACATCAATGTCCTTGTCCTTTTTCGGTTCCACCGCCGGCTTGGGCGGTTCCGGCATGGCCGGTTTCTGCGCCACCGTCGAGACTTGTGTCTTGTCTTCGACGTAGGGTTTGACCCCCTCCGGTTCGTGTCCCATGACATAGCTGAACCCGCGCTGATGCGCCAGCCAGTGAACCGGACGCGTCACGGTGTACTCGAAGAACACACCGATGGGGTGGACGACGTAGGAAAAGACGCGCAGCGGGTGATCGCTGTCGTTTCGGTCGTATTCGTGCGCGGAGGCGGAACCGGCAACGAGGGTGAGGAATGCTGCCGATACCAGAACTAGAACGATGCGTTTCATGAGCGGGAAATCCTCCTTTTGCGGCTGATCGGGAATCTTTTTAATGACTGCGGCCCCTCATGCTATATAGCAGAAGAGGCCGCAGGCGTCAACAGGAATGCAAAACGCGTTTAAGAAAAACACCATCCGTCAGACGTTGTTGAAATTGTTGATGTCGTCCGTGTCCAGACCGCGCTCGGGCGAGGCCGAGGTGCTGCCGTTCGGCCCGACCGAATAAATCTGCACCGTCGTGGGGTTGTAATACCCGGTAAAGGGCGTATTGACCTGCTTGGTCGCCTCGGGGGCGGTTGCATAATCCGTACAGCGCACATAGTTGTAGGGGCGTCCCCACGGGTCCTTGAGACTGACGTTGGCGGGGTCGGTCGCGCTGGTCACCGGTCCGCCCGTGGCGGTGTCCATCAGTTCATTCTGCTCGACGTTGATGTAGGGCCCGGTCCAGCGCGTACTCGACGGGTTGAGCGGGTCGTTGTTCATGGATCGCATGAGCGCCAGTATCAGGTACCCACAGCCGGGATTGGTGGTTGTGGTGCCCGAGGTGGCGACCCCGCTGCTCTTCGAGTAGCTGGGCGGGAAGACCCCCAGGTCCACTTCGTAACGCGTGACCGCCAGTTCGAGTTCCTTGATGCGCAGTTTGGCTTTGACGATCTCGGCCTGGCGCACATGGTTGGTATAGATTCCCAGACTGATGGACGTCAGAATGGAGATTATGACCAGAACGATCGTCAGTTCGATAATCGTAACGCCGCGGGATGTGCCTGTCTTCATATGGAACCTGTCCTTCACTGATGATTTGGTTCGCGTCCGCGCCACCGCCCCGGGTGGCGGGGTTTTTCACTCCCGGCTCACCTTGCCCGCCGGGCCCGGGCGCTCAACGCTGGCGGAACGCGTTGAAGCTGCGCTGGGTGTAGTTGCCGCCGAACGTGATGTAGAGATCGTCGCCCAATTTGTTGTCAATTTCATACTGAGTATCGGGCCGCTGATCCGGCCCCCAACTCACGAGGGCGTAGCGGTCGAAGCGCATGAACCGCTGATCCTGCCCGCCCGACCGGAGTTCGTTGGTGAAGATGGTACCGTTCCCCCACTCGGTCGGGTCCACGGTTTCGCTCTGCGCCTGCGCACCACCCGCCACGCCGAGCGGGGTGTAGAGGCGGTAGGGCTGCCCCCACGGGTCGAGCGGGTAGTCGTAGCTGACATAGCGCTGCTGATCGGGCTGGATGTCGGGGTCCTCATACACGTGGCGGAACTCGACGAAGGGCCCGGCCCAGTTCTGGATCATGTCGGCGATGCGCGGCACGGTGATGTCGTTCAACGTGTTCTGCAGCCCCCCCGCCTGCTCCGACACGGGCCGCATGGGGTCAATCAGATACAGCTGCGAAGGGTTGAATTCGGTGTGAATCGAGTCCACCACCGTCAGCCCGGCCGGCAATTCGTTCTGGTACATATTCTGGTCGTCGAGCACCTGAAGGGGCACATAGTAACCGTGGATGGCGGCACAGGCTTCGAGGCCATCCACCAGCTGGCGCATGTCCTCCTGCGCCGCGACCACCCGCGCCTGGCGCGAGCGGTTCACCGCCACCGGCACGATGAGCGTGGTCAGAATTCCGATAATGGCCACCACCACAATAAGTTCCGTCAGGGTCACACCCCGGCGAAGCGATCTGCGTATCCACCCAGAAACAAACATCTGAGACTACTCCTTTTCAGGATCTCCGGCTCCCACTGCCCGCAACCGGATTTTTGCCCTTACGGGCGCTTTGTTAAGCCTGCGTCAGCCGCCAAACTGCACGTACAGGTCGTCGCCCTTGCCGAGTTCGCCTTCCGTACCACCCGTTCCGTCGCCCGCCACGCCATTCGGCCCGAGACTCAGGATCGTCGGACGGGAAAATTTCGTGGCGTCCTTGCCAGCGTACGTCTGCGAGACCACCCCGGTCGGTTCCGACACCACCCCGGCCGGCGCATTGTCCGAAGCCGTTGTGGCTCTGGGATTTCCCCCAAGGATCAGGACATAATCGTTCCCCCACGGATCATCGGGAATCCCCGGCAGGTGCCCCTCTTGGAGGGTCGCAAACGCAGCGGCGGTTTTCACATCGTTCGTGACGGTGATATACGGCCCGAGCCACTTGGTGGCCGTGTCGCCCCCTGCCGCTGTGGTGTCAATTCCGAACAGCCGCTGGTATGTGGCATTCGCAACGGCTGCACTGGTGAAACTCATCACTTTCTGATTCTTCAACGTGATAAACAGACTGACCGACGGACTGACCGTGAAGACGGTATTGAGAGTCTCGTCGCCGATCCCGTCGCGGGTGTCGGTCGCCCCGAAGCCGATTCCGTCACCAGTTGCAGTGTCATCGAGCGCGAAGAGGCGCAGGTAGTAGTTGAGGTCGGTGGCGGCGCGCTCCTCGGCGTCGGCCAGACGGCGCAGTTCATCCTGGCAGGCGGCGATGCGCGCCTGCTCGGCCCGGCGGCCCACGGCCGGCACCAGCATCACGGTGAGCACCGAAATAATGATGAGGGCGATGAGCAGTTCCACCAGATTGAACCCGGCACGGCGGGCAAAACGCGATTTCGGATAAGCATTGCGGCTCATAACGCGGTCTCTCCTGTGTTTCTTATCTCTCCGCGCCCCCCCCACGTGGGTTGGCCGGATTTACATGCTGGCAAACCGCCCAGCATCTCACGTCTTCCTAGAATTCGAATTTCAGATCGTCATACCCTTCGTGACCCAGTTCGCCGGAGCCCGAAATATTGTACTTGGTCCACGGTCGGAAATCCGCCGCGTTTGCCCCCGTAGTCGCGGCGCCCGGCCGACCATCGGGCCCCAGGCTGTAAACCGCCCGAATCTCGAAAGCTTCCGTCGTATTGTTCACCGTTCCTTTCAGGAAAGAAACGATGTAGGGATTGCCCCACGGGTCGAGCGGATAGTGAAGATCCCGATCCGTCGTGGTGTTGATAGACGTGAAAATTGGTCCAGCAGTCGAAATCAGAGGCGCAAAAGTGGCATACATTTGATCCATCGTGAGGGAATTGCTGAAAAAGATGTAGGGCCCGGCCCACTTGGAAAGAAAGGTGGGCGTGTTGTCCGTATGCTGCAGCCAGTTGCCAGCCGTATCTCGAATGATCCAGGAAGTGGGAGGATTCACACTCTCGTAGCACTGCAGAGGGTAATAACACCGGGTCTCGGCAAAACTGACCGAAATAATATTGGCCAGCGTCTTGAGGTCGGCCATGGCCGCGGTTTTGCGCGAATCCTCGACCCGCACCCGCAGCTGCTGCACCAGGATCAGCGACAGGATCGCCATGATGGAAGCCACGGCCACCAGTTCAATCAAGCTAAAGGCGGAACGGTATTTGGCGTTGCGAAGCATGGTACTCGGTCCTCGACTCCGTTTGGTATCTTTTCCCCAGGCGCTCACCAGGCCGCAGGGCCACGCCTGACACACTGGGCTTTCATTCACCGGCTGCGCAATTTAGCGCATCGGCTGAAAAATATCGTCCGACCCGACGTCCATGATCCCGACGATCCCGGATCCCGGCGAATAGCCAAAATCCGTGGACAGCGCGCTCGTGCGGGCCGAATTGATTTCCGTGCTGCGCAACGCGGTGAAGGGGTCTGTCGAGGTGGCCGGACGGCGGAAAAGCCCATAGTCATCCAAGATTTTTTCCGCCGTCACGCCCGCCGGCAACTTGCCGTCCGCCGTTCCGCCCGGGTAGCCGTTGGGGCCGTAGCTGACGACCAGGGCCTTGTAGGTCGGATTGTCGAACGGACCGGAAATCCAGCTGTACTGGGCGCCCGTCTTTGATGAGGTCACTACCCCGGGTCCGGCCATGGCTTGGTTGTCCACAATCTTGATGAGATAGACCACATAGGGATTGCCCCACGGGTCGGCGGGCCACTTGATCGGGTTGTGACTCGACGAAAGCCCGGGGATGGACATCTTGCACAGGTACCCGACGCTTCCGCCCGGCGCCATGCTGGCGCGCTCGGCGCCGAAAGAGAGGTAGCTGCCCCCCTTGCCCCACTCGGTGTAAATCGTGCCGATCTTGCTCGTCAGCAGCGCATCGGGAAAGCCCATCGTGTCGAGCGACGGGGGCAGCGCCGTGGGCGAACCCGACGCCAGTTTGAGTTCCGGAACCGTGAAGTTGAGATAGCCGACGCGCGGATAAAACCCGACGTCGAACTGCGCGGTCGTCAGCGCATTGGCCACGGAGCGGGCGTCGGCAAAAGTTGCCTTGCGCTCGGCCTGTTCCATCTGCTGACGAACATTGGTGATCAGTATCGAGGAGAGGATGGCGAGAATGGCGCAGATCACGAGAATTTCAATCAGCGTAAAACCGCTGGAACTGCGCCCCGGGTGCCGAGAGAACATGGCACGTCTCCTGATCGTGAGATGCCCGCCCCGCCGGGCCAGCCGGCCCGACCGAGGGGTTTCGGCGGGAGGATCACTGCTTGACCATACAAAACCCCTCTACCATGTACTTTATCTTTTTTGCAGCCGAATGTCAAGAAGAAATCAAAAAATCTGCATCCAACCCGGGCTCGCCCGACCCAGAATACCACAACCCGGGTGCAGTGTTTCTATTTATTTTCTGGGTTGTTTCCATCCGGCGGACTGAAACACGCCGAAACCGATGGCCAGGGAAACCGCCTCGGAAACCGGAAGGAGAAAACGGCCAAAGGAAAACGCGCGCAGGCACAGGGACACACACACACTGTCCCGCAGGCGCCCGATCTACCGGTTCTCGGCCTCCGCGCGCCTGCATGTTCTCTTCGGTCCCGATCGGCCTTCCGAGGTGATCGCGGGAGCGCACAGACGCGCGGATTGTCCATTTTATGCCGATTCCCGGCATCGCCACGCAAAAAACCCGGACGCCTTCCGCGCGCAGAACCCCTCCCGCGCGCACCTCTCCCCGTCAACGCCTCTGCGGGAGACGGCGCCTCCCGGAAAGAGCGTGCGGGTCTGACGCCTCCCCCACACATAACCCTCGCCCCCACAAACCCAGACCGAACGCCCCCCTCTTCTTTTCTTCATCTATAACCGGCCCCGCCCTCCCGCCCATGTCAAGTCCTTCTTGCGTTTTTGATTATTCATTTCCGGTTTTGATTCGAACCGCCCCCGGAAAACGCGCCCTCCGAATTTTTTGCGAAAACGGAGGGCACGCATCGGGAACGCTCACAATCCTCCATTTCCGGGCAAAAATAACTTCCACTCCCGGAAGGGGAGTTCCGGGAAGCCCGGGACGGCGTCGGTGGCAAGGGCGATTCGGATGGAGAGCGCCAACGGCGCGACCTGGACCCGCCTGGAACATCGCCCCATGGAAACCGACTGGTTATTCAGGCAACGGCTGAAAGCCCGGACTATTCGGACGTTTTGGAAGAAATCACACGAAGACACAAAGTCACGAAGAACCCCCTCTCAACCCGAAAACCGCCGTTGAGAACAGAAAACGAGTCTTTTGTCTTGTCTTATGGCGCGAAAACGGTTTTGGGTTCCCTCTCCTTTGGGGTGAGGGATTTGACCACGCCAATCGGGAGATTGGCGCTCCCGGGAACCGCTTTCTTCCCCTGAAAATGGGCATTTATGGGAGGGCGGGCGTCTCGCCCGCCTGAAAGAAGACCGGGCGATAGACGTTCAACTGCGGTTTTCAGGTGGAACCTTTTTCAGGCGAACGGGAGTTCTGTCAGGATGTTGAAGAGGTTTCGAAAGACAAGACGGCACGGAAATGAAGGGGGGACCGGGATTCCCGCCCCCCCCTACGCGTTCAATTCGCGTGCTGGAACTGCCACTTGAGCACCACCGCCCCGAGACCCGGCACCTGATGGATCAGCGCCCGGCAGGCCTGACGGCTGGTTCGGGTCGTTTCTTCCCGATTGGCCCGGGCGGCGGTTTCGTCGCGATTGGTCCGGACGGTTTCATCAAGCGCCCCGTCACGATTGCTCGACGTGACAATAAACGCGGTCGAGTTGACCGAAACGAACGGCAGGACCCGCAACAACGCCTCGAGGCGCTGCACCGACCCCACCCCCTTCCACACTTCCGGCGCACCCGCGAAATCGGCAAACGACCGGAACGCCTCGCTCGCCGCTCCCTCCTGGCCGGGCGTGGCGCCCTTGCGGGCGCGCGCCTGAAGCGCCACGATGCGCGCGGCCAGCTCGGCGTCGAGTCCCGGCAGGGCCTGAAGCACGGCGGCGGGCGCGGTGTTCAGGTTGATCTTGCCATAGGAAACGGGGGGTTGGATCTCGGTGTCGGCCTGCGGGCCGATCAGGTCTTCGGTGTTCAGGCCGGGCTGGTTCTCCGGCACCGCCGCCGTGTCGGTCTGCGACGGCTGCGACTTTGAAGCGTCCTGTTTCGGAGTCGCCGCGGGGGAATGGGACGCGGCAGAGACGGGGGGGGCCGATTGCGACTCAGCCGTGTTGGCCTGCGGCATCCGCCACGAGCGCAGCTGACCTTCGTCATCGAACGCATCGGGCGCGGAGGAGGTCCGGAAGCAATCGAGAAGGTACGGCCCCAGGGCATCGTTTCCCTCGATCAGGGGGAACATTTTCTGGTTCTGCGTTTCCTGGGCGCCCGCCTCGGAGAAGAAGACGGGAACCGCCAGGAGTTCCCCCACCGACTGGAACGGCTGGTCCATCCGGGTCTTCAAGACGCCCCAGCAGGCGGCGTCGTACGTCTCATCCGGCTCGCGGGTGTTATCCACAAAAGGGGTCGCCGGCCCGAGCGCGCCGATGTGCGAGAAGGGCGTGGTCTTGCGGTAACCGCGGTTCTGCCCCGTGAAGGCGCCGCTGTGGAAGGTCAGGTAATCAATCAGGTGGCCCCCCTGGTCGCGCAGGCTCACCCGGCCGATGCTGCCGACGTTGTCCTGAAGGTTGAGCGCGGGCACCTCGAGCACCTGCTCCGTGGTCCCGTTGGGCAGACGGTGGAAAACGTCGTAGAAACTGCCCATGCCCGTCTGGTTCGTCTCGGGCTTGGAGTCCTGGTCGTTCTTCAGGTCGTTGGTGACAATCAGAAAACCGTTGGCGGGCAACGTGCCGGTGAGGGCATGGGCGCCGGTGCCCCAGTCCAGCTGCCACCCCCCCAGATTGATGGAGCGGTCCGTGGGGTTGTGCAGTTCGATGTACTGCCCATCGGCGCCATCCTCGGGCACGCACATGACCTCGGAACAAACCTCCGAGATGCGCACGGTACGCTCGTAACCGATGATGGGGAAAGAGCCCTTGACATCGTCCGCGACGGTGGGGACGGAGTCGGCGTCGCGGCGGTCCACGATATTGACGGCCATCTGGCGCAGCAGGTTTTCATCCGCCTTGGGCAGGGCGATCTTGAGCGCCCGGTAGATCTGCTCGTCGGTCGCCTCATTGACCGGCACGCGGAAATAGGCCGTGCCCGACGGCGCCCACCAGATGTCCAGGCTGCTCGAGAAGGTCGTGAGGTACGGCGCAATGGCCTCGAACTCGGCATCCGACATGTTGGTGACACGCTTGAGATCGCTGAGGCGGTCAAAAACCTGATGGCTGCCGGGCAGCGTATCGGCGGCTGCGGACGCCGTCTGTTCTTTTGACTCATGCGTCCAATTCGGATTCTGGGTCGGCAGGAAACCCGACGCATCGGCCTGAGCGGTCCGGGCGGCGCTTCGGGAAGCATGCTGCTGCGGGCGGGCGGCCTTTTTTTGCAGGTCACGCGCCTCGTACTCCCCCTCGCGCGGGGCGTAGTACTGGTGGATGGCGCTGGCGAGCGAGGGCGCCCGATTTGCACTGAGATGGGCGGCGGAAAGGCGCTCGGTCAGGAAACGTTCGAGAATCTCGACCGGCAGCCCGCCGGGAACACTCGGAACCTGTCCGGCGGCCAGTCGGGTCTGCGCGGCCTCGTCGCGCAGGGAGCGAGACCCCGCAGGGCCCGACTGGCGGGGATCGCCCGAGTTCGTTTGCGTATGGACGTCTGGAGACGCCGACGAGGCGGCGTTTTCAGCCAGCGTTTCAGTTGCCCGGATGGCCAGGGCGTTGATGTTGAAAAGCGCGCTCTGGTCTTCGGCCTGCGTGTTGGCCAGGCCGGTCTGTTCGTTGCGCACAAAACCCTTCTGGCTCTGGACCGCCGCCTGCTTGTCGGCAGAGGTTTTGTCGGGGGTGGGAGTAGGAGTCGGCGCTGTCGTGGTCTGAACCGACTCGGACGCGGCGGCCGAACGGGCGCTGCCCACCGTATTCAGACCGACGGCGAGGCGGGTGGCCGTAACCGGAATGCCGGTAACGGCGGCCATGCGGGCCTGAACGCGCAGGGCGGCGTTGGCGGTCGCCTGGACTTCCAGCTTTGAGACGTAGCTGAGCGTCGTGGCCATGAGAAACAGAAGCGCCAGCAACGCCAGCACGAGCAACAGGGTGGAACCGCGTCGGCGGCCCCATCCGCCCGGCATACCGGAACAGCGGGGGCGAACAACGGCCCGAAACCAGGAAAGCAGGGGTCTTGCAGACATGGCGTTCCCCTCACACACGGGTTAATTGGCGCTTCGCGGAAAACGAGGCGATTGGATTACGCGCTCGACATCCACAATCGTGCGCATGGTGACAGTTTCCACCGGCTCGCCGGCTGTGTAACTGGCCGGCGGTTTGGGGTCCGCATGGACCGTTATCTCCACCAGCACGGCCGCCGGCACCAGGAACCGCGGGTTGACCGTTCCCTTGAGCGTCCCCTCCGAATCCCACGTCTCGAGCCAGCGCTGCTGGCTGGGAACCACGTTCGGGTCCCAGTAGAGACAATTGAACGACAGGACGTTGTAGGCGAGGGGCGCCGAACTGGACGTGGCCACCGCGCCGTTCTTCATCCGCACCGTCGAACGCACCAGAACATCGGGCAACCCGTCATACGTGCGCACGGTGTACTGAACGTCTTCATAGTCGTAGTTCGTGTCATCGTACGGATAGCGGGGATTGGCGGGCGGGTTGATGCGGAACTTCAGCGCGTCGCGGTTGAAGACACAGTCCTCATCCACTCCGGCATCGCCGAAGTCCGCCTTGCCGACATAATGGGTCCGTTCGGTGAAGGTGGTGGCGACCACCTGCCGGTCGCTGGCAACCGACCAGTCCCCGTCGTTGTCGAGCCCGTCGGGCTTCTCCTCGTCGGTGCGGCCATCGCCGTCGTTGTCAATCCCATCGCCGTAGCTCAACGGGTGATTCTCGGCCTTGAATCGGGCGTTGGCCGGCCCGGTCAGGGCCTTGAGATCGCCCGAGATCGTTTCAAGGGCGGCGCGGGCATTGGCCGTCGCCTCGATCTGGCGTCGCGAGTCGTTCGACGCGCGCTGGATCATGACAAAGGTCGTCACGATAACCAGCACCAGAATACTGGCAACAGCGAGAGCCACCAGCAGCTCAACCAGACTCACCCCCTGCCTCGTCCTCGAAGCGCAGCGGGTCTGAGGGAAGCGCGTGTGCAAGCGAAGGGTCATCATCGGTCAAACGCCAATTCGTAGAGGACTTCCTGCTGAGGCCGAAAGGCCTGATTGTACCGGACTATGACA
>Ga0116170_10003378_pt1 | contig 14959 bp, 14 predicted proteins | sample AD_JPNHW1_MetaG_FD_89797 | JGI IMG/M metagenome (GOLD analysis project Ga0116170, IMG submission 89797) | Active sludge microbial communities of municipal wastewater-treating anaerobic digesters from Japan - AD_JPNHW1_MetaG | ecosystem: Engineered > Bioreactor > Anaerobic > Digestate | place...
CAAGTTCAAAAAGCTTTGAAAGCTGCCCGTTTCTGTATAAATCAAGGTATTTTTCCACCGTATAGCTTGGATTATGCTGTTCATAAGCCACAAGATAATTCCAAAGATAATTCCATACCAAAACAATGCCGATAAATATAATCGTAAAAACGCATATCACGACAGACCAGAAAACGCTTTTCTTTTTGTACCCTGGCCTGTACCTGTAATTTTTCTGCATAAAAGAACTCCTACCCCAATTTATTCAGGCATAACAACAAATGCCGTCGGAAGCTGTCTAGGTCCATAAACCGATGCACTGACGTTAATAACCTTATCATTATAATACATTACGGTTGAAGAGCCGCCGTCGAGATTTGCGGCATTTATTGCGCCATATTCCTCCATAATGTCTATACAGTCCCCATACGTTGCGCCGAGGCTTGTTGCCTGACGTCCGTCAATAGTGAGAAGAAGCACTGCTCCGTCCTGGCGCTGACCTATACAGGTTCTCGGATTTAATCCTCCGCCCCAGCCCGCAACCTCTGTTCTCTTTCCGTTTACGATAAAAACAGGACCAAATGATACCGCATCACGCAGATTTTTTTCCACAGCCTGTGCGCTTGTCATATTACCGACGATAAGCTTGTTATTTACGTCAAAGCCTATAACGCATGACGTACCCCCATCAGAAACAAGCTTCCCGTTTTTTATAACTATTCCGAGCGGCTGTCCCCCGCTTCCCACTCCGTTTTCGTCCTTAAAGCCTCCCGCATTTATTCCGGCAATAGCATTTTCGTTTTTGACAAGATCGCTTATTCTCATTCCCTCAGCTTCGTTGCCTAAAACAGGAGGAGTCGCAACCTTAATTCTTGACGGGTCAAGGACTATCATCATTTTCCCGTTGTATGTAGAGCCTGAAATATCAATAATTTCAAGCGGCTTAGCAACATTATCAACTTCCAATTCAGCGGGAATAACTATCAGATTTTCGTCGGTAATTTCGTCAAGTTGTTCCGCAGAATTTTTCTTTATGATATTCTGAATTTCTTCATCAGAAAAATAAATTTTTGCAAGAAATTTAGCCGCACTGGTTTCCATAACGGTATTTACAAATAAATCTCTCGCTTTGGGCGACGGACCTTTGCATATGATTGTTGTCGAACCGAAAAAAAGAATAAGAAAGCTTAAAATAAAAAGACCAAGACAAGCAAATATGCGACTGATTATAAGGCTCGCTCTGCTTTTGTGCTTTTTATTCATTATACTTTCAAGCTCAATATAGCTGCTCATATATTCCCCTCTCGCCCGATTTTTTTAGATTTTTTATAAACCCATTCCCTCTGGATCTGAAAGCTTATTAAAAATAAAGTGAAATCAACTATTATTTTTGAAATCAGTTCATTGACGTTCAAATATGAAGTAAATGCAAACACGCCCGCATAAGATAAAAGCATCTGAACGGTACACAATGTATAATATTTGATAACGCTGCTTTTTATTCCGGCTTTGCTTTTGAATACCACTTTATGATTGAGAAAATAATTAAAAGCCGATGACGTGACCCTTGAAGTCAGAGTTGCAATAAGAAGTTTGATATGCTCAGGCAGAAATCCGAAAGCGAAAATCGTCAATGCAAATACGGTAAAATCAATGACAGTTGATGCAATTGACGATGACATAAATTTAACAAGGACTTTATAAATGCTCCAGCCGTCTTTAAGCGGATTAAAGTGGCTCGTTTTGTTTTCTTCTATATAAATTGTTCTGATGTTAACTTCATTAATCGGAATATCAAGCCTTTTGGTTTCAAGGAGCATATTTGTTTCATACTCAAAGCGTTCGCCCTTAACCTCCATAAAATCCAGAAGTGCTTTGTTCCCGATTGCCCTTAACCCAGTCTGTGTGTCGCTTATTTGAATGCCGCAAAGCGTCTTGAATACCCATGCGGTAATTTTATTTCCCATTCTGTTGCTCTTCGGGACGTTCTTTTCATCAAAATTCCTAACACCGAGAACAAGACTTTCGGGGTTTCCCAAAAGTTCATTGCAGCAATTCACAACATCGTCGGGGTGATGCTGATTATCCCCGTCAACAACGACAACTCCCTTACAGATGTCGCTGTATTCATTAAAATAATAATTGAAAGCCGTTTTCATGGCACGGCCTTTTCCGAGGTTTTTATAATGCGTTAATATATCGCAGTCAGCTTTTAAAATATCAAAATAATGCTTATCAATGCTGCCGTCGTCAACCAAAATAATCCTGTAAAAATTCTTTTCTTTAAGTCCTTTAACAACTTCAAGAATTTTTTCATCAGGATTAAGTGACGGTATTATTGCACAGATTTCCATATAAATACCTCATATTTGTTATATAGGCCGTTCACAGCCATTTTTTACAATGATATAATTATACAATATCAAGCACATTATTTCAACACATTTTATTATTTGAAATCTATTTGTAACAGTTATTACTTTTCAATCTAAAAAACCTCACTTAAGATCTAGTAAGTGAGGTTTTTTAATTACAGCGTGTGAATTTTTATTTCTTCATCTGCCGTTAGCTTTATAAGCGAAATTTTATTTGAGCTTTCAATTATAGCAGAAGCTATTTTATCTTCTATATTTTTTCTGATATATTTGCGTATATCTCTTGCACCGTATTTCCCGCCAAATGATGCCTCGGAAATTTTTTCAAGCACGGATTCGTCATATTCAAGCTTGATATTCTTTTCAAGGAGCGGCTCTTTCATTTCGTCAAGCATAAGCGCCGCAATTTTTTTGAAATTCTCCTTAGTCAGCGGATTAAATACCACTACCTCGTCAATACGGCTTAAAAACTCCGGTCTTAAAAAGTCTGAGAGTGCTTTCATGGCTTTTTCTTTGGATATTTCGCCCGTTGTCTTGTTAAATCCGACACCAGTTGATTTATCCGTCGAGCCTGCATTTGAAGTCATAGCTATGACTGTGTTTTCAAAGCTTACACTTCTTCCCTGTGCATCGTTAACCTTTCCCTCGTCAAGAATCTGAAGAAGAATATTCATCACATCGGGGTGAGCCTTTTCAATTTCGTCAAACAAAACTACCGAATAAGGCTTTCTTCTGACTTTTTCGGTAAGCTGTCCCGCATCGTCATAGCCGACATATCCCGGAGGAGAACCGATTATTCTTGAAACGCTGTGCTTTTCCATAAATTCGGTCATATCAAGGCGGATAAGCGGATCTACGCTGTCAAAAAGCTCCGATGCAAGTACCTTTACAAGTTCGGTTTTTCCTACTCCGGTTGGGCCTACAAATATAAAGCTTGCAGGACGGCGGCGCTTTGAAAGCTGAACCCTTGTGCGTTTTATCGCCTTTGCGACAAGCTCAACCGCTTCGTCCTGTCCTATAATTTTGGCTTTAATGTTTGTTTCAAGGTCGGCGATTTTCTTGAATTCGCTCTCCATAATCTTATTAGCGGGAATTCCCGTCCATAGCTCAATAACCTTGGACAAATCTTCTTCCTGAACCATTATATTTGAAACGAATTTTTCAACCTCGATAAGTCTATCTTTAATGCGAATAATATCAGCTTTTACCGTAGCAAGCTTTTCAAAATCGGGCTGTTCGGACTCACTTATTTCCTTTTCAAGGTCAACCTGTTTTTTCAGCTCGGAATTAAGCTTGTCAAATTCGGCAAGCTCAGGACTTCTGATACTTGCGCAGGCGCACGCTTCGTCAAGTAGGTCTATCGCCTTATCGGGGAGAAATCTGTCGTTTATATATCTTTCTGATAACACGGCGCAGTTTCTTATCGTCTGGTCTGAAACATGAACCTTGTGATGCTTTTCATAATATTCTCTTATTCCCATAAGAACGCTGACGGTATCCTCAAGAGTCGGTTCTGTTACCGTTACAGGCTGAAAACGCCTTTCAAGAGCGCTGTCTTTTTCAATATATTTTCTGTATTCCTTAAAAGTGGTTGCCCCGATAACCTGAACCTCCCCCCTTGAAAGGGCAGGCTTCAGTATATTTGCTGCATTCATTGAGCCCTCGGAATCCCCAGTACCGACAAGATTATGCACCTCGTCAATAAAAAGAATGATATTCCCCGCCGCCTTGACTTCATCAATAAGACCTTTTACACGGCTTTCAAACTGCCCCCTGAACTGTGTGCCGGCAACAAGCGCGGTAAGGTCAAGAAGATAAAGCTCTTTATCCGCAATGTGAAAAGGAACGTTCCCCTCAGCAATTTTTTGTGCAATTCCCTCGGCAATTGCGGTTTTGCCGACACCCGGCTCACCGATAAGGCATGGATTATTTTTTGTCCTTCTTGAAAGAATCTGAATTACTCTTGAAATCTCCTTATCTCTTCCGATAATGCGGTCTATTTCATTGTTCTTCGCACGCTTTGTAAGGTTTGTGCAGTAGGTATCAAGAAATTTATATTTCTTTTCCTTTTCTTTTTCAGAACGTTTCTTTTTATCCTGCTTATTTTTTTCCTTATCCTTTGGATTAGGTAAAATGTCCGCAGGTAATTCTTCGCTGCTATTTGTAAGGATATTCTGAATGAATGCGGGGAGTGTTCCCGAGCCGCCCATTTCAAAATTTTCGCCGTCATCAAAATCCATTATCTGATTTGAAAAATCATCAAGGTCCTCATCGGTTATGCCCATCTGCTCCATATATTCGCTGACCTGAGGAATTCCCATTTCTTTAGCACAGACAAGACAAAGCCCCTCGTTCTTTTTTTCTTCGCCCTGTATTGCGGTTATAAACACCACAGCAGGCCTTTTTTTACATCTGGTACACATCATCATAAAAGTGTGCCCTCCCATTATTAATTGCGACTGTGCCGCTTTATGGATTATCTAAAACAAACCTTGTATACGCTTTCACAGCAATAAAATATTAAAATCATAAATACGTTTGAACAAAATTGTATTTTCAATTGTTTTTGTATTGAACACAAGCATTTCTCCGCCTGAAAGAGCTATCAGCACATGAATTATCAAAGCGATAATATATATAGCCAAAAGTCCCTGAATAATTCCGACTATCATTCCCAAAAATGTATTCATCGGTCCGACAAGCGGTATTTTGTTTATAAACGACATCAGTCTTGACAGTAGTTTAAATATCAGCAGAGATAAAGAAAATACAACAATAAATACGATTATTTTCACAATTGAAAGAACATTGCTTCTTATCATATGTTCTTCAATATAGGATGCCGCTTCTTGCTTTGTTCCTGTAAGAACTTTGAGAGTTTCATTCATATTATTGCTGCTTTGTGAAATATAATTATCCACTGTTCCCTGCATATACCCCGGCATTGACGGCAGGAATTTATCAAGGACACTGCTGCTGAAAATATTCTTTATATCGTCGTTAATTGCATTTGCATCAACATTCGCATCTCTGAAATTGCTGTTGATGAATTTGCTGAGAGTTGTTCCGATATCACTTGAATCAGAAGAAATAATTTTATTCACGTCCTCTTTTTTAAGTGAAACCCCATATTTCCCGAAAGTATTGTTAAGGGTACGTTGTATTTCGGAAGTAATATCCATCTGATCAAGCTCTTTTTCAACGGTTGAAATAACCTTAGGCTTTATAAAATCATCATATATAACGGGTGATGCTGAGTTGCTTATAAAAAACGCAAGAACAAAAGAAACAAGATACCCGGCTATAAATAATATTGATTTTACAAATCCGCGTTTTCCTCCCGTATATAGATAAAAAAGCAGAATTGCAGCCGTAAACACATCAAAAAACCATGAATAATTATTGTTCAAAAAAGCAACCTCTTTTCGTAAAATTAATAATATCACATTATCCTAAAAAATCAATCCTGTCTATTTCAGCATCACCCAATAAATAAATATGCTGACCAAGCTTATGAATATCATAATAATCGTCCTTGACAGGAACAGACGTCAGTTTTGTACCTATATTTGAATATTCCTGAATTTCACTGTCTGTCAGAATAAAAATACTATCTCTTTCAGTATTAAGACATTTTGCATTATCCTGAATTTCAATTTCCTTTATATCATTTACAATATCATTTATAATAACCGCATTTGATTTTCTTCTCTCTTCATTTCTGAAAAGTAAAGCCGCGGCTGTATCGGAACAGCTGTAATCCACAAGCTCGTCTTTATATGTATAGCTTCCGATATATGTTCCGTCCTTTGAATAATACGCACATTTTGTGTCACCGATTACAGCTATATTCCCATTGTTTAAAATATATGATGAAATCGCCAGTGTATCGGCATTCTGTGAGGTCCAAACTTTTTTATCGCTTGTAAAAATGAATTTATGGACGTTTGAAATCATCTGACCGCCGTTTGCGTCAATCGTTGTTACAATACATCCCTCATTTGAATTTGTAAAATCAACGTCGATAATGCGCCCCTCGGTACATTTCCATGTATATATTGCCTCTCCTGAGCTGTCATATATTGTCATAACGCAGAGGAATTTATCCGAGGTTGTAATCACCGCCGCTTTATCGTCGGAGCTGAGTCGTGCAAAAAGTATATTATCATCAAGCGTTTTTGTATATATATTTTTATACTTGCTTTCAAGGCTTAATTTTTTCCCGCCCAGATCATAAATGAGAGCTTTTTTACTGTTTGTCCTTAAAACGGGGTTTGAGTAATTATGCTGTTTATCAAGAGTAAGTTTGCCGTCCGAGGTATATATGTAAAAATGAGTATCATCAACGACCGAGAAATAATTTTCAAGCGTGCCTATTTGATAATCTGAGCCGCCTGAAATTTTCAGCGGGAACTTCCCCTCAGCAAGCTCTCCGTCATTTTGTGTGGCGGTGAGATATTTTGTCGCAATTCCGTCAAAGAACGGAAGCCAGTTATCCCTTGTATAATATAAAATTGCACCGACAGATATAATAATAAGAACAACAATAAGCTTTTTAAAAAATCTTTTTCTTTTTTTTGCACGACGCTGTTTTTGAAGTCCTTTAAGGTCAAACTCCTGTGCCAAAATTCTCCCCCCTTTAAAGTCAGAGTGAATCGTAAAATACCCTGTTAAGATATAAACCGTGAGGCTGTGCGGTTCTCCCCGCTGTTTTTCTGTCCTTTGAATCTAGTATTTTTTTAATGTCCATCGGTTCAAGCTTGCCCTCATTAATATAAAGCAATGTCCCCACCATAATTCTTACCATATTATACAGGAAACCGTCGCCATTTACAAGAATAGATACATTATTTTCTTCCTTGATTATTTTAAAGTCGTATATTGTCCTTACGGTATTAACTTTGTCGGAGCCGCTTGAACAAAAGGATTTAAAATCATGGGTACCTATATAATGCCTTGAGGCTTCGGTTATTAGTCCTATATCAAGCGGCCGGCGGTAATGGAATGCGAGGTCCTCGGCAAAAGGATCAGGACTTTCGGAATTGTGAATCTTATAAAGATATTCCTTCCCTTTGCAGGAATACCTCGCATGAAAGTTTTCGTCTGCCTCTTCACACGAAAGAATGGATATATCACGTGGAAGATTTGCATTCATTCCCCTGACTATTCCATTAAGGGCAATATTTTTATCCGTCATAAAGCTGAAGCAATAGCGGTTTGCGTGCACTCCCGTATCCGTCCTTGAACAGCCGTATATCACCGTCGGGGTATCAACTATTTTTGAAAGACATTCTTCAACCTTTTGCTGTACTGTAACGGCATTATCCTGTCTTTGAAAGCCGTGATAGTTAGTGCCTCTGTAAGCCATCATAACCTTTAAATTTCTCATAGTCCTGTCCTATATAAAACAATTAATTGCAATAACCGCATCAAGAAACAACATTGTTATTCCAAGTGCTATATAATCTCTTCCGCTTGATTTAAGCTGCTTTAAGCGGGTTCTGCCCTCGCCCCCGTGATAACATCTGCATTCCATAGCAAGAGCAAGCTCCTCCGCACGGCGGAAAGCCGAAACAAAAAGCGGAATAAGTATAGGCACAAGTGCCTTTGCACGCTGAACAAGTCCGCCTGTTTCCAAGTCCGCTCCCCTTGCTTTCTGTGCGGACATAATCTTGTCAGTTTCTTCGATAAGAGTGGGGATAAATCTCAGTGCAATTGTCATCATCATGGCAAGCTCGTGAACCGGCACTTTTATTCTTTTTAGTGGTGACATAAGCCTTTCAATTGCATCTGTCAGTGTAATCGGTGAAGTCGTATAGGTTAAAAGCGAGGTTCCCGCAATAAGACAGATTACTCTGATAACCATAAATACCGATGTCTGAACTCCCTCGAGAGTAATTTTTATTATCCACCACTTAAAAATCACCGAGCCGTCAATAAAAAACAAATTTAAAACTGATGTGAAAATAATAACTGGAACTATCGGCTTAATACCCTTAATCATCATTTTTGCGGGGATTTCCGAAAGCATAAGCACAAATATGACAAATGCGACTCCTATGCTTAAGCCTATTATTTCAGATGCACAAAAAAGCATTGTTATATAAATTGCCGTGATTATTATTTTAAAGCGCGGGTCAAGGCGGTGAATAACTGAATTGCCGGGAAAATACTGACCGATTGTTATATCCTTAAGCATTATTCTCCCCCCTTGTCTTCAAGATAGCGGAGGAATTTTCTCTTTGCATACTCAACGGTATAAACGTCGTCGGCAATTTTATATCCCTTTTGTTTAAGCGTATTAAACACCTTAGTAATCTGCGGAACGTCAAGTCCCATTGCAGTTATTTCATCCGCACGGCTGAAAACTGCAGGCGGCTCGTCATAGCAAAATACCTTTGACTTATTCATAACAAGTATTTTTGTGGCAAGCTTTGCGACATCCTCCATACTATGTGAAACAAGAAGAACCGTCGTATTTTTTTCCTGATGGTATTCCTTTATTCTTCCGAGAATTTTATCTCTTCCCTTTGGGTCTAGTCCAGCGGTAGGCTCGTCCAGTATTAGCACCTGTGGCTCCATAGCCATTACTCCCGCAATAGCCACACGCCTTTTCTGTCCTCCCGAAAGCTCAAACGGTGATTTTGAAAGAGTTTCCTCCTTTAGTCCAACAAGACGTGCCGTTTCCTTTATTCTTCTGTCAATTTCGTCCTCGGGAAGCTTCATATTCTTCGGACCGAAAGCAATATCCTTATAAACTGTTTCCTCAAAAATCTGATATTCGGGGTACTGAAAAACAAGCCCTACCTTAAAACGTGTGTTTATAGTGGTCTGTTTGTCCGCCCAAATGTCCTGTCCGTCTATATAAATTTTACCTGTTGTCGGCTTTAAAAGACCGTTTAGATGCTGGATAAGCGTAGACTTCCCTGAGCCGGTATGTCCTATAATACCGACTAGCTCGCCCTGTTCTATTTCAAGATTTACGCTGTCGACAGCTGTTTTCTGAAATGGTGTACCTGCGCTATATACATAGGTCAAGTCTTCCGTTTTAATAATTGCCAACCGAGTTTCCTCCGATTTTATTCTACTTTTTCGAGAAGCTTTAATAAAGCCTCCGTACATTCCTCTTCTGTTATTATATCCTGGTTTATATCAAGTCCGCTTTTTCTCAGCTCATAAACAAGCTCTGTTACCTGTGGAACATCAAGTCCCACATCTTTAAGCTCCTCAACGTGAGAAAAAACATTTCTCGGAATATCATCAAAAATTATCTGTCCCTCGTCCATAACGACAATTCTGTCAGCCTTTGCCGCCTCGTCCATATAATGAGTTATAAGCACTATTGTAATCCCAAAGTCTTTATTGAGCTGCCTTATTGTTTTCAGCACCTCTTTGCGCCCTCTCGGGTCAAGCATTGCCGTCGGCTCGTCAAGGACTATGCAGTCGGGGCGCATTGCAATAATTCCCGCAATAGCGACACGCTGTTTTTGTCCGCCTGAAAGCTGATGCGGAGCATGATTCCGATAATCGTACATTCCGACGGACTTCAGTGCCTCGTCAACTCTTACCCGCATTTCAGCAGGGTCAACTCCCATATTTTCAAGGGCAAAAGCAACGTCCTCTTCAACGATTGTCGCAACAATCTGATTGTCGGGGTTCTGAAATACCATTCCAACCTTTTGCCTAATATCAAGAAGCTTTTCGTCATCTCTTGTATTCATTCCCTCAATGAGCATATTACCCTCATCAGGAATTAAAATTGCATTCATATGCTTTGCTATCGTGGATTTTCCCGAACCATTATGTCCCAAAACGGCAAGAAATTCACCCTTTTTGATATTTAAGGACACTCCCTTTAAAATCTCTTTGGGAGGTTTAGGATTTTCTTCAAATTCATTTGAATAATGAAACCTTATCCCGTCTGAAACTATTATATCTTCCGGCATTTTATTCCCTTTCAAAAATCAAACTCAGTTATTGTTTTCATTGTGAAGACAGTTATCTATCGCAATTACAAGGGCACAGAAAAATCCTGCGTTTTCATCGTCATAAATGTTAAGAACATAGCTGTCGCCCCATGAAAGAATTTCTTTATGTACCGAACCCATAGGTAACCCGTCTTTTTTAATTTCAAAATCCCAACTGAAAATATCGCCGTCTATCTGAAAGTTCCCGTATGAGCTTTCAACCGAGAATTTAGCTTTAAATAAAGTCAGCTCTTTTTGTACCTTTGCAGCTATAAGATTATCTTTATGAATTTCATAGCTTGAAAGAAAAAGTGTGAAGTTCTTTCGGATTTCAAACAATTCAGCGTCATTTTGATCTCTTAAATAAAATTTTCCCGGGAAAGAAAAAAACTGTTTTTCAACCGTAAATACGGTATTGCCAAAATCATCAAAGATATTGTATTTGTCTGTAAGCGTAAAAATGCGCTGTTTGATATAAAGCTTCATAAAATCGCTCCTTTTCAGTCATTTTCCCAGATTGCCGTCGAGCCACAGGGTAAAATTAGCCCGCTTTTTTCACAATGAAGTCCTATTTCATCGGCGGATACCTTTCCGCCGTATTTTGAGCCGACAGTTTCACCGAGAATATATGCCATAACGGACGGCGAAAGTCCCGTTGTATAACTATTTAAAAGGAAAAACAGCGGGTCGTCGGACAAAACCTTTGAGCAAAGCTCAACAAGGTCAAAAATACTGTCCTCAAGCTTCCATACCTCGCCGTTCGGTCCTCTGCCGTATGACGGAGGGTCCATTATTACCGCGTCATAGCTCTTTCCTCTTCGTATTTCCCTTGAAACGAACTTCTCACAATCATCAACAATCCAACGGACAGGCTTGTCGTCAAGGTGAGAGGATGCTGCATTTTCTCTTGCCCACTGAACCATACCCTTTGACGCGTCAACATGACATACGTTTGCACCCGCTTCGGCACAGGCAAGCGTTGCCCCGCCGGTATATGCAAAAAGATTGAGAACATTAACAGGTCTATTTGCCGACTCGATTTTATTTTTCATCCATTCCCAGTTTACCGCCTGTTCGGGGAACAAACCCGTATGCTTGAAGCCTGTCGGCTTAATGTTGAAAGTAAGCTTATTATAGCTGATTCCCCAGCTTTCAGGGATTTTCTTTTTAAATTCCCAGCTTCCGCCGCCGGAAGAGGAACGCTGATAATGCCCGTGAGCATTGTTCCATAACGGCGACTTTCGGCTCGTTTTCCAGATTATCTGCGGGTCTGGACGGATAAGCACTATATCCTTCCATACCTCGAGCTTTTCGCCGTTTGACGTATCTATTAACTTGTAATCCTTCCAGCCGTCAGCAACTCTCATTTTTTCAATTCCTTTATTTAAAATTACGCCTTAGGACAGCGTTCCTTAATTTTCTCAGCTATTGCAATGGCAATATCATTTATGACCTCGAAGTTTTTGCCTTCAACCATTACTCTGACGAGAGGCTCTGTTCCGCTTTCACGGACCAGTATTCTTCCGTCGTTCCCGAGATTTTCCTGATGTCTTGCTATTACATTTTTGATCTCGACATCATTTGCCCAAACATTTTTCCATTCGGAGGATATTTTCACATTCACCATTACCTGCGGATAACGCTCCATAACCGCCGAAAGCTCAGACATTTTCTTGCCCGATTCCGCGAGTATACTCAAAAGCTTAACGGCACAAAGCTGTCCGTCACCAGTCGTCGCATCGTCGAGGAAAATAATATGACCGGACTGTTCGCCCCCGAGATTATATCCGCCGTCAAGCATTTTTTCAAGAACATATCTGTCTCCGACCTTGGTTATCTCCATTTTAACTGCATTTTCCTGACAAAAATGAGTGAAACCTAGATTTGTCATTACGGTAACAACAGCTGTGCGGTTTCTTAACATACCTTTATTATTCATATATTGTGCGAAAATCGCTATCATTTTATCCCCGTCAACCAGCAATCCGTTTTCGTCAACCGCAAGACATCTGTCCGCATCACCGTCAAAAGCAACTCCGACATGGCATTTCTGCTCCCTGACAAATTTCATAAGCATATCGATGTGTGTCGAGCCGCATTTTTCATTTATATTTGTCCCGTCGGGATTGCAGTTCATAAGATAACAGGTTGCACCAAGTCCGCTGAAAAGCTTTTCGGCAGTTGAGGAAGCGCTCCCGTTTGCACAGTCTATTGCAACTCTTATGCCGTTTAAATCCCCGGGAATTGTTTTCATAACGTATCTTACATAATCCCATACGGCGTTTTTATCATATGTAATATGCCCTAAATCCGTGCCGCTTTTTAAAGCAATATCTTCGGGATTATCGAGAATAAGTGCTTCTATTTCCTCTTCAATTTCATCGGAAAGCTTATAGCCCGTATTTGAAAAAAGCTTTATTCCGTTGAATTCTACGCTGTTATGTGAAGCGGAAATCATTACACCCGCATCGGCATTATATTTTCTGACAAGCATAGCAACGGCAGGAGTAGGAACAACTCCGAGAATATGCGCATCTGCACCGACCGAACAAATTCCGGCACAAAGAGCCGCCTCTAAAATATCCGATGAAATTCTTGTGTCTTTTCCTATAAAAATCCTTGGCTTATGCGACATCTTTTTTGTAAGAACAAGTGCAGCCGCACGGCCTATCTGCATCGCCATTTCACAGGTTAGCTCGGTAATCGCCACTCCCCTTGCACCGTCTGTTCCGAAAAGTCTTGCCATTATGATTTTCTCCTTCAAAAATGTTCGTTATTTTTTATAGATCAGTCTTTTGCCGGTAATATTCTCTACGTTAAGCTTAAAAACCGTAACGGCTTTAATTTCGTTTTCATCAAATTCATGACTTTCTTTTTTATCATACTGATTCATTAAAAAAGTCAGCGCGGCAATTTTTTCGAAATCATTCAGAATTTCAACAGTTCCGCTTCCGCATACGCTTTCATATTCCATAGTATAATCACAGGCTCTTTCTCCCGTTATGAGATTATGCCCGCAGTCCATTTCAAATGAAGCTTTTTTGCATTTTTTTATTAAATCAAGCTTTTTGCCCGACGACGCGCCGTGAAAATAAAGACATATCTTTTCATTTTGAGCCGACATCCCAAAATTAAGAGGGACAATATAAGGATATTCTTCATCAAAAAGCGCAAGCCTGCACACACCGCATTTTTTCATTATTCCGATGATTTCATTTATATCCGTGATTTCACGGTCTTTTCTTCTCATAATTTCACCATCCGTTATACTAAGCTCTGCTGTCCGTTATCCGTATTTTCCTGTTTTATTCCCATATGCTCATATGCAAGACGGGTCGCACAACGTCCGCGCGGAGTTCTCGAAAGAAAGCCTAGCTGCATCAGATACGGCTCGCATACGTCCTCAAGAGTAACCGCCTCTTCACCTATTGCGGAGGCAAGCGTTTCAAGTCCGACAGGGCCGCCGTTATAGCCTTTAATTATCATATTAAGCATTCTCTTGTCAAGCGTATCAAGACCTAAAGTGTCAATTTCAAGCCTGTCAAGAGCAATTTCTGCAATTTCCGAGGTTATACGCCCGTTTCCCATTACCTCGGCGAAATCACGGACACGCTTTAAAAGTCGGTTTGCAATTCGCGGAGTCCCTCTCGAACGCTTCGCAAGCTCAAAAGCGCCGTCACTGTCACAGGCAATTCCGAGTATAACAGCACTTCGCATGATAATATCGCAAAGCTGCTCATGGGTATAAAGTTCAAGCCTCATTACCATTCCGAAACGGTCGCGAAGAGGAGATGTAAGCTGTCCCGCCCTTGTGGTTGCCCCGACAAGAGTGAATTTCGGAAGATCAATTCTAATTGATCGCGCTGACGGTCCCTTTCCGATTATAATATCAAGCGCATAATCCTCAAGTGCTGGGTAAAGAACTTCCTCAATCGCACGGGAAAGACGATGTATTTCATCTATAAAAAGCACGTCGTTTTCGGAAAGATTTGTGAGGAGTGCCGCCAAATCCCCCGGCTTTTCTATTGCAGGTCCTGACGTTATGCGGATATTCACTCCCATTTCGTGAGCAATTATCGCCGAAAGAGTGGTTTTCCCAAGTCCCGGAGGGCCGTATAAAAGCACATGGTCAAGCGGCTCCTGACGTTTTTTTGCCGCCTCGATAAATATCGAAAGATTTTCCTTTACCTTGTCCTGCCCTATATATTCGTTAAGCGTTTTCGGGCGGAGAGAGAAATCTATATCGCTGTCTGCCTGTGTGAATTCGGGCGCAATCATACGATTTTCATAATCAAAATCACCGGTTTCAAGCATATTTTCTCCTCCTCCCTGATTATATATTTATTCTTCTACAGGTACTTTATGCTGATAATAAATCGGCGTTGCCTTTTCAAGCATTTTCCCGCTTATTCCTTCGTCATCATAAGAAATAATATCAATAAATCCGTTAATACTCTTTAAATATTCTTCAGTAACAGCTCCTATTTCAGGAAAAAGAACATTTTTATCTCCATCAAAATCAACTATTACAAGCGGATGAGCCTCCTGATTTTCATACTTGATTTCAGAAAGATAAGCTTTTTTTACATTGTCCTTTGCTGCAAAAAAATCCGCAAGAATATTTGCTAGCTCCTTAGG
>Ga0116170_10003380_pt1 | contig 14953 bp, 14 predicted proteins | sample AD_JPNHW1_MetaG_FD_89797 | JGI IMG/M metagenome (GOLD analysis project Ga0116170, IMG submission 89797) | Active sludge microbial communities of municipal wastewater-treating anaerobic digesters from Japan - AD_JPNHW1_MetaG | ecosystem: Engineered > Bioreactor > Anaerobic > Digestate | place...
GTTGCCAAACAGATCAGGTACAAACGCGAACTGATAGATTATACCTCCAGCCGGTTATTTATGGAAGCTGTTAAAATTCAGCATGAAGAGAATGTTGATATGATGAAAAAAATGATATTAAATATATAATCCTCGACATGGCCATGCCTGCGATGTCCGGGAAAGATGTTTATGTTGAACTGAAAAAAATTAACCCGGATGTCAGGGTGCTTCTCGCTTCAGGATTCAAACAGGATGGAAGAGTGCAGGAAACACTTACACTTGGAGTAAACGGATTCATTCAGAAACCGTACTCCATTACCGAACTCTCGAAAAAAATCAGGGAACTGTCTCAATAAAACAGGTCCACCGGCCTAAACAGAATAATATCCCTTATACCACGTAACAAACTTATTTATGCCATCTTCAATCGTGGTAGACGGCCTGAAACCGGTATCTTTCACAATGTCATCAACATCAGCATAAGTCGCGTAAACATCACCTGCCTGCATCGGAAGGTACTTCTTGTCAGCTTCTCTCCCCAGTTCTTTTTCAATGACCTTAACAAAATCGAGAAGCTTAACCGGATTATTGTTACCGATATTGTAAATTTTATAAGGAGCCTTTGAACAGGAAGGATCGGGTTTCATCCCGGACCAGATGCTGTTCCCTTTTGGAATAATGCCGAGTACCCGCACAACACCTTCAATTATATCATCTATATAAGTAAAGTCACGCATCATATCGCCGTTATTAAATATGTTAATCGGCTTCCCTTCCGAAATAGCCTTTGTAAAACTGAAGTACGCCATGTCCGGCCGTCCCCATGGCCCGTAAACCGTGAAGAAGCGCAGTCCCGTAACCGGGATCTGGTAAAGATGGCTGTAAGCGTGAGCCATGAGTTCATTGCTCTTTTTAGTCGCAGCGTAGAGACTCACCGGGTGATCCACATTATCGGATGTTGAAAAAGGAATCTTTTCGTTAAGGCCGTAGACCGAAGAACTGCTGGCAAAAACCAGATGTTCAACTTTATGATTTCTGCAGCATTCAAGTATGTTTATAAATCCGCTTATATTTGAATCGATGTAGGCATATGGATTTTCGATGGAGTATCTTACTCCGGCCTGTGCAGCGAGATGGCACACATGGGTAAACTTTTCTTTTTCAAAAAGCTTTTTCATCGCTTCACGATCTTCAAGATTAAGTTTTATAAAACTATAGTTATCGAATTTTGTACTTTTTACGGGAGTATTGTACTCTACAGCGCTTTTATCAATTCCTGTTTCAGCGAGCCTGCCATACTTCAGATTTACATCATAGTAATCGTTAATTCCGTCAATACCGATAATTTGACCGCACTTATCAACAAGCTTAAGAACTGTATGGTAACCTATAAATCCGGCGGTTCCAGTTACTAATATTTTCATTTTTGTTTTCCTTTATATTGAGTTATTCAAGGCTTTCTTTTCCCGCATAAATCCCGAGTGCAGCAAAGTCATCCGGAATAAATTGCCTGATTTCCACTTCCGCACTCTCAGTACAGCGCCGGAGGAGTATTTGTGAAAAACTAATTATCAGGCTAAATCATATTTTAAATGTACTTTAATGCACACACAAAAATATGATTTTAAAATTCATAAAATCTTATTAAAAAATAATGACTTATTTGTAAAGCATTCTTTAAATTTACCTCCGGGCGTTACCCGGGACTGCCGAAGGATCTGGGGTCTCTGTTTATTAAAAGATAAAATTTACTGTCTGAACATTGCTACTTATGAATAATCCCGAGATCATAATTACACTGGGCACATTTTCCATTTTCAAGCTCTTTAACGACAGTATGATAACCGTTTCTGCTGATTACAACAGTATGGCATTTAGGGCAGACAGTATCGCTCCTTGCATCTGTGGGATGAACATTTCCGGTAAAGACATAATCGAGTACTTCTATTGCGGACTCCCACACTTCCGTAAGAAAATCCACATCCGTAGCCGGTTTGCTGTATTTGTATGATGGATAATACCGCGAAAGATGCCATGGTATTCTTTTATCGATAGAGGCAATAAACTCCGCGATCTCCATGAGCTCATCCAGATTATTGTTTATCTCTGTTACAATCAGGGACGTTATTTCAATGAAACAACCGAGTTCATACGCTTTTCTGATCGTTTTTTTAACCGGTTCAAGTCCGCCTTTAAGAACCGTGCGGTAAACTTCAGGGTTATAACATTTAAGATCTATGTTCATTGCATCTATAAATTTTGTAAGCTCTTCAAGAGGCGCCGGGTTAACAAAACCATTTGTAACAAGAACATTCTTTAAACCGTTTTCTTTCGCGAGCAGCGCCGTATCTTTAACAAATTCGAACCACACTGTCGGCTCGGAATAGGTATATGCAATACCGATAGAACCGCTTGCAAGAGCCATTTGAACTATTTCACCGGGAGACCGGTACGATGAACTCGCTTCAGTATCCTGCGAAATCGACCAGTTCTGGCAGAACGGGCATTTGAGGTTGCACCCCTTTGTTCCTATTGATAATATTTCAGTCCCAGGATAGAAGTGGTAAAGAGGTTTCTTTTCCATGGGGTCCATTGCGCAGGATGTAACTTCACCATAATTGGTGGTATAAAGTTTTCCCCCTTTATTTTCCCTGACTCCGCATATTCCTGCTTTGCCGTCTTTAAGGACACAGTGATGGGGGCAGAGCAGGCACTCTGCTGCATCGCCTTTTATATTGTAGTACGCTGCTTCTTTGAAGGACATAAATCCCCCTTTGAAAGAACTTTTTATTAACACTATAATATCAATATTTTATAAAAATGCAACTATAATATATAAAAAGTTAATTCCATGAATGCATCTTTTCATAAACTGACGGCAAAATTGATCTTCGCCTCGTCGATGTCACGGTCAGGACAAAATACCACAGGTTTTTGAGCGGTTATCCACGATTCCGGTAGCGATTTATTTTCACAGCGCAAAGCGATGTGCCCCCGAAAATAAATTGCTGCCGATAAATTTCATCGGCAAACTTATAAAAGCTCCAGAAGAGAAATTTAAAGATTGCTTTACAAATAAATCATTAATACTGATATGATTTTCATAAAAAGTGAAGAGAATTATTTCTTCAAGTTCCCCTCCGGTTTAGAGGGCTTTAAAGGATAATCAAATGGATAAAAAAGATAATATATTTAACAGCGAAGGAAATGTTTCCCCTTTCGAGTTCAACGAAACGGTTGCTTCCGTTTTCGACGATATGATTACACGGTCTGTACCTCATTACAGGGAAATAATCGAACTGCAGAGCAGGCTCACCGCGAAGTTCTATCAGAGCGGAACTAAAATATATGACCTCGGCTGCTCTAACGGAAACTTTACAGCAGCGTTCATTTCCGAAATGGGAAAAAAAGATTTTCAGCTCATAGCGATTGATAACTCCGCCCCGATGCTTGAATTTTTTAAAAGCAGAATTTCCGGGTTCATCGGGTATGAGAGGGTTACACCGGTACTCTCGGATATCATGGATATCAGTTTTGAAAAATCATCCGTGGTTATTGCAAACCTTACGCTGCAGTTTATACCTGTTGAACATAGAGAAATACTTATAAAACGGATTTATGACTCACTCGAACCCGGCGGAATTTTTCTCATAACTGAAAAGACAATCAACACCGACAGCGGCCTTTCCGATCTTCAGCAGGAGTTCTACTACAGGCTGAAAGAGGAGAACGGTTACTCGAAAATCGAGATTACCAGAAAGAGAGAAGCACTGGAAAATGTTCTTATACCAGAGACAATTGAGGCCCACACGGAAAGGCTTAAAAATGCGGGGTTTTCCGCAATAGAAATATGGTTCAAGTGGTTCCACTTTGCGGCGTTTGTATGCAGAAAAAAATGATAAATATAATGCCGTTAAATTCCGGGGATTGGGGATTTTCTCACGATGACATTATTCATCTTGAAACTGTTTCCAGGTCAAGGGCCGATTATCTTTCACACTCCGACGCAAAAGGTAAACTTCTCTCCAGCGTAGTGAGAGAGTACAGCACACTGAATGCGTCGTTCACCGACTTCACTTCTCCCGCGGTAAAGATCGGCGGAGCGGATGAGATCGATGACAATCAGCGTAAAAAACTCCGCGAGTCACTGCTCTCCATGTGGCCATGGCGCAAAGGCCCGTTTGAAATTTTCGGAATCGATATAGACTCCGAGTGGAGATCCGATCTTAAATGGGAACGGGTCATAGGGCAGCTGAAACCGTTAAGAAAACGGCATATCCTCGATATAGGCTCGAGCAACGGCTACTACATGTTCAGAATGCTGCAGCATGAACCGGCCGTGGTAATGGGAATAGAACCGTACACAAACTTCTACTACCAGTTCATGATGCTGAACTCACTGGCTGGTATTAAAAATATTTTCACCCTCCCGCTGAAGTTTGAGGATACGGTATCGCTAAGTAAAAAATTCAATACAATATTCTGCATGGGGATACTCTACCACAGAAAGTCACCTATAGAATTCCTTGCGCAGATAAGAAAGATGCTCACGGCAGACGGGGAACTTGTACTCGAGACGCTTATAATCGAAGGTGAAAGCCATATGGCGCTTGTACCGGAAGAGCGTTATGCTAAAATGCCGAATGTATACTTTATACCGTCAGTCACTGTACTCGTTTCATGGCTGAAAAGTGCCGGTTTTAAAAATGCCCGATGCGTTGACATCTCTGCCACAACAACTGGGGAGCAGCGTAAAACAGAATGGATAAATACTGAGACTCTGTCGGATTTTCTTGACCCTAAGGACAGTACAAAAACCATAGAAGGTTACCCCGCACCGGTACGGGCAGTAATTATTGCGGAGCCTTAGAGCCGGCATCCAGTCTATTCAGTACTTTTTCAAGTTTAAGAGAAAGCCTGTCATAGTGGCTTCCCTTCCAGTAAATTTTCCGGCAGGAGGTGCATAAAAAATAATCCTTGCACCAGGAAAGAACGCCTTCCGGTACAATACTTCTCTCCACGGCGAACTCCGCATTATATATATCAATACTTTCGATGGTACCATTACACTCTATGCACCGCGTAAACGGGCTGATCTGGTCATGCAGATGGAGCCGTTCAATCACTTCAATGATCTGAACCCCGGGATCTCTGCTGCGTACAATAATTCCTCTTGAGACAATTTTCCTCATAAGAAGCTGTCTGTCGCATGTAAGTAGTATCCGGTTCTCCCTGTGTGATATCTCCGCCAGAATCGCATCGTCTCTGTTATCCGCATAATCAACGTCAAATCCAAGGAGCCTCATATCTCTCGCAAGTTTCCGGAGATGAACGTCCAGCACAAACTTTGTTTCAGCCGGAGGTGACACTCCGGGTTTTAAAATTCCTCCTGTACCGGATAACTTAAAATCGGGATATACATTTATCCTGTCGTCATCATTAACAATATATGAAAAACTGACAGAGACCCCGTTAACAAAAATCACATCAACCTCAACATGCGGAATCCCCATACTCTCGATGAGGTCTTTCACTGAACGCCTGCCGGAGAAAGAGTATAACAGATCCCTGTCCCTCTGATTTCGCGGAAGAAAAAAGTTCAGTTCTTCAAAGTAGCGGATTGTGACATTATACATTCCGTAATTATTCCTCCTGGATAACTCAAACTACTGAAAAATCTTTAACAAATCAACTTCCTCAAAGCTGATAAACCGGCGATATTACATCAGCAATAAAATTATCTGTCAGGGTATAATTGAACGCTCCTGATTAATAAAGAAAGCCCTGATCAAATTTACGATCAGGGCTTATATCCGGAGAGTAATTTTTTTGTTTAAGGCAACATGTTCAAAAAAATCTGAATCGAATACGCGTCTTAATTTTTCAGGCTGCGTTCTGAATCGACAGACTTGTAAGCTTCAAGATCTTTGTAAATTTCTTCAGTTAAAGGATTGAGTTTGTACTTAACTATTCTGTACAGGTAATAAGCAAACACTCCGATATTGGAAGCCAATGCGAGGCTGCTTACCAGCCACAAAGCTGCAGTACTATGTGAAGATTTTACAGCAAACATTGAAGTATCAACAAAAGTCGGGAAACACATGACAAACATCATCCAGATTGCAAGAGTCTGCGCGCGGTGCTGCAGCCATGCACCCTTTCTGATGAAGAAAGCCGGTATTGTACAAGAGATCAGCAATGCAGCACCTGCATAAAATGCATGATCTGAAACACAATTGTATACATATGCAAAATTCCATAGATCATAAGCTATAATCCAGAACCAGAGCATATCAGGCCACAACATATCTTTCTTTTTATCATTGCTGATAAAAATACCCATCCATCCTGTTATTGTTATAATATTGAGTAACCCTGCAACACCGTTCATAATGTTCCATGGGCCGCCAACCATCATAACTCCGTCCACAATACCGTTAAAACTGTAGCACTGAAAATCACGTACACACGCTTCCAGTATGTTAAAGGCCAGAATAAATGGAGGGAACATCAGGAGATACCTGTTGCTGTTCGCGCCTTTTATATGACGGATAGCCATAAATCCCAGACATCCGGCTAACGCGGAATAAACTTTAGCCCAATGAAACCATGTACCGACACTGGAACCTTCCCCGGCAGTTTGAGGCCATACTGTAAAGGTAAGAACAATCGGCAGCAGCAGAAAAATCAGAAGGGAAAACCATTTGTTCATACGTGCCAGCTCATTAACAATAATTAATCCTGCAAGAACTGCAAACCACATCAGGGCTGAATACCATGGTATTGATTCAAATAAAAACATAATTATTAACTCCTGTAAAATATTCTTTTAGTAATAATCCGTAACTATTATAAAGTCACGGGTACTGATTATTTCCGCAACACCAGTGTACGGCGGAAATAAATATTCCCCTCAATAATGAACAATATGAAATATTCATTATTGATTGATCTGATTATAGGATATTTTTAGTATATTGTAAATGGGGGAATAATCTTTATATACACGGGGGGAATTCCCCTTTTGTTTGTAGCCTGAGTAATGTTTAACAGAATATGAATATTTTAAGTTTTTCAGTAAAGTTTCGTCTATTAAAATTCAATCTTTTTTTCCTTCAGGCAATTATTGTTATCTGCCGGATTGCAGCATCTGAAAAAAGCATTCATGGCAGCCCATTATTGCTTGACCTGCTTTTTATTTTATATATTTATTATTTTGAAGATAAATTATCTCCTCCCGCTCTCCATGGGAAGGATAAGGGGGAACAGTGAAACAATTCACTTTCAGATTCAGAAGCATAATGGTAAATCATGTAGAAAAAGTAATTCCAGGTACAGTCTTTTCAAAGATGGTACTTGAGATGGATGATACTGCAGTTGAAGAACATACACTTATTCTTACATTAAAAGATATACTCAAAGATTCGGCATGGGTAACACAATTCATACTCACACTAATGATCGCAGCAGCTGTTTCGGGAATTTTATTCGCCGGAGCATATGTCGGATTCGGCAGGACTATGGAATCTTCCACATGGAATATAATCAAACTGATATTTTTAATTGTAGATATAATTGTGATTATACCTGTCTGGATTTTTCTTGCGGCAAAAGTATCTATCGGAAATAAAAAGAGAGAACTTGTTGTACAGAAAAGAGGTGCAGGTAACTGGAGAATTGTTGATGAATCAGAGTGGGAAAAGTTTAACCGGCTTCTTATGATTGCCAAAAACAGAAGAGAGAGTGAAAAGCTGATTAAATAAAAAAAGAGCTTCATTAAAAAGAAGCTCTTTCCCTTATCAAAATTCCGCGGCTCAATAAGCCGCCGGTTAAAATATATTTTTTAATATAAAGTCGATTTTTTCAGGAATTCAGATACATTCAAATCTGCATCTTTTGATCCTTTTTTATTTGATTCAGTTATAAACAAAAGGTTCTTCTGTAAAATTGTAAGATTAGGTATTACAAATTCAGACTTGATACCGTTTCTGATCGGTGAATCAACATCATTCAGGATCTCTCCAAGCTTTTTCGCATTCACAAGTTTTATCTTGTTAATTGAGTGATTCAGAACAATATCATCCGTACTTTCGGTGGAGGGTGAAGGATCAAGTACTGAAACAATTTCCTCATCCTGACTTTTAAAATTCTTAGTCTTTATTATTGTTTCAATCTGGCTTACAGTTTTACCATCTGAATAAATTCTAAGAACTTTTTCTTCGTATCCGATTAAATTATTGCTGAACAACCCGTCTTTTATGTAAATATGCTTTACGATCTGAACATATTTCGGATTTTCTTTATCCGGCCCGTAAATAATTTCTGTCTGGTATGGAAGTGTTTTTATTCCTGAACTGGACATCATATTCGCACTTGCAATAACATCCTCAATACTCTTATTAAGGTCAAGAATCTGTTTGTCAAAGCCCTGCCCCTTCTCATCTATTGCTTTTGAAGCAAGAGTGCTTTCTTTTTTATCCTTACTCACTTTATTATCCTGAGCAGTAAGAAGAATTGGAATTATTAAAAATAAAACCATCAATGCCGCCAAAATTTTTTTCATAAACCCTCCAGGTATATTTCCTAAATAATTATATCAGCATATATTCATGAATCTCTTTATCAACTAAAATGAAACTAATACCCCTTCCACAGGATGCGGCCGGGATAATATTAAATTTATTTGAACCAAACGCATATTGAATAATTATTACTGATATTTTATAAAATAATACTTCATTTAATGATATTGTCTATCATCTTTTCATTCTTAATTATCGGCTTTACTGACTGTTTACGGCAATTATTTCCGGAACAATTTTTGATTTATTTTTAAAAAAAATGCTTAAACTGTATCATTAATCATTTTTTCCGCAAAAAAAAGCCCATTCGGGATAAATTATTTCAAAACAGGCACATTTTGCTTGATTAAAAATAGTAATCATAAAGAATATACCTGTCTAATTTCTTTAAACCAATCAGGAAATACATGTATAAAATTTTAATAGCGGACTTATCGTCCTACAGGGACACACTAAAAAATATCTATACAGAAAATGGCTACTATGCTCTCTTCTGCGATTCAGCATTTGACGCTATATCTAAACTTAAAGCTTACGATTTTGATCTCGTAATTTCCGAAGTTGAATTACCCGGAGATAACGCATTTGACCTGTATGAATACATAGAAGAAAACTATCCTTATATCCCTATGATAATGGTAACTGACAAAAATATAGATCATTTCTTCAGCAGGATTTTTGAGCAGGGTATAGGGAATGTACTTCACAAACCTGTTAATGCGAACGAACTTCTGAATCTTTCCGGGAAATTAATTACCAAGAAAAAAATCTTCGGATTAAATAACTATCTCGATAACATAAAAGAAATCAAAAGGATGAAAGTAAAAAAATCCCTTCAGATAAACAGGGCAATTGATCTGATTATTGAGCAGATATTAAAATGGGATTTCCGGGTAACAAGCAGGGCTACTCTTGGACTTATGCTTAATGAGATGGTTATTAATGCAGTCTATCATTCGCATGGATTAACCCGGGAAAAACTGGAAAGAATTCCAGTTGAACTCCCCGACGGCAAATTTGTTGATATACAATTCTGCTGCAATGATGATTCATATGCCATATCTATTACAGACTCAAACGGTAAACTGACCAAGGATAAAATACTTGAGAGCATAAATAATGTGATAAAACAGAATATGCTCATAGAGGAATCACTTACAACCGGAGAAGACATTAGTGAATTTATATCAGAATCGGGCCGGGGGCTTGATCTTGTAAGAAAACTTTCGGGAGAATATTACTTTATAATAAAGAAAGACTGCCGTACTGAAATTATCCTGATTTTCAAAAACTCAGACAGGCCGGTTGAATCCGAAACATCCTCACTGAAAATTATCGAAGACAAAAGCTAGGCGCACGCTGCGCGGTTAAGCGTTCACTTAAAATCTATAATGTCTTTCATGGAGAGAGATTTACTGCTCCCGGGTTCACTACCTTCATTTCTTTTCATCTTTGCAGGCAAATACGCATCATTGTAAAATTTTGCAAGCCTGAATATTTCGTGGTCAGCTTTGTCTTCCGGTATTTTAACAAGAAGATTATAATCCTTTTTTCTGAAACCGAGATTGAGAACATAAACCGCATCGGAAATGTTCTGAACAAAATGCCTTGTGTAGAAAATCATAAATGCCAGTACAATAAAAATTATAATCATAAAACTCTGTAAATACTGCAGGGCAATCTCACTGTTAATATCCGTTATCGAAACAAGCAGTGTACATGCTTTACCTGTTACGTATATATAATCCTCTTCGTCATAATATTCTGCGAATTCTGAGCCCGCCATTCTCTCAACAACGGTTCCATTCTGGTAAATGACCTTTAAAACATTTTTATCGGACAGCAATATAACTTCTGATAATTCACGGAACCCAAGCCCGTTCATATCCGAAATTCTTTTAAGGCTGTCAACCAGGTTTATATATTCTTCAGATCTGTCCTTTGATAAGTGCGACGCCGGTGTACCGAAGACAAAAGTAAATAGGAGAAGTACCGATACAACTGTGAATACAGCTGTAGTAGTTATTGTCGCAATATGATGCTGTGCCATTTTTGATTCAGCACTTTGAATCTTCCCGAAAATTTTTAAGATTCTCACAAGCCTTAGTATACGCGTTATGCGGACTGCTTTAACTACTTTAAAAAGATTCATTGCTCCGACTATTCCCGCGCCTGAGTGTGCATCAGCTGTAAGAAGAAAAAAAAGAGACGGGCCTGAGTCAAGGAAAAGAAGCGGAAACGAACTTATGAAATCAACCCACCCTCTTTCATATTTAATCCAGGAAATAAATTTCTTCTCCCTGTTGTTATAATATGATCTGACTGTAAATTCAACTGAAAAAATCAGGTCAAAACAGAAGCCTGCGGCAAGGAGTATATTTCTTGACCGGACACTCCAGTGAGCGTACCTGCTGTATTCATCAAGTAACGTCTGGATTATAACAAGTACTATCGCAGTAAGTATAAAAGTTTCTAATATCTTTTTTATATCAGGTTTTTTCATCATTCCGTTCACCAGTTATTATCCCCGGCTATAAGATATAAGGCATCAAGTATTCTCCTGTCATATCCGAAATGCTCCGCATTTTTTCCTGCGATTCCAAACCAGCTTTTATCAGGTGATTCCGCGCCTCTATCTATTTTTGCCGGATGTTTATAGTTTTGAAATCTTCCGCATAAAATAAAAATGAGTTTTGAAGACGGCTCATCGTCTTCAATCATATCCGATGCAAAGTTTGATTTCACTGCAAGCCTTATGAGCTTCTCGGGAAATCCGGGAAGAAGCGGGATAGTAAATTTTACGGCCGAATCCGTAAAGGATTGAATATTTTTTCTGTTTCTGCTAATATCATTTATGCATAATCGTGCGTCAGGATTATCACTATCAGGCTGAAGTTTCATGAAAACAACGTTTTTGACTAAAAGCATAATTTTAAAAAATGTTATATATTCAACTGAATCAATGCCGGTCTTCTGTACCATGACAAGTTCATTATATAGAAATTCCCTTCTTCTAAAAATTTCTCCGGTATACTTTTCTATCACTTCATAGTTAAAAATATTTATTGAACTGTTCATATTAAATCTGCAGCCGCGGTTTCTGAAAATCATCTGAACAAATTCATGCAGTTTTTCTCTGCGGAATTTATCAGCTACAGTACCTGAATCTGACAATTTATCCAGAAAAGAAAAATCTGAATTGTCTATAAACCGGTTGATTACCGGGAGAACCGCACCGGACACCCTTTCATATAAATTATCTAAAACAAGTTCAAGAACCTGGCTCCATTCGAGGTGAGGAAAAAACTGGCTGTTTTTAAAGGTAACTTTAAGCTGCGGCAGATTCTGCATTATAAAATTTACAATGATTCCCTCTCCTATGAGAGGAGATTCAGACCTGACACCGGGATTTGACATAAGATGATTTACAAAATCATTAACTTTATTTATATCCGTCTCGCTGAAACTGTTCCTCTCCGAAAACTCCATCCCTCAAAACCAGGCAGTAATACCAAATGTAGGAACAATAACATTTTGAAATCCGGTCACATTCTCGCCCAGATTATCAAAAATAAGCTGCACCCCTGCATTAAATATTACACCGCTGTTAAGAACAAACTTCAAACCGAATCCGTTGGAATATCTATATCCTATTTTATCGCTGATCTGAGAATTTCTGCTCACTCCTGCCATAATCTCGGCATAGAAGCACACATCATCTTTTTTTGTAAGTCCGAAAATAAACTGAGGGCCCATTCCGCCGGCATATGCCTGGGTATCTGTAGTCAGATTGAATTCCGCCTCACCTTTCATTGCCAGGGCTACATTATTATCAATAAAAAAAGCGAACTGGGGGAAAACTTTCAGAATGTTATTGTTATCATTCTCATCAGAATCTACACCCTTAGCCTGATATGAAACAAATCCGCCAAGCTCTACAGTATATTTATTCAGATATTTGCTCTGTTTAATTCTTATAGCATCTTCAATCTCTTCCTTAACTATACTTCTTACTTCATCGACAAACTTACTCTGGTTAATTTTTTTCTCTTTGTCGCTCTTTTCATTATTAATACTCTGATCAAGTTCCTCTCGTACAGCGCCTCTCAGTTCATCAAGGAGCTCCTCCCTATCTTCAGGATTTATCTCGGATAGAGGTTTATCACGCCTGATCTCTATATCTTTATTATAACTGTTTTTATTCTTCTGATCCATATAATCTTCATAACTTTCACGTCCATAGATTGAACCGCTTACTACAATAGTAAGTATAATCACCAATGGATAAAATATCAACTTTGCCCGCATCACAGTCCTCCGGTTATTATTTTAATTATCGTTTATTTTTACGGCAAAGTTAAATTATTTATTTCCCGATAAATTTAATAGTTTACAATGTTAAAGTTTGAGTATAGTTTTAATGTTAATACAATACTCCTTCAAAGCCCCCTAAATCCCCCGGAGGGGGACTTCACAAATTGATGTAAGGAGAAATGTTGTTAATAAACGGTTTAATTTCTAATATAGATTTGTTTAAGTTGAAATATTAAATATTCAGTTTTAAAAGTGTTAATCTAATTTTCTTTAAGTCCCCTTCCGGGGGATTCAGGGCGCCTCCTCCGGAAAATTTATAATGTATGTGAAACAATATAAGCAATTCAGATGGAGTAATCATGATAAAAATGAATTATACCGGAATAAAAAAAATATCCCTCATTGCTGCCGCTGCAGCAGTTCTTATTTTCACATCGGCATACTCTGAAAAAACATTACCCCTTCTAAATCTTACAGACAGAATAAATACTACGGGAGATGATTATGCTCCTTCTCTGACAGAAGACGGGAGTACGGCCGTTTTTAATTCACGCATGCCGGAGGAGAGATCACACAATATTTTCATCTGCAAAAATAAAAACGGTTTGTGGGGGGATCCCTATCCTATATTTGAAATAAATTCAGATTCAAATGATGAAACTCCATTTATATCCGCTGACGGAAAAATTATCCTTTTCGCGTCTGACAGGCCCGGCGGTTTTTCCCCTCCGAAAACTTCTGACGGTAAAAAAAGGATAACCTTTGACATATACATATCAAGACTTGTAAACGGAAAATGGACAGAACCCGAAATTCTGAAAGGTACTGTGAACACCAGCATGAATGAAAGAGCACCGGGCCTGAGTATCGACGGCCGGACCCTTTTTTTTACGAGATGGCCCTATAATAATATGAGTAAATCAAAAATATATTCCGCGAAACTCGAAGACGGCGGATTCACTGATGTGAAAGTACTTCCTGAAACTATAAACACAGGGAACTTTGAAATCGGATTAAGGCCCTCCTACAAATCCGGAAAATACTATTTTGCATCAAGGAAAAAAGGCGGTTCAGGGGGATGGGATATTTATTATACAACCATGACTTCAAAAGGTTTTACTAAACCGGTAAATGCGGGAGACGGAATAAACAGCGCATATGACGATATGTATTATTCCGAATCAAAAATCAACTCTATGATAAGCTCCAACAGGTCCGACGGACTCGGAATGTTTGACCTCTACTCATCTGTACCTGCAGAAAAAACCGGAGCGGCACAGAATAAAAAAGAATTTAAAAGTCAGCCTCAGTCGATCCTGCATATAACAGCCAGGGATAAACAAAACGGCAAATTACTGAAAAAAAGCCCTTTTAAAATTATACTTATAGGAGACAGAGAGAAAGAATCTGTAATCTTAAGAAAAATTGAAGTAAAGAGCAGCAGTAAAGGAATTTTTACATTAAGCCCGAAAGATGATGTTGATTCATTAATTATTGAATCCGTTTCAAAATACTATACCGGATGCAGTATTAAAATCCGTGTTACACCGGGCCAGACCCAGAATATGACACTTTATCTCGGACGTAAATCATCTTCTTCCAAAAAGAATGCTTCATGCATAGACTCGGAAATTAAATTTTCAGAAGAACACAAAACCGTCGAAAAAACAGATCTCCAGAATTTTAAAGTGATCTACTTTAAATTCAATTCACCGGAGATTGCAACTGAATATATCCCTGAAATTCAGTCGCTGGTTGAGTTAATGCGTGTAAACCCGGAATACCGGCTCACCATATCAGGATACGCCGACCCGTCGGGTTCGGCTAAAGCCAATGAAAAACTCAGCATGAAGCGTGCAAAGAATGTCGCTGATTTTATAAAAACTCTGGATATAAAAGAGGATAGAATCTCGGTCAGATGGTTCGGAGAAACAAAATCTGCATCAGGGAAGAAAGGCCCGAGGTATTACAATCTTGACAGAAAAGTTGAACTTAATTTAAAAAAATAAAAAAAGGGCTGCCGTAATTTCAGGCAGCCCGTATATCGGGTTGGTATTATTCGCTCATACGTCTTA
>Ga0116170_10003381_pt1 | contig 14953 bp, 17 predicted proteins | sample AD_JPNHW1_MetaG_FD_89797 | JGI IMG/M metagenome (GOLD analysis project Ga0116170, IMG submission 89797) | Active sludge microbial communities of municipal wastewater-treating anaerobic digesters from Japan - AD_JPNHW1_MetaG | ecosystem: Engineered > Bioreactor > Anaerobic > Digestate | place...
TCCCGGGCGCCACCTTGCGCGGGTCGTTCCGTTTTTTTTTCGGCGCGTGCGTTCCAGGCGCATCCCCCCCAACCGCCCGCGAAATTCCAGCAACCCGCGAATGCCGGACGCTCCGCTGTCGGAAGATCCCGGATACCCACCAACGGGCCCGTGAGCTGAGGACGCAGGTATAAAAGCGGATGGGATTCCTCTTGCGCCTAAGAGGGCTGGTGCAGCGTTTGCAGCCGATTGTGAATGCCCCGCGTCAGAAATCAACCGGAAAATCGCTGCTGCCGCGCCAAACGGAAGTTCCCGGAAAAGCCTGGGGTCTGGTACCAGCTTGCGGGTTTCGGGAGTAGGCCTGAGAAAAATGGCAACCATTGGATAGGGATTCTCATTGCCGGGCACAATCAACAGGACGCCCTGAATGAGGTGTAAAAAGCCTATGACCAGATGAAATCGATATAAATCTTTGTACTTGTCTTCCATTTTGCTGCGCGGGCGAAAGAGAATATTGTTTTATCAGCAGCCTGGTCAGTTAACCCTCCGTAATCGTCTGAATAAGCTTTTGTGTAATGTTTGTACTTTGTTTAAAGGCCTCATTTACCCGCCAACCGCGTGACCGCCGGCGGGAATTTCAGGACTGTCCCTTAACCACCGGATGCGTATCCAAAATTTAGCCTTTCAGGTAAAATATTACCTGAGCGGTATGTTCCCCGCGCATTCAGCTTTGAGGAACAATCGCTTCCTGGCTAAGGTAGCATGAAAGGAATATACAGGCGCAACTATGGAAAGCAAACCCAAACTTAAATTTCACAATTTCTTCGCTCTGGTCACCTATCTCATCATGGTCGCGGTGAATGCCCTGGCGAATATCCTGCCAATCAATGGCAAACTTACCGGCGAGATCTCCGACAGCCGCCCGAACCTTTTCGCACCGGCTGGCGAAACCTTCATCATCTGGGGCGTGATTTACCTGCTGCTGCTGCTCTACACGCTTTACCAAATGGGGCTGCTGCGCGCCAAGATTGAAGCGAATAACACCAAGCTGCTGGCGAAGGTCAACATCTTCTTCGGTATCTCCTCTCTCGCGAACACAGTCTGGATTTTCCTGTGGCATTACGAGAGAATTGTATGGTCCAACATCCCGATGCTGGTCATTCTGCTGTGTCTCATCATCATCGCTCTGATGTTGAAAAAAGGCGCCAGCACACGCAGGGAAAAGCTGCTGGTTAGGGCTCCCTTCAGCGTGTACTTTGGCTGGATTACAGTCGCCACCATCGCCAATGTGACCACCACCCTGGTGGAAATCGGCTGGGACGGTCTTGGCTTGCAGCAGTCATTCTGGACGGTAGTGATTCTGCTGGTGGGCACGCTTATCGCCGGGCTCACGACGATTCTAAACCGCGACGTGGCTTACGGTCTGGTCCCGATCTGGGCATATTTGGGAATTCTCTACAAACACCTCCTTCCCGAGCCGGCTGGCTTCGCGGCGCAGCACCTCGCGGTCATTATTGCCGTAACCGCCTGCCTGGTTTTGTTAGTGGTAGCGCTGTTCATGGCGATTTTCGGCAAAAAGAAAGAGGCCCCCGAACCCCAGCCGACTGCCATGCCGGAGCCCATCCCCACCCCAGCCGCCGAACCTTTGCCGATGCCCGGACCGATTGCCCCACCCGAGCCTGCCCCCGAAGTGGAACCTGCCCCGGAGCCCGAAGCTGGCGCAGCTGTGGAGAGCCCCAGCCCGACGGACGGTATCAATCCGCCGGAGATGTCTGAGGACACCAAGCCCTTGACGCCGCCGCAGGACGCGCAGCTTTAGTCCGGCAGCGCCGCGCTTAGGCAGCCAAGAGTACAAGTAATGGTTTACGACGTCATCGTAATTGGCGCCGGCCTTTCCGGGTTATCGGCGGCCAGCCTGCTTGCCAAACGCGGGCTGCAGGTGCTGGTCATCGATAAAAGTTATAATCCAGGCGGCTCCTGCGGCATCTTCAAGCGCGACGGGGTCATCTTTGACCAGGGTTCCGCCATGCTCTACGGCTTTGGCGAGCATGGCTACAACTCCCACCGCTTCCTGTTCAATTGCCTGGAAGAGCCTATCGATATGATTCGCCACGATTTGTTATACGTGGTGAATTTCAAGGGGCAGCGCATCCGCTTCTTTGCCGATGTCGAGCAGTTCATCGTCGAGCTTTCCGGGGTATTTCCAAAAGAAGCCGCGAACATCCGCCGCTTTTATCACGACATGCTGCGCATGTACCAGCATGTAATGGTGGAAAACCCCAGTTACACCAGCGCGGACGAGAGCGACCCACAGGAATCCCTGCCTGCGCTGCGCAAGCACCCCATTTCTTTCCTGCGCTTTTTCAGCTACCTGAACAAAGGCGCCGACGCGCTCCTTGGGAAGTACTTCAGAGACCCTGAGATTTTCAAGTTTTTTGATAAGCTCACCTCCACCTATTGCTACGCAACCGTCAAAGAGGCGCCCGCAGTGCTTGCCAGCGTGATGTTTGTGGATAACCACGTCGGCGGCAGCTATTACCCGGCCGGCTCCACGCTCTTTTTGCCCGGCAAACTGGAAAAAGTCATCGAGGAGAACGGCGGTGACATGCTGCCCGAAGCGGAAGTCGCGCGTATCATGTTCCAGGACGGCAAGCCCAGCGGCGTGGAACTGACGGACGGCAGGCAGCTCTTCGCCCGGGATATCATCTATTCCGGCACAGTCTGGAACCTGTACGGCAAGCTGCTCGACCCTGCCGAGACCACAGCCGCGCGCAGGCAGTGGGCCGCCAGTCAGGCGCCCACCTACCCCAGCGTGGTTCTCTACGCACTGGTGGACAAGACCGTCATCCCGGAAGATACCGCGCCGGTGGAGATGCTGGTGGGCAACCCGGACTTGCTGGATGAGAGCGAAGTGACTGCCTATATCTTCAGCATCGACGACCATACCCTCTGCCCGCCGCAGTACCATACCATCGCGGCCATCGGTCCGAGCTTTGAAACCTGGCAAGGACTGAGCCCGGAGGAATACCAACAAAAGAAAGCCCGCGAAGTGGAACGCCTGACGCAGGTCTTGGAACGCCGCTTCCCGGGTTTCCGCGCCGGCCTGTGCTTTTCGGAACTTGCCACCCCGCGCACGATTGAACGCTACTGCCTCAAAAACGGCGGTGCGGTGGCCGGACCAAAACAGATGCTTGGGCAGCACATGCTGAAGCGCCTGCACACGCGCACGGACTGGGAAAACCTGTTCTGCTGCGGGGAATCCACCGTGCAGGGCACCGGCACGCCTTCGGTGACCACCTCAGGGATCAGCGCGGCCAACGCGGTGTTGAAAAAGCGCGGGCTCACGCCCTTCAAATTCCGTCCGGGGATGCCCAATTACGTCCGCATCGTGGACAAGCCTTTCACTCCAGAACGCCTTTTCGCGGATTATCCCATGGAACAGCAAGCGGTCATGCGCGCCGCGTTCCGCTGCCAGTTCTGTGAAAACCCCGGCTGTTCCGCCGGCAACGCGCTGGACTTCCGCGGCATGTTAAGAAGGGTAAGCGTGGGAAACTTCATCGGCGCCCGAAAAATCGCCGCCGGAATTGACGCGAAGACCGGCGCTTCGCAGGAAGCCCTGGCACAGGCCGAGCAAAATTGTGTGGTGAACACCGCGCACGGCGAACCAGTCGCCATTCGCTCGGTGATGGCTTACCTGTTGAACCAAACCGACAGCGCGTAAGCCTGGCAAAATTTAGGACGCACCGACGCTCGTCGCGGGAATGCAGAGAGCAATTTCCGCTTCCAGAGGCGGATAAACTGCCGCGGATGCGGCCCTGAATTCCCTTCGCCGGCAAGCAGCCCAAGGCGCTGCCTGACACAGAAAAAAACCCTCGCTGCAACAAGCGGGGGTTTGCGTTAAAAAAGGACGTTGGTCAGGTCCGCCCGGTATTGGCGCACCTCCGGATGCTCTTCCCCCAGCACTTCCAGCAGGCCCAGGTACACTTCCCGCACCTCATCGTCGCGGTAGTCTTTATCCTTGCGCAGGATGTCCAGAAAGCCGTCCAGCGCGAGCAGGATTTTCCCGCTGCGCGCGAGTTTCAGGCTGTTGCGATAGGCGGCTTCCAGCGCGTCCTGGGGTGCTTCGCGCGCGGTGTCCAGCCACAAGAAGGCCTGGACAACGGGCTTGAGCTGTTGGGCAGTGCTGAATTCGTGGCTGGCGGGGAAGTTCGCCAGCAAGATTTTCGCCTCCCGCGCCTTACCTTCGATTAACATCAGCCTTGCCAGCGCCAGAATGCCGCCGGGATGGCGCGGGTTGCCGCTCACAAAGCGCCCGAGAGCTTTTTCCGCCTCGGCGTAATCCCCCAGGAGAATCAGGCTCTTGCCCTTCTCCAGCAGCAGGTCGCCGCTGTCGGGCAGCAGGTTCTGGAGAAACTGGCGCAGATTGGGTTCCGAGAGCACGCCGGTGAATTCCGAAACGACCCTGCCGTCCACGAAGGCCTTCACCGCGGGGATGTTTTTCACCTTCAAGCGCTCCGCCAGTTTGGTTTGCTCATCCACATTGACGCGCGCCAGCCGGAAAGCGCCTTCAGCTTCCTGGGCCAGCCTGGCAAGCAGTGGAGACTGCACCCGGCAAGGAATGCACCAGGGCGCCCAAAAGTCCATCACCACAGGGATTTGTCTCGAGTAGTTGACGACTTCGAGTTCGAAGCTTTCGTCGCTCACGTCAATGATGTAATCGTCTGTCATCGCGGCTCTCTATCTCCAATTTTATCAGAGCCCTGCCTTTTAATCGCCGTCTTCCTCCACAATACCCGGCTGGTGGATGTCAATCACATCGCCGTGCAGGTCCACAGTTACGCGGAAGCCCACCATTCCCAGATAAGCGCGGGCGTCCTCCGGCAAACCGGCTGCCTGCACCGCTTCGAACTGTTTATCCTTGTTTTCCAGCTGGCTGCGGATGACCGCGATGCTGAAAATATCTTCCTGACCAAGCATCTTGGCGGCTTGCGCGCTAATCGCGTCCTCATTCCCGACCAGAGGCGCGGTCAGTGCCTCCCAAACCTGGCGGTCCACATCTGCGGCGGGAATGTGGCGCAAAAAACCATCATCGTTCAGAATATAAACGGCTTCGCTGCCGACGTAATCCACGCTCAGGGGGCTGCCGGATGGGTCAAATACCAAACCTTCAAATACAGCCTTGTTCACAGGCATCCTTCCTTACTTATTGTTTCTTAAAGTATAGCAGGTGCGTATAAAAATGAAGTTAACAAAGGGTACAAACTATTTACATCTCGTAAACCACGTCCACGCGCGTGCCGGTCTCGCCGACCAGGTATTCCACGTCAGCGGGCACGGTCGGGTTGCACCAGCGGTACAGCCACTTGGCATCGGGCGAGCGCATGTTGATGCAGCCGTTGCTCATGCGGTGGCCCCAGTTGGAGTGCCAGTAAGCCCCGTGAAAGGCAACGCCGCTCATGGTAATGTAGCTCACCCACGGCACACCCGGCAGGTCGTAATCCACGTTCAGGTCGCCCGATTGGAGTACCATGCGGCGGTAAGGGCGCTTGCGGTGGGTTTTGAAGGTCCCGTAGGGGGTGGAGCCTTCCGCCAGGCCGGTGGAGACCAATGTGCTGAAGACCGGTTTATCGTATTCATAAGCCGTAACTGTTTCGCTTTTCAGGTCCAGTTTGATGCGCTTCTGCTCCGGCGGTACTTCCGGGGAAAGCGGGGTCAGCTCTTCGGCGGGCACCAGACGCACGGCGTAAGCGCGCACGTAATACGACGCCCCGTTCATGTCGTCCGGCAGCTCGTACCAGGGTACGCCAAACTCATCGAACACGCGGCTGCGAACCCAATGCGTGGAGGAGTAGTAGTAGTGGCGCTTGGAATAGGTGCCGCGGGGAGTATAGTAAGCGTCAATCATGGGCACGGTAATCTCGCCAAGGCAGCCGCCTTCCGGGATGGGGGCATCGCTGACGTTGCGGTGTGTTTCCACATACTGCACAAATACCGGCTGGATGTACGCATCCTCGCCAAGCTTCAGCCAGGGATGTTCGTTCCCTTTGCTGTCCTTGACAGTCAGAGTGTCCTCGATGCGCACAAGTTGGTTGAATTTCAGCAGGTCCTGAACTTTGGACTTTTCGCTGGGTTCCGCGAATACGTACAGACGAAAGCGGGTAATTCGCGCCCAAGTGCCTTCGGTAAAATCCGTTAAAGCAGCCTTCACCAGGCGGTTGGGGAGCGCGGCCGCAACCGCGCCGAGGCCCATTAATTTCAGAAATTCTCTGCGCGTAAATTTTTGTGTAAAAAAGTCCATCAGTTATGAATATTTACCAGGATGCCCACGTAAGACCAGTCAAATAACCATCCGGCATCGCCCGTTTCCATGTTGATGCAGCCGTGGCTCATTGGGTTGCCAAAATTGCTATGCCAGTACGTCCCGTGGATCCCATACCCTTCGTAAAAGTACATCGTGTAAGGTACATCGGGTAAATAATAACCCGGTCCCTGCATGTCGTCAAACAAAAGCTTAACGTATACGTAGAACCTTCCGGTCGGCGTGGGGGTATTTGGCAGCCCGGTAGAGACCAGGAACGAAGCGACCAGGGTGTCGTCCTCGTAGGCATAAAGCGCCTGGTCCCCCAGGTCCACATCGATCCAACGCGTCCCTTGCGTTTCTTCCGGCGGCACGTACACTTCCGTCGGCTCTTCTTCCTGCGGCACATAGGTGATGATGACTTCCGGCACTTCGGTCGGGGTAGGCTCCAGCGTGGGTGTAGGGGTCGAAGTGGAAGTCGGGGTCGGTGTACGCGTCAGGGTGGGGGTTGGAGTTGGCGTTTGCGTGGGCGTGGGCGTGATGGTGGGGGTCAGGCTGGGCTTCACCAAAGAGGTAGATTCGTACAGCGTGAACTGCCTGCCGGCAGAGACCGCGCGCGGGCTGAAGCTGCCCACAGCGTACAGCGCGTACACACTCGCGCAGAGCAAAGCCAGCAGCAGGGCAATCCACAACCCCGGCTTTCGGCGGCGGAAGTTCGCCAGAGGCGTCAGTTTAGGCTGCGGAGCCTGCGGCTTTTCCGCCGTCCAGCCCGCGGCGTGGGTTTTCCGCAGCTCGCGCGCCGCCCAAAGCATGCCCAGCCGGGCGATTTGGTTGCCCGGGTCCAAGTCCAGCGCGCTTTTCAGGTACGCCACGCTGGTCTGTGCGTCCGAAACCCCAGCCAGGATGAGCAAGGCATCGACCGAGCGCGGATTGAGCGCCAGGGCTTGCTCCGCCAGCGCTTTTGCCGCCGCGCGGTCGCCCCGCAAGACGGCCTGCTTGGCCTGGGCGATTAAGGATTCCGGATTTGGGCTGTTGGTTTCCATCGTTAAGGCTTTGGGGTGGGTGTGGGTTCCACCCCTTCGTTCTCCAGGTAGCAGCGCAGCCCCGCGATGATGCCGTCTGCGAGTTTTTCCGGTTTTCTGGTCAGGATATCCTGGTCGAGATTCATAAATCCGACCTCAATGATAGCCGCGGTTGTCAGCGGGTCAATCTCGCTGAATGCGTGGTAAGAGGTCATGTCCTCCGTGATGGACTGGTAATGGTACTGCAGTCCGGTTTCCTTTTGGTAGCGGTCAGCCAGGCAGCTGACCAGACGGGTGGCGTTATCCCCTTTGGAAGTTGAGAGCGCCGCGGCGACCTTGAAGCCGGTGGCGTTATCGTTGAAATACTCGCAGGAATCCGAATGGATGGAAATGAGCAGGGCAGCTTGATAGCCCGCCAAACGGGCATCAAATTCATCCAGCAGCTCCACTTCGTAACCCATTTTGCTGAGTTTCTGCTGCACGAAAGCGGCCACGTTGCTGTTCACTTCCACCTCGGTCAGCCCATTCGGGCAGACCGCGCCGCTGTCGTTGCCCCGGTGCCCCACCACGATACCGATTTTGTTGGAAGGGAAACCTGCCGGCATTCCGGCCGCGGCTGTTTGGGTCAGGCTGGCATTCCCGCTGGCGGCCAAGGCGCGCGCCATCCTTTCCTGCAGGCTTTCCGCCAGCAAGCTGGAGGGAGTCCAAAGCGTGAAAAGCGTGGCGACGATTAGCGCGCCGCCCAACACCACCCGCAAGGCTTGCCAGGTCGCGCTGGTTTTTATCTTGGGACCGGCGGTCTTGGGCGCAGGAGCCGGCGTTGGAGTACTCACCTGTTCGTGCTTGCGGAACGGCAGTTGAAAGCCGGGCTTATCGTCAATTTCGTGCATGGATTTGCTCATCCGTTTAATCTTACCTTATTCGCCGCAACTTTGCTCCGGTTTGGAATTTCACCGGTTGGTTACTATAATAAAAAGAGCGAAGTAAACTCGTTCACAAGAAAGGTGCAATTCTTATGCCACAGAAATTAACCCCGGATGAATGGGATGCGCTGATGTGCATCGCTAAAGAAGCGGTTCTGGCGGCAGCGAACGGACGCAGACCGGCGGCTCTGCCAAGCGCCGACCTGCCCCCAAGGCTGCTGGAAGACGGCGCGGTTTTCGTAACCCTGACCAAATCCGGGCAGCTGCGCGGCTGCATCGGCAGCCTGGAAGCCTGGCAGCCCCTGGCGGAAGACGTCCGGCTGCGCGCTTATCAGGCAGCGGTGGAGGACCCGCGCTTTCCCCCGCTCGAGCCCGCCGAATTGCCTCGGATTGAGATTGAAATTTCCAGATTAACCGAACCGGTGGCGCTGCCTTATGAGCATCCCGAGGACCTGCCGCGCCTGCTCAAGCCCCATCAGGACGGCGTCATTCTCGCGGACGGCCGCCGACGCGCCACTTTTTTACCCCAGGTCTGGGAGCAGCTCCCGCGCCCGGAAGAATTCCTGAGCCATCTCTGCGCGAAGATGGGCGCACGCCCAAGCCTCTGGCGGGAAAAAGTGTTGGACGTTTGGATTTACCACGTGGAAGAACATAAAGAAAAACCGGAGTGGTAAGAACCACTCCGGCGGCAGTACCAGAAAGAAATACCGAAACTTCTATTTGGTCAGCGCGTAGGCCTGACCGGCAAGATGCGCCGTCATTAACTGCGAGTACATACTGGTCAGGAAAACGCCGATAAAGAAAGCGATGGACCCGAGCGGGGCGATAAGGCCGCCGATGAGGAGACCCGCGTATACCAACAGCCAGGCGCCGATGTTTTTGGTGAGCATGCCAAATATTTGCTTGAATTCGAAGCCGGCTGAGATGCTGTTCTTGATGGCCACATTTGCCTGGATAATGGGGAAAATCAGACTATAAACGATGCCGTAGACGAACAGGAAAAGCGAGAGAATGATGAGCCCAAGGATAGCCAGAACCGGCATGCTGTTGCTCGACTCCACCGCGTAAGTCAGCGGCATTAACAAAAGCATGAGCAGCAACGGAATGACGGCGTAAGCCAGATTGACGACAAACATCTTGAACCCGAGCGCGAGGTCATCGCCAAAATCACAAACCGGCAGCGGGAACTCCACGCCTTCAGCAACATTGCGGATCGTGCGCATCACGTAACCCATCATCACCATCCAACCCACCACCGGGATCAGGCTGTACAAAATCGGGATGATAATTTTTTCCAGCCATCGCTGGTCATCAAAAACGTACGAAAATGCCTTTCCGAAATTCATATTCCCTTCTTTCTCAAATTAAAGATAGACACCTGATTTTAGTGGTATTCCGACGGAATTACAAACTATACCTGGATGTAATCCTGAACGTTCAAGACGAAAACGATGGCTTTTTTCTCCTTGCCTTCCTTACCAGTCGTACAGTTTTCCCGCAGGATTTGCAGGGCGCGGGGGACTTTTTCTTCTTCCAGACCGACAAGCAGCGTGCTGCGGCCGCTGCGCAAAAAACCCCCTGTGGAGGCAATAAAGGTCGCCCGGATGCCTTCAGCGTTCAACGTTGTCGACACGCGGTCATTATCCTCGTCATGGATGATGGCAATGATCAGCTTCATGGTCAAAACTCCTCAAAGTGCTCAAGGTCCAGCGAAAAGAGGTGAATCCCTCCTACCACGGTTTCGGTAGGGTACGGCATTGGCAGGGGAGCATTCTCGATGGGCGTCGCGATGAAGGCAATGCGTTTGCTGCAGGTTGAAATCAACAGTTCCCGCACGCTGTCCTCGTCCGCCTGTTTGCAGCTGACCAGAAATGTGACATTCCGCTCCTGCAAGAAGCTGCCGACGCTCGGAAGCCGGGTGAAAAGAATCTTGTGTTTCTGCAGCACCTCACTCAGAAGGTCGCTGTCGGTAGTCTGGATAACCGCTATGAGGAGTTTCATCGCTTCAGTATCCATCACATCCTTCCTTTTGCCTGGTTAACTTTATTGTACTCCATTCTGCTTCCGAAAAAAAGCTTGTCTCACCTGAACCAGTCCACGACCATATCTTCCATGTCGTCAGGGTTCACGTCTTCTTCGCTGACCACTTTGCCGCGTACGGCCTCGCCTGCCAGGAAGACGCTTTGCGGACTGCCGCTTTTCAAGGGGTGCCACCACGGCAGGTCCTCTCCGCGGGCAACCAGGCGGTAGGCGCAGGTGGATGGCAGCCAGTTTACCGTTTTCGCGATTTTTGGAGTCAGATAGATGCAGTCCGGGACGTTGACATGCCTGTTGTCGTAATCCGTGCAGCGGCAGGTCTCCAGGTCCATATAAAGGCACACCACGTTGGTAAAACGAACGGTTTCCTCATCCGGGTTCGTGAACTTGAACAGGCAGCACTTGCCGCAGCCGTCGCAGAGGGCCTCCCATTCTTCCGGGTTCATATCCCTCAGGTCTTTTTTCTTCCAGTATTCCGCTTCAAGGCTCATTGTCTCTTTCCATTCCAGGCGTTTCTGCCGGGTAGAGTTCCGGGCGAAGAAATGGGATGAGCGCCAGCTGCACCGCCGGGGTGTACAGTTCCGAGCGGGTGATGACATCCCCGGTTAGCAGCCCCACCGCGCCGTTGCGGCGTTTGGAGTTGCTGGTCTGGAACAGCAAGTCATCCGCGTCCCCCAGCTCCAGGCCGCCGCGCACCAGCTCCGCTACCGCTTCCGGCAGTTGAAAAGCGGCAGTGCGCGCCTGACCGCGCCTTTCACGGGAGAGGATTACCACCCAGGCAAAGGTGAACATGATTTCGGGCGCGCCAGGCAGGGTTTCAGCCCCGCCTTCCACGCCAACCCAAAAATCCGCGTCCGGCAGTGCCTGGCAGGCTCCCAACGCGCGGTTTGCCGCCCCCTGGCGCGTTTCCGCGTCGCCCATGGGTTGGGCAGAGACCCCGGAAGCAGCCTCCACGCCCGCAAACGTCAGCTCGTCCGCGGGGAAAATAGTGCGAAAGCCCTCTTTAACCGCTTCGAGCTTGACCGGGTTGGTGGAACCCAGCGCGACGCTTCTTCTCAAGGTCTCACCCGCCTACAGCTTGGGCAGCACGATAGTCTGCTGACCCTGGTATTTGCCTTTTTTCTGCGCGTATGTAACCTCGCAAGGCTCGTCCCCCTCAAAGAAAAGCACCTGGGCAATGCCTTCGTTGGAGTAGATTTTGGCGGGCAGCGGGGTGGTATTGGAAATTTCCAGGGTAACGTAGCCTTCCCATTCCGGTTCAAACGGGGTCACGTTCACGATAATGCCGCAGCGCGCGTAGGTGCTCTTCCCCAGGCAGATGGTCAGCACATTCGCCGGGATGCGGAAGTATTCGACCGTGCGGGCTAACGCGAACGAGTTGGGCGGAATGACGCACACCTCGCCCGTAAAGTCGACCATCGAACGCGGGTCAAATCGTTTCGGATCCACCACCGCTGAATAGATGTTGGTGAAGATTTTATACTCGTCGGCTACGCGTATATCATAGCCGTAGGAAGAGGTTCCAAAGGAGATTACCCCATCCCGCACCTGAGCTTCCTCAAAGGGTTCAATCATGCGCTGCTCAAGCGCCATTCTCTTAATCCAGTGATCCGGTTTTAATCCCATCCCTTACTCCACTATTCTCAAGTTTCTCCTCAGACCAGCCAATGCTGGCGTTTCTAAGCGGTTTTGGCGCGTAATCCAGCGCGCTTAGCCAGCGCTTGGTCCACAGCCTGAGAGGCCTCATCCGCCTGCCCCTCCAGCGCGGTCAGTTCGCCCAGCAGTCGCGCGGGCTCCGGGTCGGCTTCCAGACCCAGAAGGTTGACGCGCACGTTCAACGCGGCCGAGCGGAAAGCCGCCTGCGCCAGCTGCGCGCCGGCGCCCGCGTCGGAAATGGCGTTCAGGTTACCAATTTCCGCCATGCGCGCCGCCAGGCGCAGAACCGAAAGGCAATCGCCCGCGGTTTCCAGCGGCACGCGCGCGGCGTGCAGGGTCGCGCTGTAGATGGCGGCAGTCCGCGCCTGCTGTTGGGCTTCGTCCGCTTTGGGCAGTTTGCGCGCCTGCAGAATGCCGTCAAAAGCTTGCGCGTCCAGGGTTATTGCCGCGGTCAGCGCCTTGCGCAGCTCCTCCGCCCGGGCGATGACCTGCCAGGCTTCGGCTTCCACCTCCGCATACCTGGGCTTGCCGACCGTGAGCCGAGCAACCATGGCCACCAGCGCCGCGGCCAGCGCGCCGGAATGCGCCGCCGCTGAACCGCCGCCGGGCGAGGGCGTGCCTTCTGCTACCAGGTCCAGAAAATCCGCTTGCTCGGGCTTGGCGGCGCTCACCTGCCCGCTCTGCCAGGAGAACAGCCGGCTGTCCAGCACCTGTTCGTTTTCAAACCCGTCCAACTGCAGGTACCAACGCGCCGCGTTAACCAGCGCTTGATTGGGCACCAATCCGACGATTTCCGAATGGTGGAGGCCGACGCCGTAGCGGGCAGCTTCCCGTCTGACGGTTTCGGTGATTTGCGCGATAGGTGAACGCCTGAAGTTGGTCAGGTTCATCGAAACCTGCGCCAGACCGCCGACCAATACGCCCATGGCCTTGACGTAGCGAAAACCGCCCGAGGAGTTGCGCACCCGCCGCGCGATTTTGTCGGCGATGCTTACGTCGGGGGTGTTCAGATAGATGTTATAGGCAATCAGCGCTTCGCGCGCGCCAATAACCGTCGCGCCGGCGCTGCCCAACCGCGCGGGTCCCAGGTCGGGCGCGCGCGTCGGGTCTTCCAATACGGCCTGTTTCAGGCCTTCATATTCACCCCGGCGGATATCCTCCAGGTTGCGGCGCTCAGGCTTTAGGGCAGCTTCCTCGTAAAAGTAGACCGGAATGCCCAGCTTGTCCGCCACGCGCTGCCCCAGCCGGCGCGCCATCTCCACGCATTCCACCATGGTCATCCCGGAAATCGGCACAAACGGCACCACGTCCGCGGCGCCAATGCGCGGGTGCTGGCCCTCATGCTGGTTCAGGTCAATCAGCTCGGCGGCTTTGGCAATCGCGGCAAAAGCTGCCTCCTCCACGGCCGCGGGCTCCCCCACGAAAGTGAGCACTGTGCGGTTGTGGTCCAGGTCCGAGTGCCGGTCCAGGACGCCTACGCCGGGCACGGCCTGCACCGCCGCGATAATCTGGTCTACGACCTCAGGTCGGCGGGCTTCCGAAAAGTTCGGGATGCACTCAACGATTTTCACGGACATGTTTGCCTCCAGGTTTTGCTGCAATGATTATACCAAGCCGCGCGTTTCCGGCCGTCCGATTTTTCCGCACGCCGCAGAACAAGAATAAAGGGCATGTTTCGATATTATTCAATAAGTCTTTAAGAAACATAATATGCTTTGATAATTTGCTTAAGTTTCTTTATTCCTACTTGCATTTTCCAAATTCGGCATTAGAATAGGCTCATAAACAAGCGCAGCCATAGAGGAAAACCATGCCCAATTTACCAGACACCTGCCCCATTTGCCATTCCGGATTGGTGGTCACCCGCGCTTACTGCCCGGCTTGCGAGACCACGCTGGAAGGGTATTTCCAGTTTGAAGCGGACCCTTTTACCGTCCTCACCCGTGAGCAGCGCGAATTCCTGCTGACCTTCGTGCGCTGTGAAGGGCGCCTGAACCGCATGGAGGAAATCCTGGGGAGCTCTTACCCCACGCTGAAAAACCGCCTGCTTGAAATAATCCACGCGCTTGGTTTTGAAACCGAAAAAAGCCCGGCCGCGCCGGCGCAGAGCCGCGCACAGATTTTAGAAAACCTCGAAAACGGCTCAATCACCGCGGAGGAAGCCCTCGAGGCCCTGCAAGCGCTCAAATAGAAACAAACTGAGGTTCTCATGACCACCAACGACGAACGCATCAAAATTATGTCCATGCTCCAGGAAGGCAAAATCGACTCCTCGGAGGCAGCTCGCCTGCTGCAAGCCCTGGATGAAAGCGCCAAGCCAGCCGCGGAAGAAGCCAAAGCTGCCAAAAAGCCGCGCTTTTTGCATATAAAAGTGACCCGGCTCATGGACGGCAAATCCATCGCGGATATCCGCGTGCCCATTTCCATCGTAAACGCCGGCATGCGCATGGGCGCGAAGTTCAGCCCGCAGCTGGCCGGGATGGACCCGGACATGCTGTCCGAGCTGCTGAAATCAGACGAGCCTGCGCAGATTATCGACGTCAGCGATGAAGAAGACGGCGAGCACGTGCAGATTTTCTTGGAGTAAAGCTCTCCCATTCATCCGTCTCTGAAGGACGCTCGTATTAAATCTGAACTAGGGTGAAATTTGCAGTGCTTAGGGCGGGCAAATCCAATGACATGTATAATTGAGATACTGTAGACAGCATCAGGTTGGAAATTAATACTGTTTTTACGAACCAGTACAAAGGTCGGAATATTGGTTAATAACGAAGTATTGATTAAGAGTAAGAAGCGCGTCCAGCAACATGGGGAGGTTTTCACTCCCAAAGCAATCGTGGACGCGATGGTAACCCTGCCGGGTTTGGATGAGGTAATTATTCAAGCCACGACAACCGTACTCGAACCGGCTGCGGGCGAAGGTGCTTTTCTGATTAATATACTGGAACGCAGGCTTTATTTGCTTGCTGAGCAATTTTCCGACGATCTTGCCCGGTTCGAAAATTACGCGCTTCTCGCCATATCCACCCTGTATGGAA
>Ga0116170_10003389_pt1 | contig 14937 bp, 8 predicted proteins | sample AD_JPNHW1_MetaG_FD_89797 | JGI IMG/M metagenome (GOLD analysis project Ga0116170, IMG submission 89797) | Active sludge microbial communities of municipal wastewater-treating anaerobic digesters from Japan - AD_JPNHW1_MetaG | ecosystem: Engineered > Bioreactor > Anaerobic > Digestate | place...
ATGCAGGCGGTCAGGCCGATGGTCTTGAGGGCGGTGGTCTTGCCGCCGGTGTGGGGGCCGGTGATGACCAGCACGCGGTTCTGGGTATCGAGCCGGATGTTGAGGGGGACACTCTGGGTCGGGGCCTTGAAGTAGAGGAGCGGGTGGTGGGTCAGGGCCAGTTGGAGCGGTTCGCCGGGCGCCACATGGGGGCGGTGCAGGTTGTGGCGGTGGGCCAGCTGGGCGCGCGCGTGCCAGAGGTCGAACTGGATGAGGATTTCGCGGTCGGTCTGGAGGGCGTAAAGGTCCACCCGGGCTTCGTTTCCCAGTTCCTGGAGGATCTTACCGATTTCTTCCTGTTCGAGGATGCGCTCTTCGGCGACATGGTTGGAGGGCTCGACGATCTCGAACGGCTCAATGAAGAGGGTCTCGCCCGAGTTGGACGAGTCGTGGACGATGCCGGGCAGGCGTCCGCGCGACCCGGCGCGCACGGGCAGGACGCGCCGCCCGCCGCGTTCGGTCCAGTAGAAATCCTGAAGGACGTCGTTGCCCTGCATTTTGTTCAGAATGCGGTCGAAAACTTTCTCGATTTCTTTTTCGAGGCGGCGGATCCGGGTACGGCAATTGTGCAGGGCGCTGCTGGCCGCGTCGCGGACCTGGCCTTCCGGGTCGAAGATTTCGGCGATACGGGCCGAGAGGGTCCGGAGGGGATCGAGCGGTTCCGCGGCCTGCCAGCAGAGGGGGAAACGCTCTTTCGCGTCCTGCAACTGGCGGCGCAGGCGCAGAACGGAGGAGAGAAAGTTTCGCAGACGCAGCCAACTGGCGGGTTCCAGAAACCCGCTCGGCATGGCGAGCCGGGCGATGGGTTCCTCGCAATCGTCGAGGTTGTGGATGCTGAGTTCTCCGCCCGAATCGAGGAGACGGAGGATTTCCTCGACGACATCCCAGTGGTAACGGATCTCGCCCAGATCGGTCCAGGGACGGGTTTTCCGGATCTGTTCCCGGGCGGCGGGGGATTGCGCGAGGGCGGCCACGTATTCGAGTACGGCGGGAAATTCGAGGCGTTGGAAGGTCAGTTCGTCCATGATTTCGTTATTCGGCGTCGGTTGGCGCCGGTTCTTCCTCTTCGAGGCAGGCGTAGAGGGTCTGGAGCAATTTGTCCCGGCCGGTGGCGTTTTCCGCCGAGGTGGCGATGGGCCAGTATTCTTTGGGCAGGCCGTAGTGCTCGCCGATGGTTTTGCGCATCTGCTGCAAGGCGCCAAACTTGAGTTTGTCGCATTTTGTGAGGACGATCTGGGCCGGAATCTCGAAGTGGTTGAGATAATCCACCAACTGATCGTCAAGTTCGGAGGGTTTGTGTCGGGCGTCGAGGAGGATGACGAGGAGTTTGAGACGGGGATTCTTCGAGAGGAATTCCTCGATCATGTGGCGCCATTTTTCCTGTTCGGACTTGGGCGCCTTGGCGTATCCGTAACCGGGCAGGTCCACGTAGTACCATTTCTGATTGATTCGATAGAAATTGACCAGTTGGGTGAGTCCGGGGTTCTGGCTGGTTTTGGCGAGGCGCTTGCGGCGGACCAGGCTGTTGAGCAGGGAGGATTTGCCGACGTTCGAGCGTCCGGCGAAGGCGACACAGGGGAGGTCGTCGTCGGGATAGCTCGAGCGGCGCACGGCGCTGGTGACAAATTCGGCTTCGTAAACTTCCCAGGGGATTTTTTCGGGACTCATGAGACTCCGCTCTTCTGATAGCGTCGCGCCCCTTTGGCCGCCGTTGGAGGCCACAAGGGGCGCGCGCGGGTTTTTGTGTGCGTACCACCGGGCACTTATCGGTTGCTGGTCCGCGAGTGGTGGCCGGTTTGCGCGGCGTGGACTCCCGCCGGGAGGGAGGAACGTTTCCGGCCCGGCTTGCAGGGCGTTGCCACGGGTTTCCGCACGCTATCGGTCTCCGCGGGCAACAGGGCGAGTTCCAGCACCTCACAGACGTTACGCACGGGGATGAACTGAATTTCCTTGCGCACGTTGGGGGCGATTTCCTCGAGGTCGTCCTCGTTGTCGGCGGGGATGATGACCTTGGCAATTTTGGCCCGGTGGGCGGCGATGGCTTTCTCTTTCAGGCCGCCGATTTTCAAGACCTTGCCGCGCAGGGTGATTTCGCCCGTCATGGCCAGGTCGCGCCGCACGGGGCGGTTGCTGAGGACCGAGACGAGCGCGGTGATCAGGGTCACGCCCGCCGAGGGTCCATCCTTGGGGATGGCGCCTTCGGGCAGGTGGATGTGGATGTCGAGTTTTTCGTAGAAATTTTCGGGGATGCCGAATTCCGCCACGTGGGCCCGGACGTAGCTCAGGGCGGCCTTGGCCGATTCCTGCATCACGTCGCCCAGCTTGCCGGTCAGCAGCAGGTTGCCTTTGCCGGGCATGGTGGTGACTTCGACGGCGAGGATTTCGCCACCGACTTCGGTCCAGGCCAGTCCTGTGGCGGCGCCGATTTCCGGCTCGGGGTCGAGTTCGAGTTCCTTGAAATGCACGGGTCCGAGGAACTCGCGCGCGGTCTGCGCGGTGATCGTGAAGGTCTGGGGTTTACGGGCGCTGGCGACCTTGCGGGCGGCCTTGCGACAGACGGAGGCGATCTCGCGTTCGAGGTTTCGGACGCCGGCTTCCCGGGTGTAGCTGTCAATGAGGCACTCGAGCCCTTCGGTGGTGAACTGGATCTGTTCTTTGGTCAGGCCGTGTTGGACGGTCTGACGCGGCACCAGGAAGTGGCGGGCGATTTCGAGTTTCTCGATCCGGGTGTAGCCGGCCAGGCGGATGATTTCCATCCGGTCGCGCAAGGCCCAGGGAATGCCGTCGGTGGTGTTGGCCGTGGTGATGAAGAGGACCTTCGAGAGATCGAGGTCCACTTCCATGTAGTGGTCGTTGAAGGAGTGGTTCTGCTCGGGGTCGAGCACTTCGAGAAGGGCCGAGGCCGGGTCGCCCCGGAAGTCGGAGCTCATCTTGTCAATCTCGTCGAGAAGCATGACGGGATTGGCCGATTCGGCCTTCTTGAGGAGTTGGACGATCTTGCCGGGCAGGGCGCCGATGTAGGTGCGGCGGTGTCCGCGGATTTCCGCCTCGTCACGCACGCCGCCGAGGGAGAAACGGACGAACTTGCGGTCGAGTGTCCGGGCGATGGACCGGGCCAGACTGGTCTTGCCGACCCCGGGAGGACCGACCAGGCAGAGGATCGGGCCGTGCATGTTGTTCTTGACGAGGCGCAGAACGGCCAGATACTCGAGGATACGTTCCTTGACTTTTTCCAGGCCGTAGTGGTCCTCATTGAGAACCAGGGCGGCGCGGCGCATTTCGAGTTTGTCTTTGGTATAAACTCTCCACGGGTAGTCGAGGAGCCACTCGATGTAGGTGCGCGAGACGGTGGACTCGGGCGACATGGGGGCCATGCGCGAGAGGCGGTTGAGCTCGCGCAGGGCTTTTTCGCGCGCTTCCTGACTCATCTGCGATTCGTCAATGGCCGTCTGCAACTCTTCGAGTTCGACATCGTCGTCGTTGACGAGTCCGAGTTCCTTCTCGATGACCTTGAGTTGTTCGTTGAGGAAGTATTCCTTCTGGTTTTTGCCGATCTGGTTCTTGACCTGGCTGAGGATTTTGCCTTCCATGGCCAGGAGTTCGTTTTCGGAGCTGAAGATGCGCGAGAGGAAAAGGAGCTTTTCGGCCACGTCTTCTTCTTCGAGCAGGGTCTGCTTGTCGTTGGTCTTGAAGGCGGCGTAGTTGCCGATGGCGTGGCAGAGAGCCAGCGGGTCCTCAAGGTTTTTGATGTTGAGGAAGAGATCTTCCGGGATTTTGTCCGAAAGACGCGAGTAGGTCTCGAACTGGTTGACGACGGCGCGGCGCAGAGCCTGAAGGTGTTTGGTCTGGCGCGGGATGTGGTGCTGGATCGGTTCCACATGGGCGTTGATGGCGTTGCCCGGTGTGAAATAGTGCAGCACCCGCGCAACGGTCAACCCCTCGATGAAGATGCGCATCGAGTTGTCCGGAAGGCGCTGAACCTGCAGGATCTGGCTGATGGTGCCGACCTCGTAGAGATCCTTGGGTTTGGGGATATCCGGATCGGTGGTTTTCTGGGTCACAAGAAAGATGCGGTCGCGGTCGCTGGTGGCCTGCTCGACCGCGGCGATGGAGGGCGCCCGGACCACAAAAAGCGGAGAAATGCTGTTGGGAAAAATGACGACTTCGGGCAACGGCAGGACGGGCAGGATTTCCACCTTGTCCACTGGCGCTTCCGAAGGGGTCGTACTTTCTGTTTTGGTTGTCATGCGGTTATGTAATAACTCCTTAGAGATAGAGGTTCCGTGTCCAATCGGATGGAATCGGCCTTGTCGAGTACGAAGGCACTCCGGGCATTTCCCCGTTTTTCAGGATTGTTCCGCGGGAGATCAGGCGGATTGGGTGTCCTCCCGGGCCACGAATTCCGGCGGTTTCTGGCCCTTGACAAAGGGCGCCCCGATGTTGCAGGAGGCGACTTTGCGGGCGCGCTCGGGCAGTTCGAACATGATGTCGAGCATGATGGTTTCGAGCACGGAGCGCAGACCGCGCGCGCCGGTCTTGGTCTCGGACGCTTTCTGGGCGATGGCGCGCAAGGCGTCGCGCGAGAAGTTCAGTTCCACTTCTTCGAGTTCGAAGAGGCGCTTGTACTGTTTCACGAGGGCATTCTTAGGCTCTTCCAGGATGGAGACCAGGTCGGACTCCGTCAGGTCGGCCAGGGTCGAGATGACGGGAAAACGGCCGATGAACTCGGGGATCAGGCCGTATTTCACCAGGTCGTAGAAACAGACCTGACTGAGGATTTTGCCCAGGGGGTAGTCCTCGCGCGAACGCACTTCGGCTCCGAAGCCGAGCGAGCGTTCGCGGACGCGGCGCTCGATGATTTTCTCGAGTCCGCTGAATGCGCCCCCGCAGATGAAGAGGATGTTGCGCGTGTTGATGCGGATGTACTCCTGATGCGGGTGCTTGCGTCCGCCGGTGGGGGGGACGTTGGCGACGGTGCCTTCGAGAATTTTGAGCAGGGCCTGCTGCACGCCTTCGCCGGAAACGTCGCGGGTGATGGAGACGTTCTCGGTGGTCTTGGAAATCTTGTCGATTTCGTCAATATAGACGATTCCGCGTTCGGCGCGTTCGACGCTGCCGTCGGCGGCCTGAAGAAGGCGCAGCAGGACGTTTTCCACGTCCTCACCGACGTAACCGGCCTGGGTCAGGGAAGTGGCGTCGGCGATGGCGAGGGGCACGTCGAGGATGCGGGCGAGGGTCTGGGCGAAGAGGGTCTTGCCGCAACCCGTGGGGCCGAGCAGGAGGATGTTGCTCTTTTCGAGTTCGACATCCTCGTTGGAGTCGTTGAAAAGAACGCGCTTGTAGTGGTTGTGAACCGCCACGGACAGGACGCGCTTGGTGTGTTCCTGGGAAATAATGTACTGGTCGAGGATCTCCTTGATTTCCGAGGGGGCGGGGACCCGTTCGAGGGTGGGTGGCTGGGTTTCCTCGGCCGGATGGAGGCCGCGGTCGCGCACCAGTTTTTCATTGCATTGGGCAATGCACTCGTCGCAGATATAGACTGTTGCGTTGGGATCGCGTTGTGTCAGGCCCTTGAACAGGGTGCGCACACTGTGCTGGTCACGTCCGCAAAACGAACATCTGAGTCTCATGGGCTTCTTTTCCTCTTATCTGACCCGTTGCGCCGGGTCGGTCTTGTACAGGGATTCCCCCGTGTGGCGTCGCCGATAAGTATCCATGCATGCCGGAATTCAGGGGATCAGGGGCGGATGACACCGCGTCGTTTTGCCATTCCGTCTCTTTCAAATGGCGGGTGGTTTTACAAACACGTGCGTCCTCCGATTGGGGGGTGCCAGAAGAACCCGCCCGGAAGACGTTCCATCCGCTCTTTCCGGTTCTACTTCCAGCGGTTCTGCTCCCGGAAGGGAACCGATCTCGATCCGCTCCGAGGTTGATTTGGGCAAACTCGCCCATCTTTTACTACTCTATAGGAGTTCCCCTGTTTTGGCAATTCAAAAACCGCCGGATTTCGGAAAGCCCCGATTTTCACGTTTCGGCCCCCCTTCCGGGCTGAAAACCTCTGGGGGTCACTTCTGCCGAAAAAGAAGGGGTTCCACCGGGACTGCCGAGTGTTTGTACGGCGTGCGGGCAGTCTCTCCAAATGGGTGAAGAGGTTGAAATTCTCTCAGACCAGACGTTTTCTTTCGCTTCCCCTGCCGATTTCAGGATAAGAAGGGGCCAAGGCGACTGGATCGAGCGGGATTTCAGTCCTCGGGGGAGAAACCCGATCTGGTCCCGTTCCCCGTGAGCGGAAGGCTTTCGTTCAAGCCAATCGGGAGGCAGGCGTTCCCCGGGAACCTTGCTGAAGGTAGAAACCGGTGCTGAGGGGGTCCGGGTGTCTCGACCGTCTTGAAATGGTTTCGTGGAGAAAATGCAACAATCGTTTCTGGGATGATCGCGTCAGGAGGGCTTTCCGAGGGAGTCCGTCGGGGAAAAGGGGGAAGAGGCGTATCCACCTGTCCCTCATTTGAGTTCATTTGGATAAGTTTCAAAACACCCGAGCTGTTTGGAGCTTGCAAAACAAGGGCGCGATCTGGTTCAATATGAATCTGGTAAATCAGTGTGTTGGGGAAAGATCATTTCCCTGTTTGAAATTACGATTATTGAAAACACCGTCCTGGGATCTGGAATCCAGCAACTTGTCTTTATCCATTCGACCGGCCATTCCGCCCAAGATCATCCTGTGGGATCCTGCGTTTTTCGGACGAACGGGTTTTCCGTGTCTGGAAAATGGGTAAAACGGGGATTTATCCCCTGGGGGCTGGCTGGAATGCTCTGGGAAAGGAGAATATCGCCATGGGGAATTCATCCGGTTTTTCGGGACTTATCCGTGCCATCACCTGGCGCGCCAATCTGGCAGTGTGGCTCAACCGCGCGCTGGGGGGATGCGGGTGGACGGTTGTGGCGGCCGCTACGGCGATTGTGCTGTTCAAAATGCTCTGGCCGGCCCTCTGGCTGCTGGGGTTGACGCTGCTGGCGGCGTTGCCGCTGGCTCTGGGGTGGGCGTGGGTGGATTGCCGCAGTCGGGGGCGATTTTTTGTTCTCCGCGAGGTGGTGGAAATCATAGACCACCGCTTTCGGGACGACGGGGTGGTGGCATCGGCGTGGGAAAATCCGGAATTGATGCCCACCGAGGCGCTTCACACCGAGGTGGTGCGGGTCCTGGGGGGGCGGTTGCCCCGGCTGGACCTCCTGTTTTATGCGCGCCGGGCCATTCCGGCCCTGTTTCTGCTGGCTGCCGCGCTGGCTGTCCCTTCGCGCCACCCGGCTGTTCCCGCCCAGGCGGAGGCGATCCTGGCCTCGATCACCCAGCCGCTGGCCGACAAATTGAACGAAGGCGAACAGATTCTGCCGGAGGAAACGCTTCAGGAGTTTCAGCAGGAAATCGAGAAACTACAACAGGATGAGCAGGGGATTTCCCGGGAAAAATGGGAAGCGGTGGAGGAACTGGACCAGCGCATCGAGAGCGCGGTGGCGCAGAGCCGTCAGGAAGCACAGGCGGCCCTGACGTCGCTCGAGAGTCTTTCCAACCTGACGGACGCCTCGGGCAATGTCGAGGGGAAAGCCGACCTGAGTCAACAGCAGGATGAGTTGCTCAAGGATCTGGCAAAGTCCATGTCGAGTCAAAATTCACGTTTACCTTCAGCTTTACGCAAAGAAATTGCCGGCAAGGTGAGTCAAATGCGGCAGGGCGGGATGAGCAACGAAGAGTTGCGCAAGAGATTGAGCGAATTGCAGAGCAAAATGGGCCAGATGTCCGGGGGCAACAGTGACGGTCCGGGACAGATTGGACAGTCGGGGGATGGAAACGGAAATGGCCAGGATGGTGACGGGGACCCGGGAAGCGGGGGGATCAGCCGGGGCCGGGGCGACGCACAACTGACGCTGGGCAACGAAAAGCGCGCTCAGGGCGCCCAGTTCAAACAACAGGAGTTAGCGGGGCAGTTCCTGAGTCCCCAGGACATGGTGGACATGGGGATCACCCCCTTGGAGCCGAAGGCCGAGCCGGGCAAGTTCAGCCCGGGGACGTTGCGACAGTTCGAGGCGCAGGCGGGTTCCGAGGTCAGTCGGACCCGGATCTCGCCGAGCCAGAAAAACGTGATTGAGAAATATTTCTCGGGACAGTGACCGATCGGACAGAAGGGAAGGCTATCAGCATGGCGACAAGCGAAGAGTTGCAGCGGCGGGTCGAGGCGGTTGCGCCCCGGCTCGAGGAGTTGACCCGACGGTTGGGCGAGGTCATTCTGGGGAAAGAGGACCTGATCCGCGACCTGATAACCGGCATTCTGGCCGGGGGACACGTGTTGCTGGAAGGCTTGCCGGGACTGGGCAAGACGGAAATGGTCAAGGGACTGGCCCGGCTGTGCAATATCGAGTACAGCCGCATCCAGTTCACTCCGGACCTGTTGCCGAGCGATATCACCGGCAGTTTCATCCTCCAGCAGAACGACGGACGGCGCGAGTTTTCCTTCCAGGAAGGGCCGGTTTTCACCAACATCCTGTTGGGAGACGAAATCAACCGGGCTTCACCGAAAACACAGTCGGCCCTGCTCGAGGCGATGGCCGAGCGCGCCGTGACGGTGATGGGCGAGACGCGCCCCCTGCCCCGGCCCTTCTTTGTCATTGCGACCCAGAACCCGATCGAACTGGAAGGCACCTACCCCCTGCCCGAGGCACAGGTGGACCGCTTCCTCTTCAAACTGCACCTGGGACGGCCGGGCGAGGCCGTGCTGAGCGACATTGTCCGCAATCGCCCCACCGGCGCGCCGCCAGTGCAAAAACCGGTGATCGGCCTCGAAGACCTGACGGAGGCGATCGAACTGGCGCGCGAGATCTACATTGCCGAGCCGGTGGCGGCCTATATCGCGCGGCTGGTCGAAGCGACGCACCCGGACAGCGCGTCGGCGCCCGATTCGGTCAAGCAGTATGTACGCTACGGCGGCAGTCCCCGCGCGGCGATCGGGCTGGGAGCGGCGGTGCGGGCGCGGGCCCTGGTGCTGGGGCGTGTCCAGGCCGGGTTCGATTCGGTACGCGAACTGTTCCCGGCGGTCTTGAACCACCGGCTGATCCTTGACTATTCGGCGCGGATTGACGGGGTGAGCGTTCAGGATGTGATGGAAGCGATTCTGAAACAGGTGGATGAGTACTCGAAACCTTTACCGGCGGGAGTCAAAGGATGAGACGACAGAGGGAGATTGAACGAATGAATCTGGGGGGGACGGAAAAAGCGAAGGGGATTGGAAAACGGGGGACGCTTTCCCGAATCCTGCCCCTGTTTCTGATTCTGATGGCCCTGTTGCCGGGTCTGGCCCGGGCGGAACTGAGGGTCTCCGTCAAGAGAATGGGACAGTCAACGAATTCTCCCTATATCTGGATGCGTGTGACCGTCGAAAATCCCGACGGCAACCGGCTGGGGTTCCGGCTGTTTGGAAACGGGTCGTATGGAAGGTCGTCCGGGGAAACTCAGATCGAGGGACAGGAATTGGGGCCGGGGGAAGAACGGACCTACGATGTGCCGATGCTGGGGATGACCGAATATCGCGGAGGTGGATCGTACTATTCCGGCGGCTTCTTTCGGTGCCAGGATTCCACCGGGAGGATGGCTGTCGGTAATGACAGCGCTTCCGACCTGAAAACCTTTCTGAACATCGCACCCGTTTCCCAGTGGGCCAGCGAGCAGCAGATACAGGATTTCTCCGACGCAGTCGAACATCCGGAGAAAAAACAACAGGGCCCCCCGGAACCGGAATTCGCAGGCCCCGTTCTCGGGAGCTCGGCGCCTTACCCGGGGGCGGCGGGGGTGCCTCCCGGTTCCACGAAGAAGTCCAATTTCATTTCCCAGGTCGAGCCGGGGCAGTTGCCCGACAACTGGCTCTGCTACACGCCCTTCACAGCGGTGATGGTCAGCAGCGATGCCTACAAGACCATCCCGGCCGAGGCGCGCACCGCCCTGACGCGCTGGGTCAATTCCGGCGGGCGGCTGGTGGTGTATGGCGCGTCCGAGACGCGGCGCGAAGAGTGCCTGCTGGGACGTATCGAGTACCGGATGGGACCGGTTCTGACGGCTCTGGACCGGATTCCGAAGGAGTGGGAAATGCCCGGGGGAAATCCCCAGTCCAGTCCCCTCGATTGGACCCGGTCTGGCGGGATGGGGGGAGCTGATGGTTTTCCCTTTCTGGTTCAATTGGACGCGCTGGGTCGGTCGGGCGGTCTGCTGCTGGCGACGATTTTCTGTATCGTGGCCGGACCGGCCAATTATTTCTACTGGCGGCGGAAAAACCGGATTCGGATGCTGATGCTCAGCCTTCCGGCATTCTCGATCGCTTTCTGTCTCCTCATCACCGGTTATTTCCTGGCCACGAAGGGGTTCTCGCGCAAGGGCGGGACGTTCTCGATTTCGATTCTGGACGAGGGCAGCGACAGCGCCCTGACGTTCTCGCGCCACCTGCTTTTCTCCGGTCTGTATCCCCTGGGCGGGTTTTCGTTCGACAGCGAGACGGCTTTCGTTCCCATGGAGTCATCGGGCGATCAGGCATACAAGATGGCGCTCCAGAACAGGCAGCGGCAGTTGACTGACGGGTTGTTCATTCCCCAGGTGCCTTTTCACTACTATACGGTGACACCGTGGTCCACCCGGGAACGGCTGGTTTACAAGGCCGCGGAAAAGACCGTGGAGAATGGGTTCGAGACCCCGCTTCAGGGGGTGGTGGTTTACGACCAGGGGGTCTATGTGGCCGGAGCGGTTCCGAAAGGGGGGAAAGCGACTCTGGAACGGCTGGAGGGAGAAGCGGCGAAAAACGTGCTGGACCGTTTCCTCAACCCCGAGGAAAAGTCCTACCTGGAAAACAAGCGATCGCTTTATGAGCCGGTGGAAAGGCTTTCTGGCAGACAGGTGCAGCACTATATCGTTTTCTTCGACGGCAAACTGCCGACGGAACAGGCGGGACTGGACATCAAGGAGGGCCGCCACCGCCATGCCCTCATCGGCGCCTTCGGGCCGCAATCGGGCGAGAAAGCCGTGAATTCAGTTCCTAAAAACACGCCGAGTGGCTTTGCCTCCGGGACTCCCGATTCTCAAAAATAGTGGAAATAAGATCGAATCCCCAAGATTGGAACGAACTTATGTTGCGTGTGGAGAAACTGACGAAGGTTTTCGGGAACACGGTCGCGGTCAACGACCTGTCCTTTCACCTGGCCAAGGGGAAAATCTGTGGGTTTGTCGGCCCAAACGGGGCGGGCAAAACCACCACCATGCGGTCCATCGCCACGCTGGAAAATCCCACGATGGGCGAAATCTTCCTCGACGGCGTTTCCATTTTCGAGAACCCCTACGCCATCCGGCGCATGGTCGGGTTCATGCCCGACCACCTGGGGGTGTATCCGATGATGAATGTGCGCGATTACCTCGAGTTTTACGCGCGGGCCTACGAGGTGGAACCGGCGGTGCGTCCCAAACGCATTGACCAGATCATGGACTTTACCGGGCTGGTGCATATCGAGGACAAGTTTGTCGAGACGCTCAGCAAGGGGATGCGCCAGCGGCTCAACCTGGGCCGGGCGCTCATCAATGACCCGAAAGTCATGGTCATGGACGAACCGGCCGCGGGGCTCGACCCGCGCGCCCGCATCGAACTGCGTTTCCTCATCAAAAACCTGGCCGAGCTGGGCAAGACCATTTTCATCAGTTCGCACATCCTGAGCGAACTGTCGGAATTCTGCGACCACCTGCTGGTCATTGACAAGGGGCGCAAGATCACCTACGGCAGTTTCGAGGAGATTCAGCGGGGGTTGCAGCCGACCCTTCAGATCCATGTCCGCCTGCTGGGTTCGGACCGGACCGAGGGGGTTGAGCGGTTTCTGATCGAGCGGCCCGGGGTGACGGAGGTCTCCATCGAGGAGAACGGGGCATTGACGTTCGAGTACTCGGAAGATCGCGCCACCGTGCCGGCCCTCATTCGCGACCTGATGAACGAGGGGTTCCCGGTCATCGAGTTCCGCCCTCGGACCATGTCCATGGAAGACGTTTTCATTCAGATTACGGAGGGGTCGTTTTAACCATGTTTGACCGACTCAAACCGGCTGCGCTAGCCGACAACGCCATGCTCTACAAGGATCTGACGCAGTGGCTGCGCAACAAGACCTTCGTGGGGCTCTTTTTCGGCCTGCTTCTGATGGCCGAGGGGGTCTCGATTTACGTTACCTCCATGCCGAGCGAACCGGGGCGGACCGGCCCGGCGGTCTTCAGTGTCCTCGTGGTCCTGCTCGCTCTGTACGGCCTGTTCATCGGGTTCATCGGTTACACCCTGACCTCGCGGGAGTTCCAGAACCGAACTTTTGAACTCTACGAACTTTCCGGCATGTCGCTCGAAAAGATGATCCGGGGAAAATGGTTCTCGATGATTGCCCAGTTTCTGTTCGGGTTCTTCTGCATCGTGCCGTTCCTGTTCTTCTCCTATCTGCTGGGCGGTCTGGATTTCTACACGGTGCTGGGGGTGGTCCTGCTGGCGGCGATTCTGGTTCCCCCATTCTATCTGATTGTGCTGGCGGTTGCGTTACACGGCCAGAAGATCAAGACGCTCTCGACCCTTTTCCGGGTGGGGGCGGGGTTGGCGTTCATCTGGGTGGGGTGGATCGTGCTGGTCGGTATCGTAGAGGGCCTGCACCGTCGTTCGACTCCCATGGCCGACGTGGGGCGGGTGATTAAGGAAATCCTGACCTCGACCGGCAACCACGACGCGTTGATCTGGTTCAGTGTGTTTCTTGCCTTTCACCTGCTCTTCTGTCTGATCCTGTTTTACCTGAGCTGCAACGCCATCAGTCCGGTGACCGACTCGCGCGAGGGGGCCGTCAAGGGCCTCTCTGCCCTGTTCTGTCTCTGTCTCATGGCGCTGGGGCCGGTGGGGTTCTGGGTCAGCAAGAGCTCGGAATTCTACGTTCTACTGGTTCCGGTTTTTGGGGTCGAATGCCTGATCGGCCTGCTTTATTTCTGGGGTCCGGTGGAGGTCCCCCTCATGGCCCGGAGGCGGCAGGAGGGGTCGCGGTGGCGACTTGTCCGGTTTGTCCGGTACTGGTTTCAGGCGGGGGCCGGGGGGACGTTCCGGACTTTGTTATTACTCTGGGTCGTCGCAAAGGCGCTCCAGTTCTGGGCAAACAGCCCCTTTGTGTTGTCTTTCCCGCAAAGCCAGAAAGAAGCGAATCTGCAGATTGTCTCGGTGCTTCAGGCGGTTCCGTTCTGGATCACTCTGCCGGGGATTCTGTTGCTGGGCTTCCGGCGGTTTCGCCAGAGTCCGGTTCTCATGCGCATGACGCTGCTGATGTGGTGGGGAGTGGGGGGAGCGGCGTTTTTTGTGGCGCTCGTCGTCCTTCAGGAGGTCTCTCATTCTCGTGCCGATTTACCCTTCTTCTTTTATCTGAGTGGAGTTTTGACTCCCGTGTCGGCTTTCTCCGTCCTTCTCATGTCCGGGTCGGGGCGGTTTGCCGGTCTGGCGGATAATCTTTGCGAACTCTGGCAGTGGGCGGGGCTGTTGGGCCTGTTGGCTCTGGCGCGGACCCTGTATGGCCGCATCCGCCTCGACCGCGAGGACCGGCAGGCGGCGCTTCAGGGGGTTGGGGCCGCAGAGGCGGCTCCACAGCGCTCTGCGGTTCCTCCCGAACCGGCGCTGCAGCCGCTTTCCGTGGAAGGGAACGAATAACCGGATGACCCGGGAGGGACTCCTGTCCCTGACGGGGACGCAATATCTCGATCCAGATCGGGAAAGGACTGCCTTGTCCATGTTTGACCAACTGAAACCCGTCGCGCTAGCCGACAACGCCATGCTTTACAAGGATCTGACGCAGTGGCTGCGCAACAAGACCTTCGTGGGGCTGTTCTTCGGTCTGCTTCTGCTGGCCGAGGGGGTCTCGATCTTTCTCTCTTCGGTTTCCCTGGAGGCGGGAAAGGCTGGGCCGGTCGTTTTTGGCATCCTCTTTGCAGTACTTTTCTGGTACGGACTGATCATTGCGTTTCTCGGTTACAGCCTCACGGCCCGGGAGTTTCAGAACCACACGTTCGAACTCTATGAACTGTCCGGCATGTCCCTGGAAAAGATGATCCGGGGAAAATTCTTATCCATGATCGCCCAGTTCCTGTTTGGCTTTTTCTGTATCGTGCCCTTCTTCTTCTTTTCTTATCTGTTGGGCGGGGTGGATTTTTACTCGATTTTCGGGATGCTGTTGTTGACGGCGTTCGGGATGCCTCCGCTCTACCTGCTGGCGCTGACGGTCGCGCTGCACGGACAGAAGACCAAAGCCTTCGCCACAGTCCTGCGATTCGCGGCGGGAGGCGCGCTGCTCTGGGTGGGATGGATGATACTGGTGAGTGTACGGCCTGGGGGAGGGGGGAGTTTTATTGTTTACATGGGAAAAATCGTCATGGAAATTGTCGCCGGTGGAGGTTCGGCCCTTTTCTTTCTGGGCGTTTTCGCCACCTTCCACCTGCTGTTCTGCCTCTTATTGTTCTACCTGAACTGCAATGCGGTCAGTCCGGTGACCGATTCGCGCGAAGGAGCGGTCAAGTTCTACGCCTCGATTTTGTGTCTGGGTTTCATGGTCTGGGAAGTGGCGATGTGTTATTCGAGCGGTGGTGGGAGAGCTTGGGGGGAAAAAATATTTGGGGTACTGCCGGCATTACTGTTATTGCCGATCGAATGCCTTCTGGGTCTGCTCTACTTCTGGGGTCCGATGGAGTTCCCGCTGATGGCGCGACGGCGTCAGGAACAGTTGCGCTGGCGACCGATTCGGTTCCTTTCCTACTGGTTCATCGTGGGCCCGGCGGGCACGTTCAGAACGCTGCTGTTGTTGTGGGGAGCGGCGACGGTCTTC
>Ga0116170_10003390_pt1 | contig 14936 bp, 13 predicted proteins | sample AD_JPNHW1_MetaG_FD_89797 | JGI IMG/M metagenome (GOLD analysis project Ga0116170, IMG submission 89797) | Active sludge microbial communities of municipal wastewater-treating anaerobic digesters from Japan - AD_JPNHW1_MetaG | ecosystem: Engineered > Bioreactor > Anaerobic > Digestate | place...
CTGAGTTTCCTGGCATTGGTGATCCCATAGTATTCCGTCTCGCGTTGGGTTCCCACCGGCACACCCATTTTCATGGTTGACAGGCAGTTCATGGCGTCGCGTTGCATCTCCACCCAGGTATTGAGTTCCCTGTATTTGGAGAAGAAGACGCTGAGCCCCACTGCCGAGATCAGGATCAACATCAGGGATATAGACATCACGGAGATCAGTTCGATCAGGGTGACACCTTTTTGATTGGTCAGAATTCGCTTCAATTTAAACATAGTTATCACTAATAGTAGTCTTCGCGGAGAGTAATAAACCGCTCTTTTTTCGTTTTGGGATCAACCCATGAAACCTTTGCAGTCAGGTACTTTAGATCATATACTCTGCCCGCGGCATACTCTGTATCATTCTTGACCGCAACCGAGAGATTGCCCGTCAAAAACTTGTTTCTGGGCAGCCTGTCAATAATCACGTCCTTTCTGTTGAAAGTGCGGAAAGTCTGCGAAGTAGAGTAATAATAGTGCTGCATTTCCAGCTCCCCGGAAGCCAATAGTGTGGCAACCCTGTCCCTGTAGTTTTGGGTGATCTGGTTCTCCGCGTACATGACGCCAATATATATGGCGACCACGACGGCGACCAGGATCAGGGTAGTGACCATGACCTCGATCAAGGTCATACCCTTCTGGGACTTGAGGGTGGCAAACAACTGGCTTCCGGAATGGGCGGAAAAGCTTCTCTCGTTCACGGAATTATCCATGCCTAAAATCCAGCTCCTGAAGCGAACATTTTGGGGTTCTCAGCGACCTCTTCTGCAACGGTGCGTTCGACATGATTGTTCATCACCAGGTTGTAGAGAGACTGGTCGCGCGTCTGCATTCCTTCCTTCGTGCTCGCCTGAATGATCGAAGGCAGCTGATAGGTCTTCTCCTCACGGATGAGGTTACGAACAGCCGCGTTGGCGATCATGATCTCAACCGCGGGAACGCGTCCCTTGCCGTCCTTGGTGGGAAGCAAAGTCTGCGATATCACAGCTTCGAGCGATTCGGAAAGCATGGACCGTACCTGTTGCTGTTGTTCCTTGGGGAACATATCGATGATACGGTCAATGGATTTGGTGCAGCTTCCGGTGTGCAGGGTAGCGAAAACAAGGTGACCGGTTTCGGCAGCTGTCAACGCCAGCGACACCGTCTCCAAGTCACGCATTTCACCGACCAGGATCACGTCCGGATCTTCACGCAGAGCGCTACGTAACGCTGCAGTAAAGCTCCAGGTATCATGTCCCAACTCTCGTTGGTTGATAAGACTGTTCTTACTGCGATGCACAAACTCGATCGGGTCTTCCACGGTGATGATGTGGCAATATCGGTTGTCGTTGATACTGTCGATCATCGTGGCAAGCGTGGTAGATTTACCACTACCTGTGGGACCGGTCACGAGAATGAGTCCCTTCTCTTTCGTAGTAAGCCGTTTGAGGATCTCCGGCAACTTCAGTTCATCGTAGGTCTTGATCTCGTTGGGGATCACACGGAACGCCGCGGAGATACCATTGATCTGATGAAACGCGTTTACACGGAATCGAACGTCATTACTAAGTTTCGTCGAGAAGTCGATTTCGAGGTTCTTTTTGAACATCTCCTGCTGTACCTCATTCATGACGCCGTAAACGAGATTCTCGATCTCTTCCAGGGTCAGAATGGGCAAATTCAGGCGTTTCATTCTGCCATTGACGCGCACCATGGGGTGCGAGCCAGAGGCAACGTGTAAGTCAGATGCACCCGCTTCAGCAGTGAAGCGGAGTAGTTCGTGAATAGTCAATTCTCCGTCCTCCGAGTTAGTCGGTTTCGGTTCCTCCGCTCTCCGGGTTAGTCCATTGATCCACACCGTAACCGTGGAACTTTGCTTCGGTGATGTCATACCATACTTGTTTGCCTTCGCCGCCGGCGAAGTCCTGAGTTGAAGTCGCAATGATCTTTTTCGGAGGATTTCCGACAACTTCAAATTTCCAGTTCTTCAATGTGCTTTCTCCAAGTTTGGCATCCTTCTGAGCCAATTCAAGGGAATAACCATCAGTTGAACCGTTTGTCTGAAGATATACGTCGTAAGTCTTACGAATTGTGCTGATAGCGGTTTGGGCTTCTGTTGAACGAGATTTTTCAACATAACGAAGATAGCGGGGGACGGCCAAAGCTGCCAGAATGGCAACGATGATCACCACCACTAAAATTTCGATAAGGGTAAACCCTTTTTGGTTCTTCAGTTTACTGAGCATTTTTGTTCCTCCTACGGGACATTTTTTTCGTTGTACTCCAATATATGCACGTTATGTGCCAAACAAGCGGCGAATTACTCTTTTTCGTGGTCGAATGGGTTACTAACTGCACATTTTTCAACCAGAAACGACTCACAGAAAAAAATATTCGCTTTCACTGCAGTTTTTTATCCACATAACATGCAGGTATTATTCCATTATCACTCCGGTATCATCCCCTGTCTTGACAGGAAATGATACCGGGATGATACCGAAGTGATGCCTGGAAAGTCAAGAGAAATAATCAGGCTGGAGAAATGTGGGGTCGGGGCACCCTCTTCCATAATGCAGGGTGGCGCGTATATAATATAGAAGAGACAAACTGCGCGAGAAGCTCCGGTGCGTCGCGATCGGGGAAATTTGCTTGACGTACTTCCTGCTTCTGCATTGTTTGCATCTCAATAGATAAATCCGAATCAAGGAGATGAGCATGAAACACAGCCTTAAGGCATTATTCATCTTAATCGCGGCAGTATTGGCGGTATCTGTTATGATCGCCGAAGATACACCCGTAGTGGTCAGTAATGGAAACAGGATCAATGACAATGATATATTGGCAGAATATGACGGTGGAGTCATTCTGAGGAAAGATCTTCAGGACAAGATAGCCAAGCTCCCACCTCAGGTTCAGGGCAGATATAAGACCGCCGATGGCCAGAAGCAAGTCCTCGATATCATGGCGACTGAAGAGATTTTTATGGCGAAAGCCAAAGCCATGGGGATCGATAAGGATCCTGAAGTCCTAAAACGGATCAGTGATGCTGAAAAGCAGTTTTACGTTCAGGAATTCTATCAGCGCAACGTCGCCGGACAGGGTTTCATCACCGATGAGATGAAACACAAGTTCTATAACGATAACCAAGCCCTCTATTACGTGATGCCCTATATTACGATCGATTATATCCAAACCTCGAACGAAGACGATGCCGACAAAGCCAAAGCCGAGCTTCTGGCTGGCAGCAGTTGGGAGAGCGTTTCCGATAAATTTAATGTCAACGTTTACGCCAAAGGTCTTAAGGGCAGGATCAAGAATATCCGCCTCAACGGCAATATCCCCGGTGTCGGAAATGACGCCGATCTGGAAAAACTGATCGCCGCGGCAACCGCTGCGGATGGCTCTGTTCATGGTCCGGTCAAGACCATTACAGGCTGGTCTCTTTTCACAGTAGTCGAGAATATCCCCGGAACTCAGAAGTCTTACGAAGACGTTGCCGGAGAACTTGAACAGCGGATCAGACCCACTCTGGACGCGCAGAATCTGACCGATCTGATCGATAGACTGAAGATCAAATATAACGTTGTGATCGATTCCACTCTGGTTGCCCAGATCGATCTCAGGAACGTCGAAGCCAATCGTCCCCTGGCGGAAAGAGTCGTCGTGAATTCCTCCGATCCCAATGTGGTGATGACGGTCAATACTCTCATGGAAGTTTTTGGCAAGATATCTCCTCAGGAGCAGATGTACTACGTCAAAGGCGAAGGCGCCAACCAACTGATCAGCCAGGAGTTGATCCGGGCTCTTCTCTATGTCGAAGCGAAAGAGCAGAACTACCTGCAATATTTCGAGAACAATCCTGAATACGTGCAGATGAAACGCTATCATATCCTGACAACTGCCTACAAACAACTCGTAGTGGATACCATTCAGGTCACCACCGAGGATTCGATGAATTACTACGAAAAGAACAAGGAATCATATACGACCCCGGAATCGCGTACCATTGAGATCCTCTGGTTTGACGATCAGAAAGTCGCGGATCGGACCCGCAAGCTCTACAACCTGGCTGTCAAAGTCAACAATGAGAAGAAGATCCAGAGCATCATTAAAAAGAACTCGCTGCATCCCGAACGTTCAGTGCTGGATAATCAGTATAACAACGGAACCGTCACCGGGATCGGTAAAGACGAGAACTTCTCCAAGCTGATCTGGGATACACCTGTGGGTCAGGTCAGCCCAGTCATCACGACGACCAGAGGCGAGATCGTCTTCTTCCGCGTCACCGGAATCAATCCTGCCAAAGTCACTCCATTCGCCGAAATGGAGCCACGTATCTATGGAAGCATCAAGAAGGAAAAGGAAAAGACCCGTCAGGACGAAGTCATCCAGGAACTCTCCGCAGCATTCCATCTGACCAAGTACCCTGAGCGCGTCACTATGCTCCTCTCCGCGGAAGAGCTCTTTGAAATGGCGAACACAGCCGCTACTCAGCGCAATTATAAAGACGCGGTTGTCTATTATGACCAGATCATCAGTACCTACAAAAACGGTAAGGATGATTACAAAGCGACCTTTATGAAGGCTTTCCTCGTCTCGGAAGAGATGAAAGATAAGGAAGCCGCTCTGGCGCAGTTCAAGAAGTTCATCACTGATTTCCCCGAAGGTGATCTGCATGAATCAGCCAGATTCATGATCGATGTGCTGGAAGGCAAGACCGATATGGAATTCGGTGGAGAACAGCAGTAGAATAGCTGAAAGAGAATTATATCAAAGGCTGCATGAATGTGCAGCCTTTTTTACTAATAAGTATAGTTGGGGGATTTCCACAGAGACACGGAGCCCCGAAGCGAGTTCGTTTTACTTGCTGACCCTCTCCAGATCGGAGCTCTTGACCCAGCCTGAATTGCCGTTGGGCAGGATGATCCGGGCCCAGTCCCCTTCTTGCTGCGCAACCTGCACGATCAGACTTCGGTGCAATGTTCTTATACTGCGGGACTCTGGCTGCTGTTCAGCCCGCATGATCACAGAACCTTGGACTATAACAGCTTTACGGTTGTGGTTCATCCGATAGACCTTGGTGATGAGTAGCGAGTTAAAACTGAGAAGCAGAACTCCGCAAACGATGAGCAGCAGGATCGGCAGACCCTTTTCCCTGTCCTGATGATGATGGAGCAGCCAGTGCATGCAGGCAACGCTCAACAAGAGCAGGATCAAAACCGCCAGGGAGCTACGGTTGATACTGAACCAGTCGTAGAGATCCAGCATCTGGGATGAGATGAATTGGCGCTGGGGATAAAGCTGGCTATCGTTAGATAGACTGATCAGATACTCGAGGTTGGCACGGGCAGGTTTGTGAGCGGAATTGAGATTCAGGCATCTCAGGAACGACAGGATCGCTTCACTCTCCTGATTTAGCCTGGCTTGGCATACTCCGATATTGTAATAGAGATCAGGGCTTTGGACACCTTTGCTTTTGATCGCTTCGAGCTCCGCCAGTTCCTTTCTGAAGTCCTGATGCCCGGGAACAGCGCTTTTCTGCGCGGCAAACACCAGGATAGGTAACAAGATCAACATAAGAGAGAATAGCCGTTTCATCAGGCGTTACCTCCCGTACCGCGGTTTTTGCGGATGAATGACCTGACAATGGTCTGCAGCATCCCCAGGTCTTCTCCCAACACCGAAGCGTCCATGCCACCCGGCATGAATCTGGCGCGCTGGCACTTATCGATGAAGCTACGTAGCAATTCGATGTCTTCCTCAGGGATGGACAGATTTGCCAAAGCTTCTAGTTTCTCAGGATTGGAGAGTCTGCCGGAGAGTTTGTACTTCTCGGCGAGGAACTTCATCAATCCGGCTTCGGCAAGGCTGTAGAAATCGACTGAGAGGCTTTGAGAAGCGAGCTGTGCCTCTTTGAAATAGCGGTTCAGGATACGCTGGGACATGATGAGTGAATAGCGCTGGGGATCGCGCGTTCTCAGGCTCGATTCCCAGGCTAGAAATGCCGAGAATCCGCCCGCGACAAGGGTCAGAATTATGATCAGCCACCACCAGACGGTAGCCGGATACTGAGTGTAGTTGTGATATTGCTGTCGGGGTAGCAGGGGTCTGAGTTCCCTGGGATCATCGCCGGAAAGCATGTCCGAGAAGTACGAGAGAACATTCCCCGGCTTCACGGTGATCGTAGCTTTCCCGCTTCGGAAGGTCTTGTAGGTCCCGCTGCCACTGTCGAACCAGCTGAACTCCAGTTCCGGCTGAACGAGGTTGCCTTCCTTTTCAGGGATGATCGTGTAGAAGACGGTGCGTTTGCCGTCAACTCCGCCATTCAGGTTGTCGGTGATCTGTGGCGCGGAACTCTGTATTCCGTCAGCCTTCCTGAGCTCAGGAGCGGTAAACTGATTGAAGTTTCCCCTTCCCTCGATCGTTAATCGGTAGGTGACTGCTTCGCCGAGCTTGACGATACGTGGCGTAAGGCTCTCAGTGACGTTGAAGTTCCCGATGGCACCGGTGAAGGATGCCGGAGCCTTCCCAGCGGGAAGTGGTAAGACCTGAATGAAGGACGGTTCAGAACGGAGCTGACGGTTCTGATAGCCATAGTCATAGACCCGGGCGGAACCGCTTAGCTGAGGAACTTGTATCTGACCGGTGGCATTGGGCAAAAGCACAAGTTGCTTGATCAGAGCGCGAAGGTAAGGCTTACCCTTGAGCTGAGCTTTCTCGTAATCAAGCTTATTTGGCTGAAAATATACGGACTTCCCATAGCCGGGAAAATCGTCTTCCGCCTCAAGCTGGAATGATCCCACCGCCTGAGTGCTGTATAAATAGTAAGAGATAACGACCGGCTCGCCCTTATAGACTCTCCGGCTGCCGGGAATACAGATCAGAGCGACGTCGCCAAGAGCCCTGTTGTCCATTCCGCCAAAAGCCTCATCATCCCAGGAGAAGGGATCGAACGGATTATTGGGAACTGCCGGAGTCGGGATCGCGGCTCTTCCTCCCTGCGCGGAAACCACTTCGATCTTGAACGCTTTGGTCGAATAAAGCCTGCCATCCACCTTGACGGACTGGACAGGTATATTGAAAACACCCGGCTTGGAAGGCAGGAACACGTATTGGTATTCCTTTGTGACCTCCCGGCTGCGTTTCCCGCCTGAGAAGCTGATCGAGGATGAACTCGAGCTCAGCATATTGCGGAAGGCCATTCCAGTTATCCTGGGAGCCTCCGGATCATCCATGCGAAAAGCGTCATCTCCCACGATCCTGATCGTATAGGTCAGTTGCTCGTCCAGAGCGATGCGGAGCTTACTCACCGAAGCAAGGACACGCACTTCAGCATTGAGGACACAGTAACTCAGGAGCAGCAGGATCAGGAAGTATGCTCGTTTCATCTTACCACCACTTGTCCTTTCTGGCTTGAGGTTCATGCTGCTTATTCTGGCGGTCGAGCGCTTCCTTCTGGTCAAGAGCGTTCAGGATATTGCGGTAGTCCTCATTCTCTTTGGGCTGGGCTTTATCCTTGTTATTGTCCCGCGGATCAGGCTGCCGTTGTGGAGGAGGCTGCTTCTTCTTTTCGTCCTGCTTCTTCAGGGCAAGCTCGAGGTTGGCTTTCGCGTCACGATCCTCAGGAGCGTGCAGCAGCGCCTTCCGATAATAGTCGATGGCTTTGCCATAGTCCTGAGCGTAATATGCCATGTTCCCCAGGTCATAGAGGAAGTCCGCGCTGTTCTTCCTCTTCGCTTCCCAGCTCTTGAGGAGTTGCTCCGCTTCAGCCGGTTTCCCCTGTTTATAATATGTCTTGGCAAGATCGTGAGCGGCGATCGAATCCGCTGGATCGTCTCTGTGCAGTTCTTTATAAGTCCTCTCTGCAGAGCTGTAATCCCCTTTGTCGTAGCTTCTTTTTGCCAGACTGCTGCGGATAAGCTGAGGGAAGAGCAGATACTCTAACAGGATCAGAACCGCCAGCAAGAGAAGTACCGCAAGCGGGGTCAAGAGCGAACGAAGGCGTGGAGTGAGTTTCATGACCGTTCACGCTCCTTTCGATAGGGACTTATCACTATCTCGACCAGCAGCAGGAGTAGGGCTATGAGGAGAAACACCTGGTATTGATCTTTCATGACATTGACCTCACGGTTGGCGAGCTTAGTCTTTTCTCTGCCGTATATCTGGCGCAGAAGCAAGTCGATCTCGTTCTGTGAAGGTGTCACGGCGTAGAACTTGCCACCCGTGATCTGAGCTATCTTCTGCAGGGTCTGAACATCCGGCTTAGTCATGACTTCTTCTCCTGTCACGGGATTCTTGATCATGCTCCCTTCCGGGTTTCCGACCCCCATGGTATAGATCGTGACACCCATGTCTGCCAGAGCTTTGGCGCGTTTGACGGCTTTCGCCTCGAGATCCTCACCATCGGAGATGAGAAACATGATGCCACCCTTGTCGGTGGAGTTAAAGGCGCGTAAGCCCATATCCAGCGCTGCGCCGATATCCGTGCCATAGGTCTGGATCGTCTCCGTCGAGAGGCTGTTCAGAACCATCTGGACAGATTCATAATCGTCAGTGAGGGGGCACTCCAGGCTGGCATGTCCGGCAAATGCCACGATGCTGATCCGGTCTCCCTCCAGCTGCTTCACAAACGCAGAAAGCTGGAGTTTGGCGCGAATCAATCTGCTGGGCGAGAGATCTGTGGCATCCATGCTCTTGGACACATCGATGCAGCAGACAATATCCAAGCCTGAGCTTTCGTATGATTCGGGGCTGTAATCCCATTGAGGCTGAGCCAGAGCGAGAATGATCAGACCCAGGGCGACGATGAGCAGCGAAAGCTTCAATTGCGAAAAGAACGGCGAAAGCCTCTTATACTGTGGCGCGAAGAACTGCGCTTCGGCGTAATCGAGGAAGCGTTTCTGCCTTCTGCGGTTCTGCCGTACCAGGAGAAAGACCAAAGGTATTAATAGAAGAAGTAGCAGGAGCAGATAGGGATGCAGGAATCTCATCGTCTCAATCCGGCAACACAGGCATAATGCCCAGGCGGAGCACCAGCTCCAACCCCAGGAGGATAAAGGCTAACCAAAGGAATGGAGCGAACTGCTTCTTCCAGTTATAGTTGATCTTAGCTTGAAATTCTGTCTTTTCCATTCTGTCGATCTGCTGCATGACCTCGGTGAACTGGGCTGAATCTCCCGCCATGCCGGCTTTTCCTGTCCCCGTGATCTGCGCAATACGGTTCAGAGTCTGCATATCGAGCTCGATAAAGACCTTTCGGTATTGCACGCCAAAGAGTGAGTTCGCGAAGGGAAAATCCACGTAATCATTGGAACCGACTCCTATTGGATAGACTCTTATCCCATAAGACTTTGCCATCTCAGCCGCTTTGATGGGATCGATCTCTCCGGAATTACTGACTCCATCGGTGATCAGAATGATCAGCTTGCTCTTGGCACGTGAATCCTTGAGCCGCGCGACGGCTTTCGCCAAGCCCAGCCCTATTGCCGTTCCGGAAGCCTCCGTATTGACCTCAAGCTTCTCCAGTCCGTTCTGCATCGCCTGATGATCAAAGGTCAGCGGACTCTGAGTGATGGCATATTCCGAGAAAGCGACCAACCCAAAACGGTCATTTGGCCTTCTGGAGATGAATTCTTTCGCTACCTTGACCGCCGCACTTAGCCGGTCATCAGGAGCAAAATCCATCGCTAGCATCGAACCGGAAACATCCACGGCAAGAACAATATCAACGCCTCTTTGCCGGTAATCCCTGCTGTCTCTGCCCCATTGCGGCTGTGCCAAAGCAACCACGATCACGATGAGGACAAGGCAACGCAGCACCGGATAGAGATACTTCCAGAGTTTCTTACCGCCTGATAACTTCGCCAGGATCGTGACCTGCGAGAAGGGAAGCTGCAGCTTGGGCGTCTTTCGCAGACGGAATTCCAGCCACAGGTACAGCGGTACGAAGAGCAATGCCAGGAGCCAGAGCGGTTCAGCGAGCCTGATCATCAGTTTCTCCTCCGCTAACGGGCTCCGGAATTGTCCGCGGGATGAAGCCGGTCAGATAGTTCTCCAGCCAGTTCGTGTTCTTTTCGATCAGCGCGATTTCGGGAAAATACTTGGCAAACTTGACCCGGTCACAATAGTTCAGGAAGAGGATAAGCTCCACTGTTCCCGATAGTTCCAGATCCTTTACCGCGTCTTTGATCTCAAAGCTCGTCATCTCCACTGCCGGGATATAGTAGTAACTCTCGAGAAACTCTCTCAGGATCAGGGCCAACCCGTAGTGATACTCTCTGATATGATCCGGACTATCGAGAGGCTTCTCCCTCAGAACACGCAGTTCACTGAGCGCTTTCTCCCAGGCAGTCGGCGTCGGAGCCACTTTCCTGACGGCGCTTTCCAGCGGAACATCCTTCGGTTTACGCCGGAAATAGCGCACCAGAGCGATCGCCAGCCAAATGATAATGGGTACAAAAAGGAGAGGATAGAGCCACCAGGGCTTCTGGAAAGGATACTTCTTCAGCGGCTTGATGTCTCTGAGAATGCTGTCCGATTCCGCCCGGACGTTGAAAACTTTGATCCGGAAAGCGTCGGTCATGTACGTCTTGCCGGATGCTCCGGAGGGTATGACCCGCAGTGCGGGAAAGCTCAAAGAACCCGGTTTGATAGGAGACAGAACCAGACTGCTATAATCATTTTGCCCTTTCTTGCTGATGGTCTCCTGTTTGATCAGAGTAAATCCGTCGATACTATCCGGCACCACGACCTGTTTGATGGGGAAATCGCCCTTGACGATCAGCTTGAATCGGGAACCGACCGTCAGGGTATCGGCATCGACGAGACTCTGGCTGATCTGCGCCGAGATCAAGCTGCTGCATAAGCTGAACAGTAAAAGGCAGGTTATCCGGATGTTTCTCATCTTCGATTATGCAGTCTCATCGCCCTGATCTCGAAGAAGGAGCGCAGAGCGTCAATATATGATTCACTATTCTTGATCTGGATATGATCGACCTGAAGCTTCTTCAGCGTGTCTCTCAGTTTCGCCTGAAGCGCCGTGGTCGCCTTGGCATATCTTCTTTGCAATTCCGCGGATGAGCTGTTCACATAGATCTCTTGACCGGTCTCTGGATCGACAAGCCGGAGAATCCCCGCCCTGGGAAGCTTCAGCTCCGCGTCGTCCAGGATCTGAATGGCGATGACATCATGCTTCTGGCTGAGTATTCTTAAGGGATCTTCCCAGCCGGTATCAAGGAAATCGGAAAGGATGAAGACGATGGAGCGCTTCTTGAGGATCCTTGCGGTATATTCGAAAGCTCCGCTCAGAGACGTACCCGCAGAATGCGGTTCGTGATAGAGGATCTCTCGCAGGATCTGCAGAGCGCTGTTGCGTCCCTTGCGGGGAGGCAGATACTTCTCCGGTCCCGTCGAATACATGATCAGCCCGACCATATCATTATTCGAGAGCGCGGAGAAGGAAAGCACGGCAGTGATCTCCGCCAAACGCTCTTTTTTATAGACCGAGCGAGTGCCAAAATCCAGCGAACTGCTGCTGTCGATGATGAAAAAGACGTTCAGTTCCCGTGTTTCGCGGAACTTCTTGATGAAGGGAACTCCATATCTGGCTGAGACATTCCAGTCGATCATCCGATAGCTGTCACCCGGCTGATATTCGCGCACTTCGGCAAACTCCAGCCCTTGCCCCTTGAAGCTGGAGCGATACTCTCCGCTGAAGAGCTCACTGACCACATTCTTCGTGCGGATCTCGATCTTCTTGATGCGTTTGAGGATCTCAGCCGGACTCTGGGTTAGCATAGAAAGCTTTAGGGAACTTCTATCTCGTCAAATATTCTGGCAACGATCTCTTCGGAATCGAGCTGTTCAGCCTCGGCTTCATAGGAGAGGATGATGCGGTGCCGGAGCACGTCCTTGCCCACTGTCTTGATATCATCGGGGATGACATAGCCACGATGTTCGATATATGCCAGTGCCTTTGCGGCGCGTGCCATATAGATCACCGCACGGGGTGACGCGCCATAATCGATCAGACCCTGGAGCTTCGTTAACCGGGGATATCTTTCAGGATGCCTGGTAGCCTGCACCAAATGCAGGATATAATCCTTGAGTTTGTCTTCCATATAGATCTCATCGATGACCGCTCGCATGGCTTCCAGGGCTTCAGGCTTCAGAATGGGCTGGAGCCTGATCGGTTTTTCGACCACCATCCGGTCCAGGATCAGGCGTTCATCTTCGAGCGAGGGATACTTGATCTTCAGTTTGAGCATGAATCTATCAACCTGAGCCTCGGGAAGATTATAAGTCCCTTCATGCTCGATGGGGTTCTGCGTCGCCATCACGAAGAAAGGCTTGGGCAGGGCATAGCTGGTGTCCCCGATCGTGACTTGTCTTTCCTGCATCGCTTCCAACAGTGCCGATTGCACCTTCGAGGGGGCACGGTTGATCTCGTCAGCCAGGATGAAGTTGGCAAAGATCGGTCCCTGTTTAGGAGTAAACTCCCCGGATTTCTGATTGTAGATCAGCGTTCCCGTGATGTCCGCGGGGAGCAGATCAGGCGTAAACTGGATCCTGCGGAAGCTGGTATCCAAAACTTGAGCCAGAGTGCTGATGATGAGTGTCTTGGCAAGCCCGGGCACTCCTTCGATCAGGACGTGTCCACCGGTGAGAATGCCGATCAGGAGTTTCGCGATGATCTCGTCCTGGCCTACCACTACCTGCGCGATCAATGCCCTGACCTCGTCGAGGATCCGCGAGCTGTCGAGTACTTGTCTGTGTATTTCCTCAATCTGCATGATAACGACCTCTTCTATTCTTTCTGAGATATATCTGCCATGTCGTTCGAAACACAGTTCCTAAAGAGAATCGGGAACAGAGGATCTCACCGCTATTCCCGATTAAATTCAGCATGCTATCTATGTAAGCATGATCAAATCAAAGAAGTTTCAATATCGATTAACTTCACCTTTGCAGGTTTGGAGTCACAACCAACTTCGCCAGAAACTTAGCTGGTCGCTTTGCTGACTTTGTTTGCCTTGAGGCAGGAGCTACAGAGCTTGACCTTTTTGATGCTGCCATTTATGTTCGCGCGTATTTCGTGCAGATTGGGATAAAATCTGCGCTTGGTCGCATTCAAAGCATGGCTTCGGTTGTTTCCTACCATGGAGCTCTTTCCGCATATATCACATATTCTTGACATGGTTTCACCATCCATAAATTCGTTTAGATGTACCAATAAATTACAGAGCCGTTTTTTGACAAGTATTTATTTGGCAGTCTGAGGAATACGAATGTCGAATCTGCATCCGTGAGGCTTTACGGGAATATATTCCAGGCGGCCTCTGTGCTCCTGTACGAGTTTTTTACAGATCGCCAATCCTAAGCCTGTGCCATGAGGTTTCCCCTCGGAGATGAAAGGCTTGAAAATATCATCCCGGATCTTTGGCGGGATACCGGGTCCATCATCCATGACGCTGATCTGCAGCCAGTTCGCCGCGTAGTTCGTGGTGATCTTGATGCTTCCCTGTTCCGCGATCGCTTCCGAGGCGTTCTTCAGCAGGTTGAGCAGCACGCGTTTGATCTTCGTCTCGTCAAAATGCACAAAGTCACGGACGTTGTTCTCCACAGTAAATGCTATCTGCCTTCCCTGCAGGGAATTGCCATAGGTATTCTTGACGTCCGTGAAGAAATTATCCAGATCGATCTTTTGGATCATAGGTTCGCTTTCTGTACCCTTGGCAAAATCCAGGATCTCCCGCACCAATTGGTCTATCTGTCTGGTCTGATTGATGATACTCTCGGTGAGTTCACTGCTGTTGGGATAGAGGTTTTCCAGGAGTTGAGCAGTCAGCACGATCACCGTCAAGGGCGTTTTCAGATCGTGAATGATCTTGCTGGCAGCCAGCCCGATCGCTTCCAGACGGTTCTTGCTGATCATCTGATTCATCAGTTCGATGAATTTGTCATTCGTATTGCGCAATCTGCCGGAGATCATGCCGATGAGGTTATACATTACGATCGGATAGGTAAAGGTGATATTGAGGAAGACCTCCTTGGGGATGACCATCAGAACCAGATCTTCCAGGGCAATGACCGTCGCGCTGCGCGGAGCATCGTTGACGATGGACATCTCACCGAAACAATCACCCTCTTCCAACACGGAAAGCTGGGCAAAAGGAGTCTCGATGTTATTCAGCCCTTTGTTGATCTCGACCTTGCCTTTGCAGATATAAAAAAGGTTCTGTCCCTCCGTATTTTCGGTGATGATCGGTTCTCCTTTCGGGATCGTCATGCGCTTGAGATCGTGGGTAAATCTCGAGATCTCTTCATCATCAAGTCCAAAGAATAATCCGGCGCTCTTGACAGGCTCAACCGTATCCATAATAACCTCTCGTGGAATATTTAACTCTGTGCCCAAGGAAAATGATAAGGATATTGTTTGTCAATCCTTTTTTTCTCCCACCCTCTCCGGTCGATGGAAATCCGCCCTTCTGGATGCTGTCATCTCTCTATCCCCTCTCTATCATCTTACGTCACGACGTAAGATGATAGAGAGGGGATAGCCGGAAAATGTAGAGGCGACATCCTGTCGCCTGCAAACAAAGTGTACAGAAATGATAAGCCCCATGAGAGGATTGTTAACTAAGTCCTGGAAGGGCGACACTCTTTCAAAGTCCCGGAGGGACGATACTCCATAGCCTGGGGTGAAGCGAAGCGAAACCCCAGGAACGCACAACACCCATATATCTCCTAAGCCCCGGAGGGGCGACACTCTTTCAAAGTCCAGGAAGGACGATACTCCATAGCCTGGGGTGAAGCGAAGCGAAACCCCAGGAACATGCAACACCCATATATATCTCCTAAGCCCCGGAGGGGCGACACTCTTTCAAAGTCCAGGAAGGACGACATTCCATAGCCTGGGGTGAAGCGAAG
>Ga0116170_10003393_pt1 | contig 14931 bp, 14 predicted proteins | sample AD_JPNHW1_MetaG_FD_89797 | JGI IMG/M metagenome (GOLD analysis project Ga0116170, IMG submission 89797) | Active sludge microbial communities of municipal wastewater-treating anaerobic digesters from Japan - AD_JPNHW1_MetaG | ecosystem: Engineered > Bioreactor > Anaerobic > Digestate | place...
AGTTCGTCGATCTGTAGTTCCTGGCTCAAGATCCGCCGCCCGAAACTTCGGGAAAGCGCGGGGTAATCCTCGAATTTGAACCCGAGCGGCGAAGCAGCTGCGTAGAATCGCTCCAGAGTCGCTCGAATGTCTTGATCTCTCGAGCCACGCACCACGGGCCATGGGCCACGATCTGAATCTAAGAGCAATCTCAAAACAGGGGCCTGTTTAGAAACTATGGCGTTTTCTTCCAACCAACGTTTTAATTTTTTTTTCTCTTCGTGGTCCGTGAATCGTGGCTCGTGGCTCCATTTTTCAAGCTCTTTCAGCTTAAAAAACCGCACGAGCATCGGCCAATCGTATTGCTCGCGGGCATCCGTCAGATCCAGTTGCAGCGCTTCCCGGGCATATTTCTGAAGAAAGGACAAATGAGAGAGAATATTCTTCTGCAGCTCTTTTTGGAAAAGCCATTCCCGGAAGAAAGTCTTGAGCTCTTTGTTGAACGAAGCGGCACTTTGAGCGAGCAGGGACTGGCGCATTTCTCCAAGGAACTGGTCACTCATTGGCTTGCCATCATAGACTTCGCGGAAAAGTTCGAGCTCTCTACGGTAAAGCTTTGCATCCTCGACGCCATACGCTTTCGGCGCGCTCAACACACGACGCTCAACGCTCAACGATTTTTTTTCGGGCTCTACCGTTGTGCGTTGCGCGTTGCGCACGGAAAGAAACCGCTCCACCCCTCCGACGAGACCGGCATCCGTAAGCTTATCCATCAGCTTGCCGTTGAGCTGGCTATCCTTGAAGAAATGCAGGAGTTCCGGCATGAGATCGCCCAGGCCGCCCTCCACGAAGATCGTGTTCAGGCCGTACTGCGTTTGGAGATGGCGCAGGATCTCTTCCTGGTGGAGCTGGGCCTCCACGCTTCCGTGGGCGTCTTCTAAATGAATAATGACGGGGCTCGAGACTCGGGACTCGGGAGCAAATGTTTCCTGAATAGTTCCTAGATGGGACGGGATAACAATTTGTTCCGCAAGCGAAGGTATCCGGGTCTCCAGACTCGGGTCTATTGTCTGTAGTCTAGGAGCCGGAGCCTCCCCAGGCGCAGACCAAGCCACCGTTGTGCTTGTAAAAACGATAAGCACAAACATAGCGATTGCGCGCAGAGAGAAACAAAATCCATTTCTTGTCTGTTTCATCATTTTGGAATTGGGCGTAACTGCCTTTCATTGAATGACTTGGCTATATTTAAAACCTAACATCCAAACCCACTTTTTACAATATTGCTTATAAATGTTTTTTAAATAATAAATATCAATAGCTATCTATTTATAACAATAATTCGTTTTTTGCCTGATTTGAGCATTGGCCGTTTGGAACTTTACGGCAGGATTGAACGTGCTATAATGCGGGTCTGAAATTACAGCGGTAAGTGATAAGTTTTAGGTGCTGAATCCGTACAAAAAAAAGCACCTGACGCCTTAAAACTTACCACTTATTGTTTATCATGTATCACTAATCAGGAGAACTTGTCATGGCCTTTACACTTCCCGAACTTCCTTACGCAATCGATGCTTTGGCGCCCCATATCTCTCAAGAAACACTGGAATACCACCATGGCAAACACCACAGCGCCTATGTCACGAACCTCAACAAGTTGACTGAGGGAAAACCGGAAGCTTCAAAAACCCTGGAAGAGATCATCAAATCCACCAAAGGCCCGATTTTTAATAATGCGGCACAGGCCTGGAACCATACGTTCTATTGGAACTGCCTGAAGCAGAACGGCGGGGGCACTCCTGAAGGCGCACTCCTCGAAGCCATCAATACATCGTTTGGAAGTTTCGAAGAGTTTAAAACCCTTTTCACAAGTATGGCGGTCGGACTTTTCGGTTCCGGATGGGTATGGCTCGTGAAGGACGAGGATGGCACTCTGGGTATCGAAGCCATGTCGAACGCGGGAAATCCTCTGACAAGCGACCAAACACCCCTGCTCACTTGCGATGTTTGGGAACACGCCTACTACATCGATTACCGGAACGCCCGCGCAAAATATGTGGAATCGTTCTGGAATCTCGTCAATTGGAAGTTTGTCGCGGAAAATTTATCGTTGTAAATTTTCCTCGGGACTCGGGACTTGTAGCCCGGGGATCGCTTGGTTCGTACTAAAAAAAAGGACAGTGGATCGTTTGACCCACTGTCCTTTTTTTATTTTCAGAACAAACCGTTTTCGAGACCCGAGTCCCGGGGAACGAGTCCCTTTTGTTTAGTTAAGCATCGACTCCATGCGTCCGATGGCTTTCGCCGCAAGCGTGTATTCCGGATTTTGCTCGAGGGCGTGACGGTAGGCTTCAAGCGCCTGGGCCCAGTCTCCCATATGCTCCCAGACCCGTCCCAAATTATACCAGGCGTAGAATCGCCCGTCGTACCTCTCGGCTGCTGTTGCTTTTTCAAGCCACGGAATGGCCTCTTCCCATCGTCCTGTCTCGATCATGTAAGCTCCAATATCGTTATAGGGGTTTCCATATTCCGGATCAAGCCGGATCGCTCTTTCACATTCACGGATCGCATCGCCAAACTGGTTCTTCACGCTATACGCCCAGCCTAAACAGGTGTGCGCCTCCGGCGTCGGCTGTGCCGCGATGGACTTGAGATAAAGCGCTATCGCCTCATCGACCTTTCCGGCCATCTGGAGGTCGTAAGCCCCCCGAAGACATTTCGCGGCATCTTCTTCTTTATTTCCCGAGTCAAAATCTGTCATAGGCTCCTAGCGCAACGTGCTACGCGCAACGCCCAACGAAGAAGCTTTGTGCTATTACGTTGCGCATTGACCGTTGTGCGATTTTAGAATTGCATGAACGGATTTGTGCGCCGCTCGTTGCCGATCGTCGACGAATCTTCATCTCCATAGGCGTGCCCGGGATAAACCATAAGTGATCCATCCAGATCCGCGAGCCGCTTGAGGCTTTGCTTCATTTTTTTTTCATTCCCACCCGGAAGATCGCATCGACCGCAAGCACCCACAAAAAGTGTATCACCCGTCACAAGCTTATCGCCTACAAGAATACACTGAGCACCCTCCGTGTGACCGGGAGTATGGAGAAAAACCATTTCGATGTCTCCGATCTTCAGCTTCGAACCTTCCTTCGTTTCCACGAGATGGCTTTTAACATCCGTCACATATTTCGCTTCGTTTTCGTGAACATAGATCTTACACCCTGTTTTTTTAACCAGGGCTTCGACGCCATTGGCATGATCAAAATGCGTGTGCGTCAGGATCCCGGCCACGACCTTCATCCCGTCTTTTTCGACATCCTTGAGCACGGCATCCACGTCCCATGCGGGATCCACCATAGCGCATTCCTTAGCTCTCCGGTCGCCGATCAGATAGAGAAAATTCCCCATATAGCCGACGGACACCTGTTTGAAGTACAGGTCCTTGTTATCCACAGCAGCAACAACCCTTTTTTGTTTTTTCATAGAAAACAACCTCTAAGAGCGGATCTTCCTGGAGCTTATTGCGTGATTTTTCCACAAAAGCCGCCGGGATCTCCGGATAAAAAACATCCCCTTGAAAATCCGCGTGGATACGGGTCAGATAGATCCCGTCGACCCGGTCGATCGTGGTCCGGTAAAGTTCTGCGCCTCCGATAATGAACGCATGCTCGGTCTTCACTTGCTTCAAAGCATCGTCCAGAGAAGTGAAATAGGTTTGTCCCGCATACGGATTTTGACCGCTCCTATCGAGAATAAAGTTCACACGATTGGGAAGCGGTTTGCAGCCGAGGCTCTCAAATGTCTTGAGGCCCATGATCACGGTCTGGCCGGTCGTCATTTTTTTAAAATGCTGCAGATCCTTGGAAAAATGCCATGGAAGTTTGTTGGCCGTTCCGATCACACGATTGTTCGCAACACCTACGATATGGTAAAGCATGAAACCTCCCATAAATCGCTCAACGCACAACGCGCAAAGCACAACGACTGATTCCTTCGTTGCGCGTTGACCGTTGCGCGTTGCGCTGGTTAAACCGCCACCGGCGCTTTGATCGCCGGATGCGGGTCATAATTTTCAAGCGTAAAATCTTCGTACTTAAAATCAAAAATATCTTTGATCTCGGGGTTGAGCTTCATTTGGGGCAAGGCCCGTGGCTCGCGCGAAAGCTGAAGCTGCACCTGCTCCCTGTGATTCAAATAAATATGCACGTCCCCGAAGGTGTGAATGAATTCGCCGGGTTGCATGCCGGTCACCTGCGCCATCATCAGGGTTAAAAGGGAATAGGACGCGATATTGAACGGAACTCCCAGAAAAACATCGGCACTGCGCTGATACAGCTGACAGGAGAGTTTTCCGTTCGCAACATAGAACTGAAAGAACGCATGGCAGGGAGGAAGCGCCATTTTTTCGATCTCGCCCACGTTCCAGGCGCTCACAATGATCCTCCGGCTATCCGGAGTTTTCTTGATCAGCTCCACGGCCTGGCTGATCTGATCGATCGCTTTGCCGTCGGCCGACCTCCATCGACGCCATTGCACCCCATAGACCGGCCCGAGATTGCCCTGGGCATCGGCCCACTCATCCCAGATCGTTACGCCGTGATCTCTCAGAAATGTAATATTCGTATCGCCTCGAAGCAGCCAGAGAAGTTCATAGATCACAGCCTTGGTATAAACCTTTTTAGTGGTAAGCAACGGAAATCCCGCGGCAAGATCAAATCGCATTTGATGACCAAACGTACTGATCGTCCCGGTACCGGTACGGTCTCTCTTCTCGACCCCGTGATCGAGGATATGCTGCAAAAGATCCAGGTAGGCCTTCATGGTGCAGGCTTGGGCGCTGCCGGTGCCGCCTCTTTTACAAAATGCAAATCATCGCTGTTCAGGTCATCAAAATAACCGGCATTCAAGGCGAAGACGGAAGACCCGACGGAGTTTTTGACATAATAAAGATCATTTGCCGCATTTTTGGGACCGGCATTCAAAAGGATTTTCTTATCACCCGAGGTTATGGCCAACTGCCAAACGGGTTTCTCAAATCCGTAGTCCTTCCCGGCGGGATCCACGACCTTTTGAGCCTTAACGCTCATAAGTATCGCAATGAATTTCAAGACCTTCTCGGAATCGAGCGGCAAAGTCATGTCTTTACGCAAGAATTTCCAGATATTTTTAGTAGGATCTCTAGGATCCGCCGCACGGATGAGCCCCAAGGCCATGGTCCTTTCTTCCCCTTTGAGGTGGTAGAGCGTGATCTTTGTCACCTTTTCAGGATCCAGATTAAAAAGGCTGAGATCCGCCCAGAATTCACTCGAAGGAGTCGCTTTTTCAAAATCCACAAAGAGCCCCAAAAGCTCCGCCATTTTCAGGTCGACAAGAAAAACATCCTCGCTTGTTGCCTTGCGGATAAAATAACCCTCTTCACCAACCCGCTTCTTCCCCAGGCGTAGGTCCGCAAGAGGCTTATCCCCCGCATCCAAAAGCTTGATCGAAAAAGCATCGGCTTCCTGAATCCCAAAATCGGGAAAAAGATTTTTCCCGGTGCCACGGAGCTCTCCACGGCAGGATCGAAGTTGTTGAATAAAAGATGCCACCTTCACGGGATCCGCCTTGGCATCCCAAAGACTTTTTATTTTCCAAACGCCGTTTTCCCTGGCGAGCTCCACGGCCGGTGTTGAGGGCCCTTTTGCGATCAGGATCCGGTCGACTTTTGCCGTGTCAAATTCGGCGATCAAAGCGCCGCTCACCTGTGCAGAGCTCGAACGATCTCCGACAGAACGGATCCATGATTTGAGGAGGATGCCGAGAACCAGGATCCCGAGGATCACACTTAAGAGAATGATCTGTTTTGGTTTCATAAAAAATATCCGAACGCCCGAACCCCTGCAAAGGCCTGATCCCTGCGGGAAAAGAGCTTAGATTATGATTAAACTTTTCAAATAGAGTTGCTTGGCACGGCGGCGCATAAAAGCCCGCCCGAATCCGAGGAAAGCGATCAGTACCGGCACAAAGAACATCACAAAAAGACGCCACAACACTTTGGCTGTCGCCGAGACCTTCGGGAGCATGCGGCTCACCTGCCCTTTGGACCGGACACCGATCAGCGCATCGCCCAGCGTCAACACATCCATGGCGTTCAGGAAAAAATTCAGATGTCCGCCATTTTGCATTAGCTGCTTCTGAAAAGGGGTTGCCGCGCCGATCAAGAGGAATTTCCCGGGCTTCATCGAAGCAGGCTCAAGAGCCTTTTCTTTTGTTTTTGGGGCGGGTTTCACAGGGAGAGCTTCCGCAGGCGCTTCCGGGGCCCATCCGGGGATCTTCTTCCCATTGAACGCGTCCGCGAATTGTCCTTCAGCCAGGACCGCTAAAGGAAAAGGGCCCATAACGCTTTTCGAGTTGCGCGCCAGTTCCTGGGGCGTCATGTTGCCGGGTTTGAACGGTACGGTCCAGGAACGCTTGCTGGAATGAAGCAATGTTTCCACTTTTAATTTCTGTGCCTTGATCTTCGCTTGGTCAATCTTGAGCGCGCTGCCCCAGAGATAAAAGAATGCGGAGAGGCGTGACGTAATAGAAACGCCTGTGTTCATCTCCGCGTCTGTCAGAAGGATCTGGACCGGAAGTTTAACCGGGATCGTGATTCCCGCAAGGCCTCCCCGGCCGCCCCCAGAAAGGGTGATCGCTTCGCTTTGCTCGTCGGCCAGAACGCTGGTTTCCACCTGAAATCCCCACGCTGAAAGCAGATCATTCACACCGGGGTTCTTCTCGCTCGGGACAAGCGTGATCGAGCCGAAGGCCTCGGGTTTGTAATTAAATTCGTAGTTCTGCACCGCCATAAGCACGGAACCGCCCCGGCAGAGAAACTGGTTGATCTCATACTTTTGCCGCTCACTCAGGCTCCCTGGCTGAACCACGGCCAACGTCTTGGCCCCCGCCGGAATACCCGATCTTTCATCCAGGGAAATACGCGCCACGGGATAACCTTCGGACTCGAGCCCTACTTGAAGATATTCATAAGGATCGTCCCGATAGCTTGGAGGGACCTGACCGCCCAGCTGCTGAAGAAGCATCATAAGATTAGGATCGACCGAACGCTCGGTATAAGGCGCCACTAAGGCTACCTTCGGGACCTCGGGAAGGGTCATGCGGTAAAGCTTGGCAATGATCGCGTATTCCAGGTCATCCAAATTTCCAGGATGGATCTGCGGCAGGATCTCTTCGGGCTTTTCCTTATAAGAAAGTGTGAGCCCGGAATAAATGAGCCGAACTCCCATTTCATCCGACTGGATGGATTCGACCTGGAACGGCTGAACTCCCTTTTTGGAAAGCTGTTCTTCCATCGTGTCTTCTTTTTTGGTCCCTTCCACCGCCGTCGCGGCGTCCATGTGAAAGATCTTGTACTGAAAATGGCCTTCTGAAACCTCACGCAATTCGTCCAGTTTGTCGCGCACGTCCTGTTCAAGTGTTTTCATCGTGGTCGGCATCTTGTCCTGCGAAGAGATATAAAATTTCACCACCGCGGACGATTGCAAACTCCTCAGGATCTTTTTCGTCGACGAAGAGATCGTGTAGCTCTGCCCCTGACTCATGTCAAACCGTCCCAGGGGAATGCCGGCCACGAGCCAGTTACTCAAAAGAAAGATCCCCGCCGAAATAAGCGCGGCGGTCGTAAAGATCGAAGCGGCCTTGGGACGCATCCGTCCTTCGATCCAAAATCCGTTCAGCACCAACGCGACCGTGCTGCCCGTCGCAAAATAAAGCACGTCTCGGTTATCGATCACACCCTTGGCAAAGGTCGCGTAATGGTCCGCGCTCCCCAGGAAATGTCTGATAAAAGTCCCGAGTCCCGCGACCCAGCCATCAAGCGAAGAGGCCACAAATTCCGTCCCGGCGAGATAAAGCCCAAAACAGATCATCATGGAAAGAATAAAAGCGACGATCTGGTCGCGGCAAAAACCCGAAATGAGCATCCCGATCGCGAGAAAAAATCCACCCAGGAGCGCCGCACCGATATAACCGCACAGGATCACTCCCACATCCGGCCGTCCGAGCACGGCAAGCATCACCGGAACCGGGAACGTACAGGCAAGGGTTAGGAGATAGAAAAAAAGACTCGCAAGGAATTTCCCGAGCACCAATTCATGCGGCTGCATCGGAAAGGTCAAAAGAAGTTCCTGCGTATTGCCTCGTCTTTCCTCGGCCCAAAGACGCATCGAGACCGCCGGTAAAAAAACCGACAGGATGAACGGAAGCGTATAGAAAAGCGAGCGCATATCCACGCGTCCGACCAGGAAGAACTGCGTCATGAAAAGTCCGCCGTTCAGAAGCGCGAAAATGATCATAAAAATATATGCGATGGCAGAATTAAAATAAGCTGCCAGTTCGCGACTCATGATGATCAGAAGGTTCGAAAGCCTTTTCATGCGCCCACTTCCCGCGCGGGCATCAGCAGTTGAATGAAGATCTCTTCCAGGCTGAGATCCTGCGGCGCCTTACCGGAACTCCGGACCTTCTCGGCCAACTCCTGTTTCGTGCCCTGCGCCACGAGTTTCCCCTCATTGACGATCACGATCCGGTCGGCCAACGCCTCGACTTCCTGAAGAATATGCGTGGAAAAGAGAATGGTTTTTTCTTTGGCGAGGCTTTTCACAAGTTTCCGGATGTCGATGATCTGGATCGGATCAAGACCCGACGTCGGTTCATCCAGGATCAGGACCTTGGGATCGTGGATCAAAGCCTGAGCGAGCCCCACCCGCTGGCCGTAGCCCTTGGAAAGTTCGCACAGGAGATGTTTCCAAACAGATTTGAGATGGCAGGCTTGCTGGACCCACTCAAGACGCTCGGCGAGCCTGGTGCCTTCAAGCGCACGCGCTTTCCCGACGAACGTAAGATACTCATCAACCCGCATATCCGCGTAAAGAGGTACGGTCTCGGGTAAATAACCGATGCGTTTACGCGCCTCGATCGGATTTTCTAAAATATCAAACCCGTCGACTTTCGCGGTCCCGGAAGAAGGATAAAGATAAGTCGTGAGGATCCTCATGGCGGTCGTCTTCCCCGCCCCGTTCGGCCCGAGAAGCCCGAGCACCTCGCCCGGATTGGCTTGGAAAGAAACACGGTCGAGGGCTGTCACCGGACCGTACTTCATCGTTAAATCTTTAACTTCGATCATTAAAGGACCGTAGGTTGTATGTGGTATACCGGAAAGATCAACGACGGCGGCCGAAGATCTGCAGAAGCCAGAGGAACATATTGATAAAATCCAGATAAAGCATCAGCGCGCCGAAGATCGCCAGTTGTTCCGACGCGTCCGGCGTGTTCCGATGGATGGCTTTAAGCCGCTGCGTATCATAGGCCGTGAGTCCGATGAAGACGGCCACACCCAAATAGGAAAGGATCAAATTGGTCAACGTGGAATAAAAGAACATATTCACAAGCGACGCGATAATGAGCCCGATCAGGGCCATAAAGCAAAAACTTCCGACCGAAGTCAGGTCCTTTTTAGTGGCCCAACCATAAAGGCTTACCCCGGCGAAGGTCATAGCCGTGATCAAAAAGGTCAGGGAAACCGACGCGGCCGTATAGAGAAGAAGCATGGTGGAGATCGTAATGCCGTTAAGCGTCGCGTAAACAAAAAACCCGAGCGCCGCAGCCTGGGCCGACATCTTTTGAAGCCTGGCAGAAAGCCATATCACGATGCCGAACTCCGCGATCAAAAAAACCCATAAACCTCCATGGAATAAGAACTTTAAGAGGCCCGTGTTCTGAAGCGTTAAAAAAGAAATAAGACCCGTGAGGGCAAGGCCCATCGCCATCCATTGATAGACGCGTTGCATGAAATTCGAAAAAACAGCTTCCTGGGAATATGCGACCGGCTGGTTCTTCTGTTCGTCCATGATGGACCTCCTGTTGGAATGTTCGGTGGACGGTATTGTAGCGAAAAACAGCACTGTGCTCAAGACCGGAGACTTGAGCACAAAAGAAAAGCGCTTTTTAGCCTCCGGTTACAGAGCCCGTCGAAAGAGAGGTGTCCTCCGGCGAGGTGACCGGATCAAAAGATGCCAAAAATTGACGGATCTTCTTCGCGGGTCTCGCAAGGACAGCTCGATCTCCCTTTTCAACGATCGGCCGCTGAAGAAGATCGGGATAGATCGCCAAAAGATCCAACCACTGGCCTTCGGTCAGCTGTTTTTCACCAAGCCGGAGGTCCGAATACAGCTGGTCCTTTTTACGGATCAATTCTTCGACCGGAACGCCCATCTTCCCGATAAGCTCCTTGAGCTTCGCCTTCGGGATCGGATCTGTAAAATAATCCACCGCGTCAAAATCCGTGTTCATTTCTTTCAGGATCTGATGCACTTCCTTACAAGTCGTACACGTCGGTTTTTGATAGATCGTGATTTCAGCCATAAAGTCCTTTTCGCACAACAGGCAACGCTCAACGCACAACGTAAAAACGATCCGTTGCGCGTTGCGCTTTGTGCGTTGCGCACGTTTAAGTTTTTAAAAAATACAATCCCACATACACCTTAGGGTCTACCAGGAAACCTTTTTTCTCCATCTCGTAAAGCCAAAGATCCGCTTCCTTGAGCGGAATTTCATGGACCTTGATCGATTCGGTCTCGTCCCCGCCTCCAGGCCCTTTCTTGACCACATCCAAAGCTTGGTAAAACGTAATGATCTCGGAGCTCAGACCGCTTGAGACAGGCCCTCCCACCAAAAGCGCTAAATGTTCCGCTTCGTAACCCGTCTCTTCCAAAAGCTCACGCCGGGCGGCGACCTCCATCGTCTCCCGATCATGCGCTATCTTATCATTCACAAGCCCCGCCGGCCACTCGATCACCTGCGCTGCCACAGGCCGTCTGAACTGCTCCACAAAGACAACTTTCCCGTCCTTTGTCATGGGAACAATGACCACGATCCCGCTGCAATTGGTCCTTTTGACATATTCCCAATTGTCTTCGCTGATCAGATCGAGAAACTTACCTTGATGCAAAACCGTCTTCACACTGATCCTCCTTAAAAAAAATAAAACACTCTTCTTTTTCGTCTCTGCGGAACAGTAGCCCTTAGAGGATCGCTCAGGATTGAGGATTTCGCTAGACTCTCTGACCCAACCTTGTCCGGGCAGGGTTAAAAACCGGCAGCCTCTCCCGTGTCGCGAGGGTCGCTTTCGCCGTCTATTCTACCAGAACCCTCGTCAAAACAAACTATTTGCGCAGATCCAACACGGGCCTTCTTCTCGATCTTATGGCCCAAAAGACCGAGCTTCAGACGTATCATTTCCTGGCTATAAAGTCCGGGCTCCATACCCAGAACCCCGTCCCGGACCAAAAGCCTCGGCGCTGCCAAAGCCCCGGCACAAGAAACGCCAAGATCAAGTTTTTGAACGGCCACATTCAGAAGGACCGACGCGGGATCGTCGGAGCCATAGGCATTCATCAAAAAAGCGGGCTTGCCCTCTTTAAAAATAAACAGGGGGGCTTCCGCTCCATGGGGTCGTTGCCCTCCTGAAATAAGTTCCGCCGATTGCGGGTCCTTGACGGACGCGGGATCGGACGCCAGGGCTGTAAGCTGATCGTTCAGAAAGAATCCATAACCCGGCACCCGAAGAGCCGAACCAAACGCATCACCAAGAGTGGCCGAAAGGATCGCGATGTTTCCGTGCGGATCTACGATCATGATCGAGGACCCTGAGCCCTTTTCCCCATTTTTGACATTTTTATCTGGGACACCCGAAGATTTCAGGACCCGATCAAATTTGATATGCCCCGCCCGTTCCTGGGCCCAGGCTTCCGAAAGAAGTTCCTTGAGCGGCACATCAAACATATCCGGATCAGCGACCCCGGAGCGGTTGGAAAGCGCGGTCTTCTGCGTTTCTGCGAGAAGATGGTAGGTCTCGGAAACCTGCCCGAGACCCGGAATGCCGAAATGAGAAAGGATGTTGAGCGAACGAAAGAACATCACACCGCCGTCCGCCGGTGGCCCCGCGCTGAAAAGATCGTAGCCTTGATAAGTCGCATGAACAGGGTCCCTCTCCACACTCCTATAGTCTTCAAGATCGCGTTCACTCAACCGCCCCGGTCGGTAAGCGGCCCTCTGCACCGCTTGCGTTATCGCCGTCGCGAGCACACCGTCATAAAACGTCTCCGCCCCCTTGCTCTGGATCAAACGGAACGTTTTGGCAAGTTCAGGTTGGGAGAATTTCGCCCCTTCTTCGAGGGGAACGCCTTGTTTAAAGAATATCTCTCGCTGGGGATCCAAAAGCGCAAGCCTCTTTGCGTTTTCACGCAGCGCCTTCGCAAGAGGCGCGGACACGTCTGTCCCCTCTTCCGCCAGGCGGATCGCCGGCTCGAAGAGTTTTGCGAACGGAAATTTATGCGTCCCATATTTCGCATGAACTTCATTTGTCAATTTCAGAAGTCCGGGAACACCGACCGGCATCCCGCCGGTGCTCCGGTCCGGCTGATAAGGAAGAAGCTTCCCCTTCAGGTCGAGGAACATTTCTGGCGAGGATTTCGCAGGAGCCTTCACGCTTCCGTCGACAAAAAGGATGCGTCTTGTGCCGATATCATAAAAAAGGAAAAAACCGCCGCCGCCGATCCCGGAAGATTGCGGGCAAACGGCCTGGAGCGCCCATTCAGCGGCCACGGCAGCATCCACCGCGTTGCCCCCTTGCTTTAAAATTTCCAGGGCGGTATGAGTCGCACGCGAATCGGGAGTTACGGCCATGGCTTTTTCACCCACCGCGGCATAAGCGGAAGAAGCAAGACACAGGAAAAGAAGGAAGATCAGGGAAAAGGAATAATTCTTCGCGTGAAGCATTGCTATTTGGCCCTTCAGGATGATCCGATTATCGGCATCCTGATCTCTGCGCTTTCGTGCGAAAGCCGGATGCGAGGGAAGGATCCCGTTTTAGATTCTTCGTAAGCCCGGTACTCCGAAAATCTCGGAATGAAGCTAGGCTGACGTTGCTTTAAGAATTTTTACCGGCCGAGGATCTTTTTCGCTGCCTTGATAATATGGGGATAGGTGAGACCATATTTTTCCAAAAGCTCGTCGGACTTGCCCGACTCGGCAAAGGTATCCTGAATGGCCACAAATCCCATCTTGCAGGGATGTTTCTTTCCAAGAAAAGTCGCGATCGCACTTCCAAGTCCGCCCCAGATCTGATGTTCTTCCGCAACCAGAACATGCCCGGTCCGTTTGGCTTCTTCAAGGATCAATTCCGTATCCAGCGGCTTCACGGTGTGCATATCGATCACGCTCGCACTAATGCCCTCTTCAGCAAGACGCTCCGCGGCTTCCACGGCTTCGAAGACTTCCAAACCATTGGCGATGATCGTCAGATCTTTACCTTCACGCAATCGGATCCCTTTACCGAGCTTAAAATCCGTCGCGGCTTTGTGAACGATCGGCGCCTTCGGCCTGCCCGTACGAATATAAACCGGCCCCACATACTTGGCAGCTTCAAGAGTCAATGCCCGCGTGCAGATCTCATCGCTCGGGACAACCACCAAAAAACCCGGAAGACTCGTCATCAGCGCAATGTCTTCGATCGCCATCTGAGAGGCCCCGTCTTCCCCGACCGAAATACCACCGTGGGAACCGACCACTTTAACATTGAGCTCTGAGAAGGCGACACCCATACGGAACTGATCAAAACCTTTGCTGACCAGGAAAGACGCAAAACTCGAAATAAAAGGGATCTTGCCGCAAGAGGCAAGCCCTGCGGCCACACCCACAAGATTCGCTTCCTGGATCCCGACATTGATAAAACGCTCCGGGAACTTGTCGGCAAAGATCACTGATTTCGTAGCTTTGGAAAGATCCGCGTCGAGCACCACCACCTCCGAATGGAGTCTGGCGATCTCAAGTAGGGCCTCTCCGTAGGCGTCCCGTGTGGCTTTGCCCAGTTTTCTTTCCATTAGGCTAGCTCCTTCAAGGCCTGCTGGACCTGGTCTTTGGTCGGAGCAACACCATGGAATGCATTATTATGCTCCATAAAAGAAACGCCTTTGCCCTTGACCGTATGCGCAATGATCATGACCGGCTCATTCTTGACCTTCTTGGCCTTCTCTACCGCATGCAGGATCTCTTTCACATCGTGACCGTCGATCTCAAAGGTGTGCCAGCGGAACGCCTTCCACTTTTCAACGACAGGTTCCATGTCGCAAATATTCTTCGTGGAATCATCGAGCTGGAATTTGTTGTAATCCAAAAAGGCGATCAGATGATCGATCTTGTGATGCGCCGCCATGGCGGCCGCTTCCCAGGTCTGGCCTTCGTTCATCTCGCCGTCGCTTGTAATAACATACGTATAATAATTTTTTTGATCCAGTCGCCGCGCAAGCGCCATGCCGATCCCCATGGAAAGACCCTGTCCTAAAGAACCCGTGGAAGCTTCCACTCCGGGCAGCTTACGCCGGTCAGGATGTCCCTGAAGCGGACTACCGAGCTTGCGAAAATCGGTCAGTGTTTTCGGGTCAAAATACCCGGACTCGGCCAGAGCCGCATAAAGTGCGGGGCAGGCATGACCTTTGCTCAAAATAAGACGGTCACGATCCAGCCATTGTGGGTCCTGGGGATTGTGATCCATGAGGTTGAAATAGAGGGCCACCAACATTTCAGTGGCAGAAAGGGAGCCTCCGGGATGCCCCGAAACTGCAGCGCCGGTCATTTCGACAATATGTCGTCGAACAAGTTTCGCCTTTGCTTTAAGTTGTTCTACGGAAAGCTTTTCCATCAGATTATGAATGCCTTGGCTGATTTGTATAGAGGAAAAAGACAACGAAGTCTAGCGGCTTTCGAAGATGACGTCAATCATTAAAAACCGACTATCAAAAGAAATTCACGTAAGAAAACAAATCGCGCGAAAAACCCCCTCAGGGTTTCTTTTCTTCGTGGGAAGCCCGCTGGGATCCTTCCGAAAGAGCTTGTGCCCTTACGTTCGCTGTCAAACGGGCC
>Ga0116170_10003394_pt1 | contig 14925 bp, 15 predicted proteins | sample AD_JPNHW1_MetaG_FD_89797 | JGI IMG/M metagenome (GOLD analysis project Ga0116170, IMG submission 89797) | Active sludge microbial communities of municipal wastewater-treating anaerobic digesters from Japan - AD_JPNHW1_MetaG | ecosystem: Engineered > Bioreactor > Anaerobic > Digestate | place...
GGGACACAGGTTTAGCAAACCTGCGCCATACCAGGCTTGGCTACCTCAACAGAGGAATCTCGCATCTTCTCAGACACTCGCAACGGATTTCCGCTGCTCCATGAATGGTGCTTTATACTATGGACTGGTTGGAGTAATAAGTGTTTTGGGGATTCTAAAAGGCATAGAATATGAAAGAGACCAGAAATCCCCGGGCTGGAAAACCACAGATAATAATATTAGATTCAATTGGGTTTTCCAGGTTCATGAATATATCTCTGACACAATCGCTCTCTGGTGATGCTTGTGGGGCAGGGAGGGTGCCACTAAATACCCGTTCTTCCGGGTATGAGGTGGGATGGGGTGAGGCATGGGTATTCCGCTTTTCTAAAAAAATCCCTTCCCAAGGGGTTCATGCCTGTAATTTTTCCTGATTTTGGAAGGCAGGGGGTCTGGCAAAAACAATTTGGGATAGTGTGACCCCCCTCAGCAGATAATTTGTTTCAGACACAGGATCGCATATTTTTCAGACGTAAAAATACCCGTTTTTTCCGAAAATTTTTATGCCGGGTTATGCAGGGGGTCACATGGGTACATTTTGTTATTTCCCGGAGACTGACACCCGCAGGTGCGGGATATAATACCAGATACAATCCCTGCTATGAAACCGGATACCGGAACGGGAACAAAAAAGAGGTGGGTCCTGCCCCGGGTTACAGGGCAGAGATGAGCGACCGCCGGGTGACAAGACCGGCAAGTTTTCCCTTGTTTGTGATCGGCACCGTGCTGATATTTTTTGCAACCATCAGGTCCACAAGATCATGATAGTCCGCCTCGATATCAAGCGAGATTAATGGTGCGCTCATGATATCCTTCACCAGCAGGTTGCGGATACGGTGATCCTGGTAGTGATCTTCAACAGACTTGCGGAACTTCCTCATTGCAACCGCCACATCGGTTTCGGTTACGATCCCGGTGATTTTATCGTTGACCGTCACGACAAACCGGGAGATTGTATCGTCAAGCATCCGGCGCCGGAGGTGGACTACGCGCTCATCCGCATCAATGGTAACGGCTTTTTCAAGAGCATCTCTGATACTACCGTCATGCGGGAACTTCTTTAACAGGTCAATCGCCGTCACCTGCCCGATCAGGTTGTGATCCGCGTCATAGACAACCACCAGTTTATGAAGCTGGAGCAGGGGGACGAGCACATTCATGTTCTCATCGGGATAGACACTGGTGAAATCTTCCTCGACCACACTTGCCACATGGATGGCTGTTGGCGCAAGGGTGGTATTTTGCTTGCTGCCCAGCTTTTCCGCAATAGCCTGCCGGGATACTGTCCCGACCACTGTCGCATTGTTGAGCGCAATGAGGGGATCGATTCCCTCTTCAAGCATCTTATCGAGCGCCTCGGTAATTTTTGCTGATTTGGATATGGTCGTTGGTTTTGCCATGATATCTTTAACAAACAGTTCTTTTGTCATTTCGCCACTTCCTTAATGATATCATCACGTTTTATTATCCCCACGAGGGTGTCGTCTTCAACGACAACCAGATTATTGACCTGTTCTTTTTGCATCAGTGCAATTGCAGTGGGGAGCGGACTATCCGGACCAATCGTAATCACAGGTCTCTTCATGACATCTCCTGCGGTTACCGGGATTTTCTCCGGAACGCCTGTCCCTCCCACAATAACCGGGTATTCTTGTCTTTTGACGGGTATGTCCTCCAGTAGTTCTCCGGATCGTCTTTTGTTCTCATCATGGAAAGCAAGGTTGGTTTCCGTAATGATCCCCGCAAGCGATCCATCATTATTAGTCACAACCAGTTTCTGGTCCCGCTCCTTCATGAGCGCTATCACGTGAGCGAGCGAGTGCCAGCGGTTGATCGTCACTGCATCCTCCATCACGTCCCTGACTGTGCCGGTAAGGCCGGTAACAAGGGCGGACTTCATCAGATCGCTTTTCGTGACAATCCCGGTGACGGCGCCATGATCCGATATGGGCACGCAGCTGATGTTCTTTGACACAAAGGTACCGGCAATGCCTTTTAAGGGAGTAACCGGCGTTGCGACAACCGGATTGGGTGTCGCGTATTCAGCTACCGGGATTTTGTCGGGCGGACGCCTCCGCCACGCAGCACCCGGGTTCTGGAGGCGGTACCCGATGTCTTTCTTTGTCAGTATCCCGACAAGTTTTGCCCCGTCCATGACGATGACACGCGAGATCTTGTGCCGCACCATCAGGTTCCTGGCATAGGCCACGGTATCACCCGGGGATACGACATACACCGGAGCACTCATAACGTCGCCTGCGGTAAGGATTCCGGCCGGCATGACCGTCACCCCCCGGAAAATGCCCGGACAAGGTCGAACTCTGTCACCAGGCCGACAAGGCGCGAGTTCTCGATGACCGGGAGCGCCCCGATATTTTTCTTCAGCATCTCCCGGGCCGCCTCGTTTACCGGGGTATCCGGTGTAGTCGTAAAGAGATCCCCGGCCATAAGCGCACGGACAGGAAGGGACATGACCTCATCAATATTACCGGTGTTGAGGCGTGCGAAGACTTCCCTTGATCCCAGGTACCGCATGATATCGGTCGCGGTAATGATGCCAAAGAGCACGTCGTCGCTGACAACAGGCAGCCGACGGAACCGGTACTTTGTCATGTCCTGCGTCACGCCCGCGATCCGGCTGTCCGGGGTAGTGACACGCAGTGAGGAACTCATAATATTCTCGACCCGGAACGGGCTGTGTTCTGCGGCAAGCATCCGCAGTACATCCCTTTCCGTTACGATACCTGCGAGCACTCCGTCATCGAATACAATCGGGAGCCCCCCAATCTTTTTCTTAACAATTATTTCCAGTGCGTCAGCTACCTGGGCATCATGAGACAATACCTGTGGTTGAGCGGTCATGATGGTACGGACGCTCTCATTTACTGCTGCGGGAAGGTTCCCGTTATGCCGGACCCTGACGAGTTTGTACTTGTCTCCCCCGCCCATGAAATTGATCACGTCCCCAGAAGTGACAATCCCCAGGAGTTTCTTTGTACCGGGATCGGTTACCGGCAGCCGGCGGAACCCGCATTCTGTCATGGTAGCGACTGCACTGATGATGCTCTGGGTCGGCGGCACAGAAACGACGTCCCGTGTCGCAATTGACATCACCTCGCCTTCCTGCTGTACAATATGGGATTTGAAGTCGACCGGCCCCCGGTCGAATTTTCCCTGCATTTTTAAGAGCCGATCACCCTGCTTGGTGGCCCGCCCGTTCGGATTCATTTCAAAACTCCTCCGATTTTTTACAAGCCAAATATCCCTGCAAAACGCAGGTATTCGCCGGCCTGCCATGATCCGGGCAGTCTGAATTTTATTGCCCGGATACCAGTTGTTTCGGATATTTTCCCGGTGGGTTTTAAGCAAGCCCTGCAATGACATCGTGGCGGTCGAGGATTCCCACAAGGAATCCCCCGTCAAGGACAGGGAGCCGGCTCACATCGTTGTCGACCATGAGCCTTGCCGCTTCGGAGAGCGGTGCCCCGCCTGAGATCGTTACAACCTCGTTTACCATCACTTCCTCCACGGTCTTTGTACTGCTCTGGGCAATCGCCGACCGGACTCCCCCGTACCGGATCAGGTCCCGACGGGAAATCAGGCCGACAAGTTTCTTTTTCTTTATTACCGGGAACGCACAGAACCCGTACTCCACGATCTTCGCGTAGACCTGCTGGAGCATGTCCTCCGGGGCTACAGTCTGGATCTCCGTTGACATATGGGTACTTACCCTGCCCGACAGTTCGTTCCGGGATATGATCACCGGGAACAGGTCAGAAAGGAGCACACCGCCAACGATATGCCGACCGGGATCGATGATTGCAGCGCTGTCGACCCTGAATTCCCGCATGGTCTTTGCCACGCTCTCTATTGACGCATCAGGGCTGGCAGACGCCGCATCCTTCACAAATCCTTCGACAGTCACGTTCGATTTCGTCGCGGTCACCCGCAGGGCATCCGTAATGTCAACATATCCCAGCAGTTCCTTTTTGATACCGGTGACGTAGACTTCGCGGAACCGGTCGTCTCGTAAGATCTGCCGTGCTTTTGTTATCCCGTCATGACAGCCCAGCACTGGAATCTCAATCATGAAATCCCGTGCTGTTTTCATGTCAGGGTATCCTCCTCACGGCAGCGGGGGCAGAGAAGGGTACTGTCCACACGCTTAAGATCATCAGACATCTGACTGCACCTGCTGCACATGCCCACTTCAACCTGCTCCTCGCGGTTAATCTCAATGAGATCGGTAAGGAGTTCGTTTTGTTCGTTGGAGACGGTCAGGAGATCCCGGACGGTCACAATTCCAATGACCTTGCCGCTCTTGTCAACTATCGGGAGTCTCCGTACCTTATGCTCGACCATCATCTGGGCTGCATCGATTACAGTCTTATCCGCACTCACCGTAATGAGTGGCGTGCTCATGATTGTACTTACCTGGACTGTACTGGGCTTGAGATCCTTTGCCACCACTTTACAATTGATATCTTCTTCGGTGACAATGCCGATTGGCTTGTTCCTCTGGAGTATGATAACGCTCCCTACCTTTTCACGGCACATGGTCTTTGCCGCCTTGGCGACATTGGCTTCAATGCTGATCATGGTCGGATTGCGTTTCATTACTTCATTCAAAGGGACACGGGTTTCAAACCGCATCGTGTTGGTTGTCTTCTTCATGAGTCACCTCCTAAAAAGTGCCTGGCTGATGATTACAATTACCTTCCTTTCCGCCCCATGTATAAATACAATTTGGCCCGGAAAAATGGAATGATTCCGGGTAATACAAAAAATATCCCAAAGTGATATTCCGGCTGGCTTACGGCTGTAAAACGATGCGGATTACGAGAAACATAATAAAGAATCCTTTCCAAACATTACTAACGGTTGAAGGTAAAGCGGTTGTACCAGCAGACCACAATGACAAAACGAGGGGCCCTATGACGACATTTTCCAAGACGTTAGGGAAGGCAAAGAAGAAATTTTCAATATTTCTCAAGCGGTTTTTCAGAAAGAAGCGAACACGAATCGGGATATACGGCCCGCCAAATGCAGGTAAGACTACGCTCGCCAACCGGATCGCCCGGGACTGGACCGGAGACGCAGTGGGTCCGGTAAGCGAGATCCCGCACGAAACACGAAGGGCCCGTAAAAGGGAAGATATTGTTATTTCCGGGGCAAACGGGCACACGGTCACAATCGATATCGTAGATACTCCGGGAGTTACAACGAAGATCGATTACCACGAATTTCTTGACTACGGGATGGAGAAAGACGAAGCAATCATCCGTGCGCGGGAAGCAACAGAAGGCGTAGCTGAAGCGATGCACTGGCTGCGCGAAGATATTGATGGCGTTATCTACATGCTGGACTCAACGCTTGATCCCTTCATGCAGGTCAATATTATGATGGTAGGGATTATTGAGAGCCGTAACCTTCCGGTGATCATTGTTGCAAACAAGATTGACCTGCCGGAAGCGGTTCCGTCACGGATCCGGAGCGCCTTCCCGCAGCACCCGGTCGTTGCGATATCAGGACTTGAAGGCCGGAACACTGAAGAGCTGTATGAGAAGATGATCCAGAGCTTCGCCTGATTTCCGGGAGAGATCATGCCACACAAGTGCACGAAATGCGGGAGGGAATACAAGGACGGATCGACCGAGATCCTGAAAGGCTGCGCAAGCTGCGGCTGCAAGAAGTTCCTCTACGTCAAAGAATCCGACCTCAACAGGGACGTGCTTGAAGAGAAAACAATCGAAGAGATCGCAGGCGAGTCAAAGGAAGAGGTCCTTGAGGTTGTAGAGCAGCCCAGGGTCAAGGGGCCTGAGACTAAGGGTAGTGAGACTAAAGGTACTGCGGCCAAGGGTAAAGCGAAGAAAGAGGTTGAGGTGTTCGACCGGGTTGAGACGATCCGGATCGTTGGTCCGGGGTCCTACGAGCTTAATATCGACAAGATGGCAAAGAGCGATGAGCGGATCGTCAGTGTCGGTGGCGAAGAAGGCAGTTATATCATCGATCTTATGTCCATGGCAAAGGAAGAGCCGAAACCGAAGCGCTCGAAGAGACGGTAACACTCTTTTTTACCGGGTATTTTCCGGGAATTGTATAATTTATCGGCATCAGCCGGCCTTATGAAAACCCGGCAAATATGGAGGGGGACAGCGTTTGTTTCCCCGGTGCTGTCCATTGTGCAAGCAGCGATGAGTCCCTGTAAAGCCGGCACGGATCCCTGCCGGGGATTACCGCAGAAGAACCGGTACAACACGGGACAGCAGGATGTCTTCCCACTTGTGTGTAGGGATTTTTTTCGCAATGGTTTATTGCAAAACAGTAAAAAAGATATATACACGGGATAGCAGAGACACCATCACGTTTTTTATGTAAATGTCCTGATGTCAGGCAGACTGCCCCGCACGAGCGATGACGGTATGGGGCGGGATAACCTGATAAAGGGAGTATACGGTCTGCTGCTGGCATGGTTGTTGATTTATGCGCTTGTAGCGCCGGCGATGGCTTCCCCGACGGTATCCTTTTCCGGGGTGCCCACTTCAGGAAATGCACCTCTTGGGGTAACATTTACCGATAACTCGACCGGGCTGCCATCAGTCTTCTCGTGGTACTTTGGCGACGAGAACTGGACGGCCATCGGCGCCGGCTGGACCCGTATGAATGCAAGTTCCGGGTGGCCGGCGCGGGAAGGACCTGCCAGTGTCGCATTACCTGACGGAAGCATCGTCCTCATGGGCGGGGATACCGAAGGGAGTGGTGGGACCTATTATAATGATACGTGGCTGTCCGGGAATAAGGGCGCGACGTGGTCGCTCGTGAATGCAAGTTCCGGGTGGTCGGAGCGATCCGGTGCCGCGAGCGTCGCGTTGCCCGATGGAAGCATCGTCCTCATGGGGGGATCGTATAATCATAACACCCTGACGACCTATTATAATGACACGTGGAGGTCTGAGGATAAGGGTGCGACTTGGTCGCTCGTGAATGCGAGTTCCGGGTGGTCGGAGCGATCCGGTGCTACGACCGTAGCGTTGCCCGATGGAAGCATCGTCCTCATGGGAGGAAACGGGGGCGCCGTGAAATATAACGATACGTGGAGGTCTGAGGATAAGGGTGCGACTTGGTCGCTCGTGAATGCGAGTCCCGGGTGGCAGAAGCGGTTCGGTCAGACCAGCGCTGTGCTGCCGGATGGCAACATCATCCTCACGGGGGGATTCGATGGCAGCAGTACCTTTTATAACGACACGTGGAAGTCTGTCGATAACGGGACGACATGGTCGCTGGTGAACGCAAGTTCCGGATGGCAGAAGCGGGAACCGGACGCGAGCGTTGCATTACCCGATGGCAGCATTCTCCTCATGGGGGGGTACAGTGTTGCATATTATAATGACACGTGGAGGTCTGAGGATAAGGGTGCGACTTGGTCGCTCGTGAATGCAGGTTCCGGGTGGTCGGAGCGATCCAGTGCCGCGAGCGTCGCGTTGCCCGATGGAAGCATCGTCCTTATGGGCGGGAGATATGATGATGGCTCTACCGGGTTTGTTTATAACGACACATGGCGCCTGGCCACCGCATCGTCCAATAACCAGAATCCGACCCACACCTACACAGCTGCCGGGACATACCCGGTCTCACTTGGTGCGACGAATGCCATGACCGGGACCGGCACCCTAACAAAGACCGGTTATATTTCAGTATCCGTTGCACCGGTAACAGTAAGTTCAATCAGCCCGGTTGCCGGTGTCAAGACGAGCAGCACCCCGGTCACAATCGCCGGCACCGGGTTTAGTACCTCCGGTACAACAACTGTGAACCTGACACGGACGGGATTCACCAACATTTCCTTCACCGGGGCTGTGGCATCATCTACGATCCTGACCGGAACTGTCCCTGCCCATATCCCGGCAGGCACCTGGAACGTGACCGTGGTGAACCCGGATGGAAGGGAAGGTACCAATGCCTCCGTCACGTTCACGGTGACAAACCTGCCCCCCACGACACCGACAACAACGAGCACCGGGAGTGATACCAGTAGTACCTATAGTGACGTTTCCCGACCCGCCGCGTATACGGTAAACGCACCGGGCGCTGCACGCGGCGGCACGATGACCTTTGCGATCAACGAACCGCTGAACGTCGGGGGTACCCGGTATTCCTACGCGATCACATCCGTCAGCATCGTGCCTTCGGAGACGCTCGGTTCGACCGATCTCATCGTGACCGACGCAGGTACGACCTCGCATGCGCCGGACGGCCGGACGGTCGCCGGGATCGTTGCAATCTCGCCGGTGGGTGTCAACCCGTCCGTGATCAGTTCGGGCACGATCACGTTTATGGTCTCCACAAGCTGGCTTGAGGAGCACGGCCTCTCCCCGACAAACATTGTCCTGATGCGACTCCATGACGGAGCATGGGCCGGGCTGCCCACGACCTGCCAGTACGAGGCCGGGGGAGCGTGCAGTTTCACGGCAACGACTCCGGGCTTCTCGTATTTCGCCATTGCCAACCAGATCGGCACGGCTTCCGCGAATGTTACCGTGACCGAAGCCGCAGTGACTTCCACTCCTGCCGGCGCCATGCAGGCAGCGGCCGTGACATCCGCGACCCCGATACCCGTAAAGACTGGTTCTTCCCAGAACGCAGAACCGGTGACTACCGAAACCACCGCTGTGCCGGCCGGCGCCGAAGGATCAACCGGCATCCCGGCCCTTGCGATCTTCGCCGGCATCGGCGGGATCGCGATCCTCGCTGTCGGTGCGATGATCGGCCGCCGCTGGTGGCTCCGCCGCCAGAACCCGGCGCTTTTTAAGAAATACAATTAATCCCTTTTAACCTGCATCTCAGGCTTTTTTTTAGACCGGTAATACCGGGTGCATCGCTGCCAACGCCCCGTTCCGTCACCGGGTCCTCAGTTCCTCCCGTACGCCTTCATATGAGGGCGACAGGCCGAGAGCGGCAAAGAACCGGTCGGTAAAAGCGAGGCATGTGTTTACCCCCCATTCGGCACACCCGTGCCCGAGACACTGGTCCGGAAAAAACGGCAGGTTTTTTGGCGCAAACGGGTTTGGGGCAAACCGGTCTTTGAAAAGCTGATCCAGTCGCTCTGCATGGGTCTCTGAGTAGACACCGGGTGCCTGATCATCCCGGATCACCACCCATTCTCGGCGGTAATGCATCAGGTAGTTGCGGATCCCAATCAGGTCCCTGATGCCGGAAAAATCCGGGTCGTCATCGCTGAAAACAGGTTTATTGCCGATAACAAGCACCTTCTGGTATTTCGCAGGCAACGGGGTCCGGTCAAAATAATTCTCGTTGTTCCATTTCTCCCCAATCGTACGGAACAATGCTTCGGTCTCCATGTCGGAAAAGAAATACGCGTTATCCGCCGCGTCCGACCAGAGCTCATTAATTGTGGATTCGAGAAATGCAACCGATGAGAAGAGTGCGTTCAGGATATATGCTTCATGGCTGAGCCGCTGCCCGGAATAAAGGACACCGGTTTTTGCATAGTTTTGTTCTATTTCGTATCCCAGCCGGCAGAAAAGAGCGGCGGACTGGATGTACTTTACCGAAAAACAGTCCCGGTACCGGATGGCCTCAACCTCATCAGGGATTTCCCGGGGATCTTCTTTCATTGTACTCTCCCGTTTTGTTTCGTACATCAAAAAGATGAGGGCAGGTATACAGGCCACCGCCGTTTATGGTTCCGGTAAGGAAACCCTAAACCCATTTCCGATCAACATGTTTTTAGTATCCTATTCCCGTGGAGCACACATGGAACAATCACGCTGCGACATCCAACAATCCCACGCTCCCCAAAAATACCTCGGAGATCGGGGACTCATCCTTCTCATCGCGGTGCTCTCCGCATTCGTCCCGCTCTCGACCGATCTCTATCTCCCGGCCCTGCCGGGTATGAGCGAATATTTCGGTGTCACGGTCGATCTCACCAACCTGACCCTGATACTTTTCTTTGTCTTTTTTTCTGTCGGTATGCTCTTCTGGGGGCCGCTTTCCGATAAACATGGACGCCGGCCGGTCCTTGTCGCGGGACTTGTCATCTACATTGCCGCAAGTTTTGCCTGCGCAGTATCGTGGGACATCTGGCACCTGATCTTCTTCCGCATCCTTCAGGCTGTTGGCGGCAGTGCAGCTTCAGCGGTCGCAACTGCGATGGTAAAAGACCTGTACGAGGGACGGAAACAGGAGTCCGTGCTTGCGGTTGTCCAGTCCATGGTAGTCATTTCCCCTGCGGTGGCTCCGGTGCTTGGAGCGTTCATGCTCCCGTATACCTCATGGAGGGGCCTCTTTGTCGTGCTCGCCTTTATCGGAATTGTCTCACTTGCCGGCGGACTTATGCTGACAGAGACTCTTCCAAAACGATATACCGGCACCCTGCTGCAGTCAATCCGCCGGTTGGGAGTCGTCCTGAAAAATCCCGGGTTTACCTCGCTTTTAATTGTCTTTTCACTGGTCAGCATGGCATCGCTTGCGTTTATCTCGGATTCATCGTATATCTACGAGAACGGTTTCGGGCTCTCGGAACAATGGTTCAGTTTCTATTTTGCAACAAACGCTCTCGCGATGATATCAGGCCCGCTCCTGTACCTCCGGCTGTCCCGTTCCTTTTCAAGAAAACAGGTCATCATGGCCTGTTTTTGGATCATGATTGCCGGGGGAATTCTTATCTGCCTGTTCGGCAGCCGTGGTGCAATTGTCTTTACCCTTGCGCTGTTTCCGGCAACCCTGATGGGCAGCTGCGTCCGGTCACCCGGCGCATTCCTCATGCTCGGGCAGCAGAGGGAAGACACCGGTTCCGCTTCCGCACTTATCAACTGTGCCGGTCTTTTGTTTGGCAGTGCCGGTATCCTTATCGCCTCCATTGACGAGAGTCATCTCATCCTGGTTCTCGGGCTGCTCTACGCGGCCGTCGGATTCCTGTGCCTTTCGGGATGGCTGCTGATTGGCAGGCTGAAGATCGCAAAAGAAGTGCCGGATATCGCGGGCGTACCGCGATAAGTGGGGGCCGGCCACAGATACCCTTAATGGCAGCCATTGCTATCCCCCCAAAATATCTGTTTCTTCATTGTTCCCGATCCAGCCCGGCCCAAACACCACCAAATGAGGGGGGGTCACACTATGATCATGTATGACCCCCCCTACCCTTATTACACCCAATCCGGGCGCAATCACTCATCATTCTACGTTATAAAAAAGCATAAAAAAATAACAAAAATCCCGCCCAAAAAACTAGTATGGGTTGGGGGGTCGTACCATGTTTCAGATACGGACCCGGCCCATGAAATCTTCGCGAATCCTGCGATCCGTATCCTGACAGGATCCGGTCCAATTTTTCTTCGTAAATGTCCGCAAAATTATCCTGCCGGAACCGGCCAGAAAACCGGATCCGCATATAGCAGATCGGGCCGTATTTATCTCACTAATAATTGGGGGGGTCGTACTTGTTTGCGGTGCGACCCCCACTTTTCTTACCCATACAGTTAATTATCCCTCGCCGCCAATAGTAGAACAGCACTTTTAATCAGGTGCTGACAGATGTAAGTCCGACGTGCCCTTTGGCGGCACGGCCTCAAAACTTGGCTTTGGGATTACAGAGAGTCAGTAAGCGTACTGCACTTTTCTGGACTTACATAACGTAACTGGAGGTATAACTATGGCACGAATGCACGCCAGAAGAAGAGGCAAGTCATGCTCTGTGCGGCCAGCACGGAACGAGGCGCCTGAATGGTCCAACACGGACAAGGCAGCGATCGAGAAACTTATTGTCGATCTCCGTAAGGAAGGCACATCGAGCAGCATGATCGGTCTCGTCCTGCGGGACCGCTACGGCGTCCCTGATGTCAAGATGGTCACCGGCAAGAGTGTCGGCGACATCCTGGAAGAGAACAAGATCAGCTCCGAGATTCCCGAAGATCTCCGGGACCTCATGATAAAGGCACTCGGGATGCGCAAGCACCTGGACGACAACAAAAAGGATCTGCACAACAAGAGGCAGCTCCACCTTGTAGAGTCCAAGATCCGCCGGCTCGTGAAATACTACACTGGCACAAAGAAGCTGCCCGCAGATTTCACCTACAAGCCGGAGACCACAGAAATCCTGCTGTCCAGATAATCCTGTATATTGTCTACCGGTCACCATGTCCCTTGAAGAAGCCGCAAAAACCGTTGCAGACCAGATCCGCCGCCAGCAGTACGTGGAGATATACACGCACCATGACGCGGACGGCATCGCAGCCGGGGCTATCCTCTGCCACGCGATGCTCCGGTCCGGCATACGGTTCCGGCTCCGGGTCTGCCCTGAAATACCCGCATCAGGGTTCTCCCACGATGCGGCATCGCTCCTCTGCGACATGGGATCCGGGATCGAGACTCTGCCTCCGGAAACGATGGTGGTAGACCACCACCTCCCGCTTTTTGAAGGCGAGTTCCACGCAAATCCCCGTCTTGAGAAGATCGATGGCGAACGGGAACTTTCCGCTGCGGGCATGGCCTATATTGTTGCCCGGCAGATGGGAGACAACCGCGACCTTGCCGGTCTTGTGATACCCGGAATCCTTGGCGACGGCCAGGAATTTGCAGGGAAAAACCTTGAGATCTTCAACGAGGGCGTAGCAAACGGGATCATTGTTCCGGACCATGGCATTACGCTTCCCGGCCGCGACATGGCAGAGAAATGGCTGATCGCAACAAACCCGTACCTCGAAGGGATCAGCGGCGACGATTCCGCTGTCGCTGACCTGCTGACAGAGGCGCAGGGCGAAAACGGCCTTAAGACCGATGTGCTGATGAGCCTTGCCGTGCTCAAATCATCCCGGCAGACAACCGCAGAAGGTCTTCTGCGGCTCTACGGCGACACCATTCACCTCGAACGCGAGGTGATTGAAGACGCCCATGCACTTACTGCCGTCCTTGACGGGTGCGGCAAATCCGGTCGTGGAGACCTTGCAGCATCACTCTGCCTGCGCACATCAAAAGAGATCGAGCAGGCATGGGAGATTGCCCGGCGGCACCACCTCAACGTCATCGGTGCGCTGAAATCGTTACAGCCTGACGAGGCAAACGAGGTCTACGAATGCCCCGACGCAACGCTTGTAAGCGACATTGCGGATGTGCTGATTCGGGACCGGCCCCACAAAAAACCGTTGCTTGTCTATGCACGTTCAGGTGAGAACTGCCGGATCACGACGAGAACGCCCCCGGGTGTTTCTCTCGATCTTGCGCCGCTGTTACGGACCATTGCTACCGCATGTGGCGGAAACGGCGGTGGGCACCGTTCCCGTGCAGGAGCAACAATACCCTCCGACCGGATTGAGGCGTTTATGAAGGGATGGCAGGAGGCGCTTGCTGCATGATGCAGATACGAGGCCTTATCACAACCATGCACACGGACGCCCAGTGCGTGGCTTTGTCACTGGCACCGGATAACCTCAGGAACATGATTACAACAGCAGACGGCGACCGGGTCACGACCGTTATCCACGGCACGCAGCTCCGGTCTGTCATCGCATCGGTAGATGATTACCTGATGAACCTGGCAATTGCGGACGACACAACAGCAATTCCGCAAAAACGACAGGAAAAAAACGAGAATGGGAATTCTAAATAGAGAGTTGATACTATGGCAAAGAAAAAACAGGTTGGAAGAAGAGTTGAAGGCTGGAAAGCCAAGAGCTGGTTCAAGGTATACACCCCCGACAACCTCGGCAAAGTGTATATCGGAGACACCATTGCAAATGACGCTGAATCGGTAAAGGACCGGATCATGCAGTCGACCCTCGGCGAGATCACAAACGATTACGCCAAGCAGCACATCAAGATGAAATTCAAGATCGCTGAAGTCACCGGCGATGCGGCATACACCGAGTTTGCCGGCCACGAAGTGACCCGCGATTACCTGCGGTCCCTTGTCAAGCGCCGCAGCTCCCGTGTGGACTGCCATGCGCTGGTTGTTACAAAAGACAACAAGAAGGTCCGGCTCACCATCTGCTGCTACACCTTTGCACGGGCAAACATCTCGCAGGAACACGCGCTCAGGAACGCGATCTTTGCTGCCCTTGCACCACAGGCACAGGCATGGGACTTAACGACCCTTGTAAACGGGATTGTATCAGGCGAAATTTCCCGCGATCTCTTCAAGGCAGTAAAGACCCTTTACCCCACCCGCCGGGTCGAGATCATCAAGTCAAAGGTAGAACCGGGCGCAGCACCGGTTTCCACCAAGTAAATTTTTTTTTGTTTTTGGATCTTCCCGATCCCTTGTCAGGTTTGTTCACTGCCGGATCGGCACGGTCCGCAGTTCCGGATTATTCTTTCATAAAATAGCTGCCGGCAGGATCCGCCAGGGACGGGTCTATTCCCGAACAATTACCGGGAAATATAATTACTCCGCGCGTCCAACTATTCATAATAATGACCGCTCATAAGATCCTTTTTCTCGTTATTGATGGTTTATCAGACCGGCCCTGTCCGGATCTCGGAAATCTCACACCTCTTGAAGCGGCGCACCACCCCACGCTTAACCGGCTTGCGGCAGAAGGCGTGTGCGGGATTATGGATACAATAGCACCCGGCATCCGGCCCGGGTCTGATACCGCACACCTTGCCCTCCTTGGCTACGATCCCCACACGTATTACACCGGCCGGGGCCCGCTTGAATGCGAGGGCTCCGGGATCCACATGGAACCGGGTATGATCGGTTTCCGGTGCAACTATGCGACAGTCTCCCCGGAAGGTCTTGTTATTGATCGCCGTGCCGGGCGGATCCACGATACAAAAGCCCTTTCACAGGCAATCCAGGATGGAGTAGACCTCTCAGAGTACGGCGTCGAGTTTATTTTCCGGTCCGGCGCCGGCCACCGGGCTGCA
>Ga0116170_10003395_pt1 | contig 14922 bp, 12 predicted proteins | sample AD_JPNHW1_MetaG_FD_89797 | JGI IMG/M metagenome (GOLD analysis project Ga0116170, IMG submission 89797) | Active sludge microbial communities of municipal wastewater-treating anaerobic digesters from Japan - AD_JPNHW1_MetaG | ecosystem: Engineered > Bioreactor > Anaerobic > Digestate | place...
CCAGCAACTGCAGATGCAGCTACAATACTTGGCGATGCTAAGTAAACAAAACCGCTTCCCTGTTTTCCTTCAAAATTCCTATTTCCTGTGCTGATGGTTACCTCTTTTGGCCCATTCTGACCAACCTGTCCAGCAGCACAACCTGCGCAACCAGCATTCGATACCATTGCACCAGCATCTTTAAAGATTTGAATTAAACCCTCATCCATAGCCTGTTTCCAGATAGGATCGGTTGCAGGAACAATCTTTAAAACTACTCCGGGTGCAACCCTTTTACCTTTAAGTATTTTTGCGGCAATGCGTAGATCCTCCATACGACCATTGGTGCAGCTACCAATAAAAGCAGAGTCAATCTTCTTACCCTTTTCATTTGCTACACTGGAATTATCATGAGGTTTACCTGGACGCGCAAGCATTGGTTCAAAGCAGCTAATATCAATTTCCTTTACATCCTCATATTTTGCATCATCATCAGCCTTGATAATCTCTAATTTTCTTCCGACTTTCTTTTCGCAGTATTCGTGAATGGCTTTGCTTGCAGGGAATAGGAAGATAATAGCACCCATCTCGGTTGCCATTGAAGCAATGGTAATGCGCTCATCGAGGGTTAGCTCATCGATGGCTTCGCCATAAAACTCAACAGAGTGACCAAGAAGCTTATTTGCTCCAAAAATCTTAAGTAGGTTTAAGGTGATATCCTTTGCAGAGATATTCGCGGGACGTTTCCCTTTAAATACGAGCTTTACCGAAGGTGGAACTTTAAACCATAGCGATCCTTTTGCCCAAGCAGCTGCAATATCCTGATCGCCCATACCTTGCCCAAAAGATCCAATTGCGCCCATGATATTAGCATGGGAATCGGTACTTACAAAAGTGCTACCTGGCCAAGCAAGTCCATTGTCAATGGCAAGGTGAGTACCAATACCAGCGTCAATATCAAATACTTTGATGCCATTCTCTCTTGCATACATACGGCAGTATTGCTGATTAGAAGCATACTTTTGATCCGAACCTGTAGGATTGCAATCGAAGGTAAAATAGGTACGAGTAGGGTCATTTACGGTTAAACCGTTGTTCACAAGATTTTTAACCACGTTGGCCCCGCCAAAATCGCGAGCCGCACGGGTATCAATTAGAATATCGACGATTTCGTCGGCGCAAACAACTTTCTTGCTGCTATGATTGGCAATTATTTTTTCGATTAGATTCATGTGAATTCAGTTTTAGGCTTTCGATAATCAATTTACCTCTTTATAAGTTAAGATATAGTTTTCTATCTTTTAACTTTTAACTTCTCACACCTTCAGCCTATCCTTAAATGGCTCAAAGGTCATGAAGTCGGCATGGTGAACCACAAACGCCTCTGTTGAACGTTTAACCATATCACCTTCGCCAGCATGAGTAGCAATAATATGGCATACAGCTGGTGGAACATTGCACATCTCGGCTAGAGAAACACCAGAGAATGGGTGTCTAAGATATTTACCATAGCTGCCTTGTACTGATTTACCATCCTTTATTTCATACTCAAGAAGTTTTCCAACATCAGCAAGAATAGCTCCAGCGATAAGCACATCCATATTAACAGGTAGATCAGTCTTGAAGAATTTATTCATCTGATCTCCGCAATCTTTTGCAATATGAACTACAGCGCGTTTATGTCCCATGAAAGTAACCTTCAAATCAGGGCCACAGAGAAGTGTAAACGGAATGGTATTTAGATCATTAGGAGTTAGAACGCTTTTCTGCAGAGCTAAAGCCCATGTTCTGGTGGTATTTGAACGAAGGGTTTCATCCTTTATCCATTCCAACTCAGGCCAAAGCTGTTTTGCTTGCTCGATGAATTTTGGTTCAATTTCTATCTTAATCATAGGTAAGTCATTTAAGGATCATTTAATAATTAACCACAAAGTACACAAAGGATTCTCAAAGAACGGCAAGGAAAATATATTGAAATATAATACTTTGTGCTCTTCGTGAAATACTTTGCGTTCTTTGTGGTTATTTTATAAAGTCAAAAAAATACTACTTTTTAAGCTTTGCAATAATTGCGTCGGTCATTTGTGTTGTAGATGCAGCTCCTTGGTTTACAACCTCTTGTTTACCACTCATCTTCATCATATCATAGCATCTTACTTTGCCTTCGGCAACTACTTGTAAAACGGCATCTTTAATGCGATTTGCAATCTTATCCTCACCAATATGCTCAAGCATCATAACTGCTGAAAGGATCATTGCTATTGGATTTACAATACTTGGATTTAGCTCAGCATATTTAGGTGCAGAACCATGTGTTGGCTCAAAAACGCAAACACCAGATTCGGGATTAAACTGAGCAGAAGTTGCAAAACCTAATCCACCAATTAACCCAGCAAATGCATCGGAAACGATATCTCCGAACATGTTTTCAGAAACAATTACGTGATAGTTTTCTGGGTTCTTGGTAAGCCACATCATCATTGCATCGATGTTAACATCTTCAACTCTGATGTTTGGATACTCATTTTTACTCATATCCTGAGCAATTTTTAGCATCATTCCTGATGTTTCGCGGATTACATTTGGCTTTTCACAAAGAGTAATTTTGTCGAAACCACGTTTTTTAGCGTATTCGAAAGCAGCCTTAATAATGCGTGTAGAGTATTTTTTGGTAACGATTCTTGTAGAAATTGCTAGCTCTGGTCTTGGACACCAAGCAAAGTTTTCTTTAAAACGTGGGTGGGTCATGAAGGTATCATATACCTGATCGTTAGGATTTGTCCACTCAACGCCACCATATAAACCTTCGGTGTTTTGACGGAAAATCATACAGTCGACAACTGGTTCATCAACACCACCTTTACTATTTCTACGAACAAAATTTAAAGGATTTCCAGGTAGAGTAATACATGGTCTCATGCAAATATCCAAACCAAACTTCTGACGCATGGTTACAATAGGACTATAGTATATAAATCCTTTATCTTTTAGCTTAGGATCCAACTCTGCGGTGGCTTTATCTTTTGGCTTTGATGTAATAGCGCCGAATAGACCAATCTTGTGTTGTTCTAATAGTTTAATGGTACGATCGGGAAGGGGATTACCTTCACTACACCAAAAATCCCAACCTATATCACCATTAACATATTCTGCATCAAAACCGGCTGCATTAAGTACTCGGATTGCTTCATTTAACACAGTTTTTCCAATGCCATCGCCAGGCATGGCTACAATTGTTCTTTTTGCCATAGAAGTTATTTTTAGGGATTAGTATTATCTTATTAATAATTAACTACTTAATACTATAAAGCATTAAAAAATCTTACGATTTATTAATGCTCAATTTTCAAAACTAACTTTTGTAAATCTAAATAATTTTTGAATACGAACCAATTGAAAAATCGAAAGAAAAAAGGTGTTTCAAAGCTAATTATTTTAACAAATTAACTCTTCTTAGTTATAGATTTGAAAATAATTGATTTATTTGATTAAATGACAAAATAGAAGATAGGTGCTAATTAATGGTAAAATCATCGGCATCTAGATATGCTGGAAAAGATTTGTGAAAATCTTGAACCTCTTGAATAGAAATTTTAGTCGATATTATTTGATTTTCATTAGGTTTAGCGCAAATAATCACTTTGCCTTGTGGATCTATTACCTGTGAATCGCCTGTATAATTTACACCATTTCCATCCTTACCAACCCTGTTGCAAGCAACGACATAACACTGGTTTTCTATGGCTCTAGCAGGTAAAAGTGTGTTCCATGCATACCTGCGAGCTTCTGGAAAGTTTGCCACTATCAGTATCATGTCATAATCGTTGCGATTCCGACTCCAAACAGGGAATCTTAAATCGTAGCAAACAAGGGGAAGAATTCTAAATCCTTTATAGTTAATAATCAACCGATTGCAACCTATATCGTAAAAGTTATGCTCACCCGACATTCTAAAAAGATGGCGTTTATCGTAGTATTCAACTCTACCATCGGGATGTATAAAGACAAGTCGGTTGAAATATTTACCCGAATCTTCTACAATTACACTACCTGTTATAGCAACTTTTTTCGAAATTGCTACTCTATGCATCCATTTCACAGTGGGACCTTGCCAACTCTCGGCAAGGTTTTCTGGCGACATTGAAAATCCAGTACTGAACATTTCGGGAAGTACAATTAGATCGATATCATTTTCGATTTCACTAATCTTTTCGTCAAACATTGCACGGTTTTTTGAAGGGGATTCCCAATGCAAATCGCTTTGAATTATAGAAATGTTCATATTTGATTAGTCTTGAATTTTAAAATATTATCCATTATTACAGCTTCATATGCAGCTGTTAGCTTATTCAGCAAAACCGATTTTACGTCAAAACAAATATCATCAATTTTCGATATGGGAAGCAAGCCTGGAGAGGTTCCTGTTATTAAAGCCCCATCAAATTTGTTTATTTCATTGATTTTAACGGGTGATTCTATAATAGGTATATTAACTTTTTGGGCTAATTCAATCACTACTTGCCTTGTTATTCCACCAAGTACCATATTTATTGGTGGAGTAATAATACTTTCGTTTTTAAGGAAAAAAACATTTGATCGACTACCCTCGGTAACAAAGCCATCATTGTTAACTAGCAAAACTTCATAGCATCCTGTTTCTTTAATAATTCTATCAGCTTCGCTGCGAAGGGTTTCATTCTCAACTTTTGCATTAGGATTAATACGTAAAGCTTGTACTACTCTTACTGTAACTCCAAATTCTTTTTGAATAGCAGAAGGATAGGAGCTGGGAATAAAATAGATTAGTAAATCGGGTGTTGATAATGTGCTATTGTAAACCAAGGATATTCTGATATTTTTTTCGGTAACGGGATTAGCTTTTATGAGTTCAACAACCATTCCTCTGATTTTCTCCAAATCAGGAGAAGCCAATTCTAGAAGATTGACCGATTTTTCTAACCTTTCAAGATGTTGGTTAAAAAAAATTGGAGTAGAATCCTTTACCCTAATAACTTCATAAAGTATTTTACAATTCTCTTTAAAGTCATAATGAAACTTATTGGAAGGAAGAATTGCCTCGTTTTTAACGTAGAAGTTTTCAACTAAATTAATCAGCTTTTCCATTACTTATCACTAAAACCTTTAGATCTCAAAATTAGGTATAAAATTGCAATGAATGGTGTTGTTTTACGATGTTCAAATTCTAGTTGAGTTAATTAAATCAATGTAGTATTCCGTTTCGGAAGACGATGGATAGCAGGTTTTACCGATACAAATGTTTGCAAACGATTCGTAATCGGTAGAAATTTTCTTTGAAAGCATTGGGAAAACAAATGGATGAACCACTTTTTGTTGGATGGTATTAATTTGCTCAATTTTGCTATCTGATGAAACTTTTAGGTGAACAGTAGGCAACTGGTTAAAGAGTAACAATCTTGCCCATCCGAAAACATATGGCCCTCCATTTTCCAATGAATTGGAAATGTTTGCCAACATTTGATTTGAAATTGATAAATACTCTTCATCACTCAAAAGTTCGCCTATGTACTTTAAGTTCTGCGCCATTACCGAGTTTGAAGATGTGATTACCCCATCGGTAAGGTCCATTTTACGTGCAATAAGGTCGTTCTGCTTATTGGATGCGTAGTAAAACATTCCAGACACCTCATCATAGAACTCATCAATTGTAATACTTATAAGTTGCTTAGCTTTATCAATCCAAGTACTATTAAGAGTACTTCGGTATAATGAAATATAGGCCTTGATTAAGTATGCATAACCATCAAGAAAGGCGTCAATGCTTAGTTTCCCCTTACAGTGGATTCGCATAAGTTTGCCATCAGAAAAATGGTTGCTTTCGATAAAGTTAATGCATTCAATTGCATAATGTAAGTAGGATTTTTTTTCAAAAGTAATATATGCTTCTACTAAAGCATCGATAGCCATTGCATTCCAAGAAAGTATAACCTTATCATCAAGGGCAGGTTTAACCCGTTGGTTTCGAATTTCTTTTAATTTACCCTTTGCAGCAGTAAGTTTTCTTTCAATAGTACTGCAATCGAGGGAGAATAGCTGTTTGATGTTTTCGTTCGAAGCGCATTTGTAAAGAACATTGGTACCATCAAAATTTCCAGAAGCAGAAACACCATATGTTACCGAGAATAGTTCTGCATCTTCGCCAAGAATTGATTCAAGCTCGCTTTTTGTCCATGTGTAGTATGCTCCCTCTTTCCCTTCACTATCAGCATCGAATGATGCAAAGAATCCACCATTGCTAGACTTCATCTCATTCATTAAGAAGTCAATGGACTCAATAACAACTTTTTTATAGGTTTCATCAGGTTTTGCCCTATAGGCTTTAGAGTATAGCGCAATTAGTTGTGCGTTATCGTAAAGCATCTTCTCAAAATGTGGAATATGCCAGCTATTATCTACCGTATAACGCGAGAAACCACCACCAATATGATCGTAAATTCCACCGGAAGCAATTTTTGTGAGTGTATGGTGTACAAAATTGTTTAAACTTTCATTGTTCGAATGAAAACCGTATTCTAGCAAAAACTCAAACAATCCAGGCATTGGAAATTTTGGTGCGCCAATAATTCCGCCATTTCGAATGTCAAATAGTTTTTCAAGACGACTTGAATAGCTATCTAATAATTGATTTGGGATTTCAGAAATCTCTTGTTTAAAACTTATAATTTCAGATCCTTGAATACTTTGTGTTAGCTCGTTGGCGACATCTATAATACGATTAGGTTCCGATTGCCATGCGTTATTTAGATTTTTAAGAACACTTAGCCAATCATCAGTTTTAAAGTAAGTTCCCCCGAAAACAGGTTTTCCATTTGGAAGAGCAAAGCAGTTTAAAGGCCAGCCCCCTCTTCGTGTTATTATCTGAATGGCATTCATGTATATTTGGTCAACATCAGGGCGCTCTTCTCGATCAACTTTTATACTGATATAGTGGGAGTTCATGTATTCTGCCACTTCTGGGTTTGAAAATGCTTCCTTTTCCATAACATGACACCAATGACAGCTACTATAACCAATACTAATGAGTAAAAGTTTATTCTCTTGCTCAGCCTTTTGAAATGCTTCATTTCCCCATGGATACCAATCTACAGGATTGTTTGCGTGTTGTAATAAATAGGGACTAGTTTCTTTTATAAGTCGGTTTAGGGTTTTATCCATTGGGTAATTATTAACTTTCTTTTTTAACAGTATTTAAGATGAATTGTTGATTAAACAATAAAAATCAGGGTTTGTTAATTAATTTTGGAAACAATTTTATTGTTACTTTGAGTTGATTATTTTTGGAATACTTTTTGGCATATAAACCGAAGTTAAATTCAAAAATTAAATAGATGAAACGAATATTACTTCTTTTAGTATTTTCATTTTCCCTTGTTCTGAGCAAGTCATACGCTCAGGGTTACAAAATAGAAGTCCAAATCAATGGTATAAAAGATACAACCGTAATGCTTGGTTACCATCTGGGTGATAAAAAGTACGTTCAAGATACTGCAAAAGTTGATTCAAAAGGATTTGCCGTTTTTAAAGGCGATTCTACCTTAAAACAAGGTATATATCTTATAATTCTACCTTCAAAGACTTACTTTGAGATTTTGGTTACTGAAAATCAAAAGTTTGGTCTGAAAACAGATGCTAATAACCTTCTGGGTAATTTATCATTCACAAACTCGAAGGAAAATGTCGTTTTTTCTGATTACCAGAAGTTTATGGTTGAACAACAAAAGGTAATGAATGGTTACATGGCCAAGAGTAAGGCATTATCACCAAAATCTGATTCTTCTAAGATAATGCAGGAAAAGATTAAGGATTTAGATAAAAAGGTAAACCAGTATTGGGATGATATTATTAGCAAATACCCAAACTCATTGAATGCTGCAATTGTTAAGTCGATGAAGAATGTTACTATTCCCGAATTTAAAATACCATTAGGAACAAAGAATGTTGACTCATTAAAGTGGGTTTTATCGTATACATATAATAAAGATCACTTTTTCGATAATGTATCGTTAACCGATCCACGTTTAATCCGAACTCCAATTCTTGAGGGACGTTTGAATACCTTTTTTGACAGAGTATTAATCCCTGCTCCAGATACTATTACCAAGGAAGCAATTAAGGTTATTGAAACCTCAAGGGGAAATAAGGATATGTTTGAGTATATAGTAATGACTCTTACCAATAAGTTTGCAACTTCTGAGATAATGGGAATGGATGGAGTTTTTGTTGCATTAGCAGAAAAGTACTACCTATCTGGTCAGGCTTGGTGGGCTGATAAGAAATTACTCGATAAACTACAAGAAAGAGTTACTGCTTTAAAACCGAATCTTATTGGAAATCAATGCCCAAACCTTTCGCTTCCTGATATGATGGGCGCAATTAGAACCCTAAATGATGTAAAAGCAAAAATTACCGTTCTATATTTCTGGGACTCAAATTGTAGCCATTGTAAAAAAGTTACTCCCGAGGTTAAAAAGCTATATGATAAATACAAATCAAAAGGATTTGAGGTTTATGCTGTTTACACACAAGGTAACCAACCTGAGGTTGTTGAGTATATTTCTAAAAATGGATTGACTTGGATTAACGTTTGGGATCCTGCCCAAAAATCAAATTTTCGTAATCTTTTTGATATCTATTCAACACCTGTTATTTACGTTCTTGATTCAAATAAAAAGATCATCGCTAAGAGGATTAGCGAGGAATCGCTTGGTAAAATGCTTGAACAGGAGTTGAAATAAGTTAACAAGTTGATAAGTTAACAAGTTGTAACTATAAACCAAAAACTAAATACTAGACACTACTATGTGTTACGGGAAAGACTGTATTTGGTAAATGTTTCCATTACATTTTCAATGTAAGTTTTAGAAACTGGTAGGTCAATAGTATTTACTACATCTAGTTCGAGTTTTAGCTCGTCCTTATCTTTTCTTAGAATTTTAACTTTCTCAAAGTTAACCATGTAGGAGCGGTGGCAACGGATTAATTCGGTACCTTTAAAGCAATCTTCTAACCTTTTTATGGTTGTTCGAAGCATGAAACGCGAAACCTTTTCTTTATCCAGATAATAGATATTTACATAGTTGTCGGCTGATTCGAGGTAAAGAAGGTTTTCTGCTTTTATTGAAAAGCGGAGTTCCCCTTTTTCATCGTGGAAAGGAATCAGGTTTTTTGAGTTATCAACTGCTGGTGGATTCTCAGTAAGCTTAAGCAAACGTTGCTTATTCTCACGCCATGAGAAGTATAGCCAAAGAACAGAGTAGGGAAGAAGAAGTACAAGTGTGGTATTAAGCGCTGCGGCTTCAAATATATCACCTATAAAACGCTTGTCGTTAAGGATTAACGCCTCGAAAAGTGTATAAAACATCGCCATAAAGAAAACTTCGGCTAGAACCCAAACCAGATAATGCCATAAAAGCAGTTGTTTTTTCTTAGCAACCCAATACATTATAATTCGGCTAATCACAACAACAAGAACACCTGTAAGAATTACAAGGCTAGAATAGGCTAAAAGTTCCCACTTAGTTACGTTATACCATGTTTGAACTCCAAATGGGGCATAAATATTGATAAAAACTAATGCAAAGGCAGCTGTTAGTAGAATTAACCTAATAATATTCCCTTTTTCAGTTAAGTATGCTGGTAATGGTCTACTATTTTCTATCATCTCAATAAAATCAAGCTTCAAATTTAATCAATCGAGTTTTATAAATGCCCCTTTTTTGATAATCAGTTCGGAATTCGGTATTTGTTTTTTACCCCTCCATTTAATAATTCACCCCACATTTTCATTTTTTACCCCAAAAGGGTTACTAAAAACCCTCTTATTTGCTACTAATGGGTTTGATGTTGTTGATTTGCATAATTAATAAAAATGATATGGAATTTACAAAAGCTTACAATGATTTAAAAAAGATTTTCTCACTTGATAAGGAGGTTGTCTCAGTTGATAATTCAAATATTGAAATTTATTCAATCCCTTTTAAATCAACCTCGAAATTGACTGTGCCTTCAAATGGAATTGATGAACAAGTTTACTATCAGCAGACAATTGCCACTAACGATGAGGCTATTACTGAGAATATGGTTTTTAAATACCCTGTATTTGTCCCCAAAACAAATAAAACATATAGTAATGCAATTATCCTTTTACATGGTTTAAATGAAAAGAGTTGGTTAAAATACCTACCATGGGCTTACTACCTTACAGAAAAAACTAATCGACCAGTTATTCTTTTTCCAATTTCTTTTCACATGAATCGTTGCCCCGAATCATGGGCAAATCCACGTTCGATGATGCCATTGCTTAGCAATAGGCAAAAGATTAAGGAAGTGGATATGTCAACCTTTGCAAATGTATCACTTAGCCAGCGTTTGAGCGATGAACCATTACGCTTTTTTACATCAGGTAGGCAAAGCGCTGAGGACATAATTAACTTGTTAGAGTCAATTAAAAGGGGAGATCATCCATTTTTAGCACAAGATGCCAAAATCGACTTCTTTTCATACTCAATAGGCGCTTTCTTATCGGAGGTTATGTTTCTATCAAATCCAAAAGATCTGCTCTCAGATTCAAGGCTTTTTATGTTTTGTGGAGGAGCATTGTTTAGCGAGATGTATGGCACTTCAAGGTTAATTATGGATAGTCATGCTTATAGCAATTTAAGAAAGTACTATCTAAACGAATTTATAGCAGAGTTGAAGGTGAAAACCCCTTTCTCTGAGTACATTAAAAAAAATTCTCTTGGGAGAGCCTTTTTCTCGATGATTGCTCCCGAAAACCTTAAGTCGTTTCGTGAAGAAACCCTTTATAGGCTTCGAAATCAAATAAAAATTATCTCATTGAAAAATGATAAGGTAATCCCTTCTAATTATATTGAAGAGACATTCGCAGGTGTAAAGAATAAAGTTAAACACATGATTGATGTTCTGGATTTCCCCTTCGAGTATTCACACGAAACCCCATTTCCAATACTAACCAATCCTAACTATGTTCAGGTCGATCAGTGCTTTGAGCGGGTGTTCCGCCCTGCGGTGGAGTTTTTAAAATAGAATACAGTATTCTTAACCAGTGACTTATATCTTGTAACTCGTAACCAGTAACATGTCACTGTTTTAAGTCACTTGTCACTGTCATCTATAGCTTACCATCCCAATTACATCCCCTAGTTTTCCATCTACAGATGCAGGTTTAATCTTAAGTACATATGCAATTAACGGGTAAATATCGATATTCATAAATGCTGGTTGCTGATATCCCTTTTTAAAATCGGGGCCAACGGCATAGAAAATGCCTTGCATTTCGGGGTACATATTGTCGTAACCATGCGTACCTCCCGAGAACTTCTCCTTATCCTCTTTCCAGCTAATACTATATCCTAAATCAGCCTCAATAAGTATATCGTTTACTCGTTTGTTCTTTCCGTAATGATACCTTGCGGGAATGCTATCGCGGCACCAAACCTTAATATTCGGAATTTTATGAAGAATTGCCATTGCCTTCTTTTGGTAACCTTCCTTGGGTTGTAGGCTGTAAATTGGGTTTCCTCCGGATATCACATCAAACGAATCCTTGCTAAGGTAGTTAGAAAGGTTTATGGCTTTTTCCTTTGATATTGGCGCCATGCCATGATCCGATACAATGATTATGTTGATTTTTGAGGCATTTGGTAACGTTTTAACCTTTGTAACGAATACACCAACAAGACTATCTAGCCGTTCAACAACCACTTTTGTTTGTGGCGATACAGGACCATACTCATGGCTTGTCCAGTCGGGTTCATGAAAGTAGCAGGCTATTAAATGTGGCCTATTTTCAATAGGTAGTTTTAGCCAGTGGATTAGAGTATCTATCCTTGCAGCAAATGGAACGCGTTGTTTATACTTTTTCCAGTATGTAGGCTGAATTCCCTCAATTTGTGCCTCTGACCCGACCCAGTAATACGATGCTGTTTTAATGCCCTGCTTCTCAGCAGTTACCCAAATTGGTTCACCGCCATAAAAATCGGGGTATTCAACACTTTGCCTATCACTAATAGAGTAGAACCCAAGTTCTGGATCGTTAAAGGAGTTATTCACAATTCCGTGATGATCGGGGTACAGGCCAGTTGCAATACTATAGTGGTTTGGAAAAGTTTTAGATGGGTAGCATGATATAAGTGCGTTAGCCTTAACGCCTTCCTTGGCTATTTTATTGAGGTTGGGAGTATTGTAAATGGTTGAGTAATCCCAACGAAACGCATCAAGTGAGAGAATTACCACGTAATTATCGGGTTGCTGAGTGCTGGTTTCCTGTGCAAAGGAAGGGCTAATGTAGCCAAGACATAAAGCCAATGTAAAAACTTGAGCTAAAATTCTTTCATAGAATAAATGTGCCATATTTATAAATTTTTGAGAGATGAAAGGTATAAATTATTTTAGTTGAAAATTAGTAAACCCATCGTGTTTGGGTGCAAATTAGAAAAAGTTCTTGGTTTTAACTCAATTACTAGAGTTGTTGCAGCCGGTGAAAAGCGATAAGTGAAAAGTGTTAAGCGACAAGTGACAAGAACCAGTGTTCGCGCTCGTCTCCAGACGAGTGCGTATGATATATGACCTCTAACGTCGATCTACAAGAGTGAAGAGCAGCTTTGTCATCCAGAGCGAAGCGAAGGATCAATATTACAGTGACGAGTTACAAATTACAGTCAACATAAACTTAATAAATCAAACTGACATTTTCACTTACCACTAGTCATTCCTGCGAACCGTTAGCTCATGAGCGAAGCGAATAATGTGGGAATCTCCTTTGGTTGTCTCCATACGAGTGCGTATGGCAACGATACCCTTAAATATAAAGGGTTACAAAAGAAAAAATACCAAGTTACAATAGTCTTTTGCTTGCACGCGTCTGGAGACGCGCGCGAACGAAAATACACCCCCTTGATCGGCGAAGTTTATTACCTTCGGTGAGTTCGCAAGCTCTGTTCGCCTATCGGCTCAAGAGAAAGCTGCTATAAGTTAGTGACTTCGTCAATTAAGTAGTATATTAGTAGCAAACAATAGAAGTAACATGATGAAAGACGACCAAGTTACCTTTATGAAAAATTGATTAATAGGTTTATATAAAACATAAAAAATGAAAACAACTAGCACTAAATCGTTAACAAGAAATAAGTTTTTTCCGTTTCTTGAAAGTAGTAAGAATAGAAAACTGTTTATTGCAATTAATATCTATTTGATAGTCGGAGTAAGTAGTTTATTGGTTACAATATTTTATTTGTTGGGACATTTAAATGTTGCCGACAGTATTATAAAATATTGCTATCCGGGTTTTGCACTAGGAATTAGTTCTGGGATAATATACTTTGTAGGATACCAAAGTATGATGAAAGAAAAAAACGAAACGAATCATTCTTAGTTCAACAATGGTAATGTCCTTCAAGCACTACTTGGATTACAAATCCGAATCAGCGAGTATAGATTTTTTTAAAGATGCTACTTTTTGAATATAGGCATCGACATCGAATTTCCGTCTGCAACCATTGTAGTTCATATACCTGATTTTCCCAGTTCGGCTGAGGTTGTACCTCAGTCGCTCTATCAAGACAGACTATAGCCTGTTGGAATATAAGAACTAAGGAATGGCCTTAACTTAACAGAGGTGTAATAATGATTTTATTAATGCTTATATTGGAGTATCAATTCATTATTTATTTTTTTATTAATTAACGAACAATATGGAAGATTCTACACTAGTTGCGCTTATCGCTTCTTTAACATCAGTCGTTGTTGCATTATTTAGTTTTATTGGCATGTTAATAAATAATAGAAACCAAGTAAAAGCTAATAAAACAATTGAATCTTTAAAGTTAGAGCTTGAAAAGAAAAAGATTTTTTTTAAGTTTCCAGAACAGGAGGTTAAAAGTCGAATTGAAGCATTAGGATTGACAATCCAGAAGATTCAACGTTTTAAAGATATTTTACAATTAATTCTTAACAGTTCCGATGAGTCATTAGATGTTAAAACTGCAATGACATTTATTAAAACATCTAAAGAAGATATACTTTTTCATTATCAGAATAACTCTGTTTTTCTTCAAAAAGAAGAAAACGAAATTTCTCATAAAGCAAAAAATCTTGTATTTGAGATTGAACATAAAATTCATAATTCTTTTAATGGTAAATTGTATGTTGAATTAAGTGAAACTACTAGGAGTTATTTGATTGATAGCAGGCATCTGTTAACGGATTTCCAAAACTCTTTGCGTGATTATAGATTTAATTTAATTTCATTTTTTGAATAATACTTAAGATGAGTCTTTCAATTCTATTTGTAGATGATGATTACTTTACTTTTCAAATTGTTGAAGAGTATACTGATGGAAAAAGAGATTGGAAATACAAGTACATATCTTGTGCTGAAACACTTTTATCAACGATAAACATTAGTGAATATGATATAATTATAACCGAGTGGCATATGCCTGGAATCAATGGAATTCAACTTTGTGACATTATAAAAAAGGAATTAAAATTAGATATTCCAATTATACTATTATCTGCATATGGTAGCGAAAAATATATAAATGAAGGTTTAGAGCATGCTGATGTATATTTAGTAAAACCTGTAAGGTTAGGCATGATAATTCAAACTATTGATTCATTTAATAAAGAACATGTTTAGGTTTCTTAAGTTCTGCAAAGTTTCTTTCACTCGGCGAAGTCAAAGACTTCGTCGTACCTAAACGGTGTTCTTCAGACCCTGTAAACAAAGAAATAGTTGGTAAAAATAGTTTAAGAACTACAAGGTATAAACTAAATACTAAAGAAAATGAAAAGATTAGCAGCTATTCTTGGAGTATTTGTAATAGCAGCCTCCGTTTTTACTGGTTGCGGCGGTGGTGGAAAAAGCAATAATGGTTGCCTTAC
>Ga0116170_10003396_pt1 | contig 14921 bp, 15 predicted proteins | sample AD_JPNHW1_MetaG_FD_89797 | JGI IMG/M metagenome (GOLD analysis project Ga0116170, IMG submission 89797) | Active sludge microbial communities of municipal wastewater-treating anaerobic digesters from Japan - AD_JPNHW1_MetaG | ecosystem: Engineered > Bioreactor > Anaerobic > Digestate | place...
CCACCGCTTTTTTGCACCGCACAAGGGAACCCATGACCAAGGAAGGTTGTGGGTTTTTTATTTGAAACAAGGACAACGACCATGCACTTCGAGACGCGCGCCATACACGACGGACAGGCACCGGACCCCCGCACGGGGGCCGTCACCGTGCCTGTCTACCAGACCTCGACTTACCAGCAGGACGCCATCGGCCGCCCCCGCGAGGGCTTCGAGTACTCCCGCACCGGCAACCCCACGCGCCAGGCGCTGGAAGAGGCGCTGGCCTCGCTCGAGGGCGGCAAGCACGGTCTCGCCTTCGCTTCGGGCGTGGCCGCGACCGCCGCCGTCCTGAGCCTGCTGCGCCCCGGCGACCACGTCGTGGCGGGCGACGATCTGTACGGCGGGACCTTCCGACTGCTGGACAAAGTGTATAAACCCTGGGGACTCAAGATCGACTTTGCGGACTCGACCGACCCCGCGGCCTTCGCAGCGGCGGTCCTCCCCGAGACGCGCCTGATCTGGGTGGAGACGCCGACGAATCCGCTCCTCAAAATCGTCGATATCGAGGCCGTCGCCAAAGTCGCCCGGAAAGCGCGGGCGTGGCTGGTGGTGGACAACACGTTTGTCAGCCCCTATTTCCAGCGGCCGCTGGAATTCGGCGCCGACCTCGTGGTGCACAGCACGACCAAGTATCTGGGCGGACACAGCGACGTGGTCGGCGGCGCAATCGTCACCGCCGACCGCGACCTCTGGGAGCGCATCAAGTTCTACCAGAACGCGGCCGGTGCCGTGCCCGGGCCTTGGGACGCCTGGCTGGTGCTGCGCGGGCTCAAAACGCTCTCGGTGCGGATGCGCGAGCACGCGCACAACGCGCTGCGCCTCGCAAGCGTGCTGGAGAAGCACCCGGCCGTCGAGCGCGTCTATTATCCGGGCCTTCCGAGCCACAGCCAGCACGCGCTGGCAGCCCGGCAGCAGTCGGGGTTCGGCGGCATGATCAGCTTCGAGCTCAAGAACGGTTTCCCCGCCGTCGAACGCTTTGTGGGACGCACGCGTCTGTTCACGCTGGGCGAGAGCCTCGGCGGCGTCGAGTCGCTGGTCTGCTATCCGCCGCAGATGACCCATGCGGCCCTCGGTCCGGAGGGCCGCGCCCTGCGCGGGATCCGTGACAACCTGCTCCGGCTGTCCGTCGGATTGGAGCACGCGGACGACTTGGAACGCGACCTCATCCAAGCTTTGGAATGAAGAAAAGGCGATTAGGCCGGCACGCGGCCCGGCGGACGTTCGGCCGAATCGCTTAGACAAAAGGTGAGAAACCACACATGAAAACCCAAAACGTCATCGTTCAGTGCGCGCACGGACTTCATCTGCGCGTGGCCTCGCAGGTGTCGAAGATCGCGCAGCAGTCCGGGGCCTCCGTGCACATCCAGTGCGCGGGCTGCCCCCGAGCCGACGCGTGCTCGATCCTGCAGCTGTTGACGCTTGGGGCGACCGCAGGCACGCCACTGGAAATCGTCGCCGAAGGAACGGACGCGTCCAACGAGACCGCCGTGCTCGCGGCGCTGGCGGGCGTATTCGAAAACGGAGGAGGCATCTGATGAAAGAAAACAACACACCGCATCCCACAAGAATTTTGTTCGTCTGCAGCGGCAACGCCTGCCGCAGCCAAATCGCCGAAGCCTGGGCGCGTGCGCTGGCGGGCCCCGCCGTCGAGGTCTTTTCGGCCGGCGTCGAAGCGCACGGGCTCGATCCCGCCGCCGTGGCGGTCATGGCCGAAGTCGGCATCGACATTTCCAGGCAGCGCTCGAAGAGCTTGGGCGTCCTGCCGAACCTCGCGTTCGACTACGTGGTGACGCTGAGCGACCGTGCCACCGAACACATTCGCCGCCTGCCTCACTCATGGCACGTGGTCGCCCTTCCCTGCGAATCGCCCGTGCCCAGAAAAATCGGTACGGCGCCTTCGCTGTCGCACTACCGACGCGTCCGCGATACGCTGCACGACTCCGTAAGCCATTTGCTAAGAAAATGGATTCGACTCGCCTCGTAACCCGACCCCTTTACAGATGGAAAACTCATGGGATCTTCCGTTTCAACCAAAGTTCACACGCTGGTTTCCACGGCTCAGTCCGTGTTGGGGCGGCGCAAGTCGCCGTTCGATCCGCTGGGGCTCGAAGTTCAACGCGTGCTTGCGCTGCTCAACCCCTTGCCGCCGCTTTCCGGGTGGTTTCCAAAAAACAACCATCCGGCAACCGTGCACATCGGAACCGCGCTCAAAAGCGGCAGCGATGCAACCGCAGCCTTGCTGGATGTCGTCACCCCGGTTATCCGTCACCTCCCGTGGCAGCACAGCCCCGCAGCCCCGGAAAACGCGCCTGGACTGGAACCACGCGCCGCAGTCGCCGAGATCATCGGCCCCGAGGCACCGTTCCGCCACCGCGCCGTCCGCCTCGGCCTCGCGCTGATCGCGCCAAACACACACTGTGCGGCCCACCACCATTCCACAACCGAGCTCATCTATGTGATCACAGGTGTTGCGACGTGGGTTCAGAACGGCGTGCCACGCGAAGCTCCTCCGGGCACATTCATTTTTCATCCCCCCCAGTCAGTCCACACGGTTTGCACGTCTGCCGACGCGATTCTCGCGCTTTATACGCAAAGCATCACCGAGGCACTCGACGCGCCAGAGTATTCGATTTAGTGGCGCTTTTAAGAACGGAGACTAGCATGAGCGAAATTCAACACGCGAAAGTTCCCGCCGCCGTCGGCCCCTACCGTCACACCGCCGAGGCTGACGGCTGGGTGTTCGCTTCGGGACAGATTCCGATCAATCCCGAAACGGGAGCCGTTGTTTCAGACGACATTCGCGCCGCCACGCGGCAGGCGCTGACCAACCTCTCCGCCGTTCTCGGCGAGGCGGGACTGACGCTGGCCCATGTGCTGAAGACAACGGTCTACGTCACCGACCTCGCCAACTTCGGTGCCGTCAACACCGTCTACGCCGAGTTCTTCAATTCGCCCTATCCGGCGCGCGCCTGCGTGCAGGTCGCTGCCCTGCCCAAGGCCGCTCCTGTCGAGATCGATGCCATCGCTTTCCGCAGAGTTTAAACACGCTTCGAGGGCAGAGCCAAGCCTGCGAGAAGCGGTGCAAAAAAACTCAAAAAGTCACTTGCAATCCAATCCCTTTTTTTATAATCTACTAAATCAACAGGCATAATAGTATATGCCGTTGAGGTAAGCCATGACTCACCGTTTGTTGAGACCATACTGTATGACACCCGGCGTTCTTCTGTGTGCGCAAAGAGAAATGCGCCCACCGATCAGGTGCGTCGGGTGCCAGTTTCTCTAAACCCTTTTTTTACCCTTATTTTCTATTAGTTCCATAGACAAGCTTGTGTATAATGAAAAGGAGAAAACCATGAGTCAGAAAGAGCAGACATCCACCGCCTCATCCACCGAATCGTACGGCTTAAAAAGTCAGGTCCTCTCGCCGCTGGAGGTGTTCGGCCAATCGGTGGCCAACATCGCGCCAACGGCGACGCCGACCGTCGTCATTCCCCTGGTCTTCGCCGTTGCGGGCGGGGCCACGTGGCTGGCGTACTTGTTCGCCTTGGTCGCCATTCTTCTGGTATCGCGTTCAATCAACGTTTTCGCCAAACGCTCGGCGTCACCCGGCTCCTTCTACACGTACATTGCAGACGGCCTTGGCCCGAAATGGGGCATCGCCGTGGGCTGGATCCTGTTCGTCTCCTACGTCTCGTGCGGCTCATCGGTGACGACGGGCTTCACAAACTACGTCAACGTGCTGATCAAAGACCTCTTCCATCTAAGCCATGACCTTCCCCCTGCCGCCTTGGTCGGCGTGCTCGCCGTCAGCGTGTTGGGGTCGTGGTACGTCGCCTACAAGGACATCCGCCTATCGGCGCGCCTGATGCTCGGGTTCGAATTGGTCTCGATCGCCTTCATCCTTCTGGTCGTGTCGATCACGCTCATCCGTCACGGCTTTCACTTGGATTGGAACCAGCTGGCGCTGCACGGTCTGACCTTTGACGGCCTGCGCCTCGGGCTGGTTCTGGCGGTCTTCAGCTTTGTCGGCTTCGAAAGCGCCACTTCGCTCGGCAGCGAGGCCCAATCGCCGCTCGCGACGATTCCGCGCGCCGTCCGCCGCAGCGCGATCTTCGTCGGTCTGCTCTTCGCCGTCGCCGCCTACACGCAGGTGCTGGGCTTTGCGGGCAACGAAGTCCCGCTCGACAAGAGCGACGCGCCGCTGCAGGTTCTCGCCACGCGCGCCGGCGTACCCTTCCTGGGCGTGCTCATCACCGCTGGCGCCATCATCAGTTTCTTCGCCTGCGTGTTGGCGAGCATCACGGCCGGCTCCCGCGTCCTGTTCCTGCTGGCGCGGCACGGCGTCATTCACCCCGCGCTCGGCGGCGCCCATGAGTCCAACGAAACACCCCACGTGGCCGTCACGGTCTCCTCCCTCATCGCCTTCGTTCCCGCCGCGATCCTCGTGGGGCTCGGCCAGAACCTCTTCTCCATCTACGGCTGGATCGGCACGACCGCCACCCTGGGCTTCATCGTGGTCTACATCGTGGTCTCCGTTGCGGCGCCCGTGTTCCTCTACCGCCGCCGCGAACTGCGCCCCCTGGACATTGTCGCGGCCGTTGCCGCCGTCGGCCTGCAGGGCGTGGCACTCGTGGGCGCGGTCTACCCCCTGCCGGCAGCCCCGAACTCCTACCCCGTCTACGCCTTTGTCCTGCTTCTGGCCGTCGGCGTGGTGATCGGCCTTCTCACCAAGGCCGCGGTCCGCGGCACCATCCGCGCCGACCTCAAAGCCATTGAACACCGCTTCCAGCCGGTGCCCGTCGCCGTTAAAGCCAAAACCATCTAGAGAACAACACACCCCAGGGCCGTCCGCCGTGCCTCGCGCCGGCGGACGGCCCACCTCAAAAAGGACGGTTTGACTCCGGCTTGCCGGATCACAAGGAGACCCGACCATGAGCGACAGACCCTACCACTTCGACACCCTGCAGCTTCACGCCGGACAGGCGCCCGACCCCGCCACCGGCGCGCGTGCCGTCCCCATCTACCAGACCACGTCGTTCGTGTTCAAGGACTTTGCCCAGGCCAAGGCCATCAGCTCCGTCGAAAGTTTCGGCTTCGACTACACCCGCATCACCAACCCCACCAACGAGGTGCTGGAAAACCGCATCGCGGCGCTCGAAGGCGGCAGCGGCGCCCTGTCGGTGGCCTCCGGTTCCGCGGCGACCGCCTATTCGATTTTGAACATCACCCACGCGGGCGACGAGCTGGTCGCCGCCAAGACGCTCTACGGCGGCTCCTTCAACCTCTTTCAGAACACGCTGCCCAAGCACGGCGTCAAGACCCGTTTCGTCGATCCGTCCGACCCCGAGAACTTCCGGCGCGCCATCAACGAGAAAACCCGCGCCGTCTTCGTCGAAACCATCGGCAACCCCGACATCAACATCATCGACTTCGAGAAGGTCGCCGCCATCGCCCACGAGAACGGCATTCCCCTCATCGTCGACAACACCTTCGGCACGCCCTACCTGTTCCGCCCCTTCGACTACGGCGCCAACGTCGTCGTGCACTCCGCCACGAAGTACATCGGCGGCCACGGCACCAGCATCGGCGGCCTGATCGTCGACGGCGGCAACTTCGACTGGTCCAAAAGCGGCAAGTTCCCCGATTTCACGACGCCCGATCCCGCCTACAGCAATCTCGTGCACTGGGATCGCTGGGGCAACTATCCGGGGCTGGGCAACATCGCCTACATCATCAAGGCGCGCCTGCACTACCTGCGCGACTTGGGCGGCTGCCTGAGCCCCTTCAACGCCTTCCTTTTCCTGCAGGGTCTGGAAACGCTCTCGTTCCGCATCACGCGGCAAGTCGAAAGCGCGCAGCGCATCGCGGAATACCTCGAGACGCACCCCCGGGTCAGCTGGGTGAACTACCCGGGCCTCAAGAGCAGCCCCTACCACGCGCTCGCAAAAAAGTACCTCCCGAAAGGCCCCGGCGCCATTCTGACTTTCGGCATCAAAGGCGGCCTGCCCCAAGTCCAGACGTTCATCGAGAGCCTCAAGCTCTTCTCGTTCCTTGCCAACGTGGGCGACTCGAAATCGCTGGTGGTGCACCCCGCCACCGTGACGCACGGGCAGCTCACCGAGGCCGAGCAGCGCCTCGCGGGCGTCAAGCCCGAGCAGATCCGCCTCTCGATCGGCACCGAGCATGTGGACGATCTCATTTGGGACCTCAGCCAAGCCTTCGAGCGGGTGACCTCATGACGCCCACCCCACAGCCGAAGCCCCCCGCCCGCATTCGACACGTGCGCCCCTCCGACGCGGACGCTTGCGCGCGCATCGAGTTCGTGTGCTACCACGGACACGGCGCCACGCGCGAGCGCATCGCGCGCCGAACCCGCACCTATTCCAACGGCTTCTTTGTGGCCCTTGCGGACCGGCGCGTCGTGGGCTTCATCAACAGCGCCTGCGTGCGCCAGGACGACATCGGAGACGAGCGGCTCAAGGACCTTCAAGGCCACGACCCACGCGGAAAACACCGCGTAATCTTTTCCCTCGCGGTGGACCCCGCCTATCAGCACCGCGGCATCGCCGGACTCCTGCTGCGCCGGTTCATCCGAGCGTCGAAGCGCGCCGGAAAGGCCTCGGTTCTGCTGATCTGCCGCAGAAAGCTACTTCCCTTTTACGCGCGCTTCGGCTTCGTTTACCGCCGCCGCTCCAGCGCAACCTACGGCGGTTTCACGTGGCACGAGATGACGCTGACGCTGGCAGACGGCACGCCCGCGGCCGCGGACCGACGAGTAGCCAAAAATCGCCAAAGGAAGTCAATCGTATGACGAACTACCTTTTACTCAAAGCGGCCCTTCTGACCGAGGGCGTCCAGGCCGAGCCGGACGCGCTCCGCGACGTCGGCGCGCTGTACAAAGAGCAGAACCACGGGCTCTTCGGCTGGGATTTCGAGAACCACGTTGAGCTGAAAACCCCCGACGACTTCCTTCTCGAGGACGGGACCGTCGTGCAGTTCCGGCTCAACCGCAAATCGCCCTATGTGGTCCGAGCGAAAGGCTCGGCGCTCGTGCTCTTCCGAAACGAAGAAGCGCTCTGCGAAGTCCGCTGGATCACGCGCCCGGACTACTACGGCCGAACGACCTCCCGGGGCACCCCGATGGTCCGCGTCGGCCAAGTCGGAGGCGCGGACAACCTCTTTTTCTGCTATCAGAACTACTGCTCGCACTTTGCCAAGAACCAGCAGTGCGCCTTCTGCAACCTGGTCGCCACGTCCAAGGTCTACGAGTCCGTCCAAAAGCGAAAGGATTTCGACGACATCGGCGAAGTGGCCCAGGCGGCATGGAAAGAGGGCGGCGTGCGGCACGTCAACATTACGGGCGACTGCTTCAACAGCCAGGCCGAGGTCCGCGTGATCGGCGACCTGCTGTCGGCCATCCGCTCGCACACGGGCGTCGACCGCGTGCCCGGCGTCCTGCTGCCGTCGCCCGCCAAAGGCGACGCCATCCGCAGCTATTACGACGCCGGCATCACGGCGCTCGGGTACAGCATGGAGATCTGGGACGCGCGTTACTACCAGGCGATCTGCCCGGGCAAAGCCGCCGCCACGTCCCACGACGAATTCGTCGGCCTGCTCGGCGACGCCGTCGATGTCTTCGGCGCGGGCAACGTCTATGCCATGCTGGTCATGGGGCTTGAGCCGCGCGAGACCTTTCTCGAGGGCGTCAAAACCCTCACGGGGCTCGGCGCCAACGTGCAGCCCTATGTGTGGGCCGCCAACCCCGGCTCCAAGCTGAGCGGCCACCGCGCGCCTTTTCCCGAGTGGTTCGAGGAGACGATTCTGGAAGCCGCGCAAATCGTCGTCGACAGCGGCGTCCCTTCCGGCGAGCGCAACACCTGCAGCCGGTGCGACGGCAACGCCTTGTTGCTGGACGCCGTGAACACCATTCGCTCACAACCGAAAGGGTCCCTCGCATGAGCACGCCTGCCTCGTCGAACGCCGCCCCGAACGACGGCCCTCGCTACCGACTTCAAACAACCGCCATCCATGCGGGCGAAGGCCCTGATCCCGTCACGCACGCCTCGGCCCCCAATCTCGTCATGTCCACGACCTTCGTGGTCGACGCGGACGCCGCCTTCTCGGCCGAGGCCATGGGCGACGAGACCCGCTGGGTCTACACGCGCTGGGGCAACCCCACCGTGCACCAGCTCGAACTCAAGCTCGCCGCGCTCGAGGGCGCCGACACCGCCGTCGCGTTCGGCAGCGGCATGGCCGCGCTCTTCGCGCTGCTCGTCCACACGCTCAAGTCCGGCGACCACGCGGTCATCAGCGACGTGGCCTACGCCGCCCTCTCGGAGAGCGCCAACGAGGTGCTGCCCGAGCTCGGCATCTCGGTCACGCGCGTGGACACCTCGGACCCCGAGAATGTCCGACATGCCCTCACGCCGCGCACCCGCCTCGTCCACATCGAGACGCCGAGCAATCCGATCCTGCGCCTCACCGACATCGCCGCCGTCGCGGCGATCGCCCACGCCAACGGCGCGCTGCTCTCCGTGGATTCGACCTTTGCCACGCCCGCCGCCACGCATCCGCTCGCGCTCGGCGCGGACTTCGCGGTCCATTCGCTCACCAAGTACCTCGGCGGCCACGGCGACGCGCTGGGCGGCGCGATCATCGGCCCAGACCGGCTCTTGCGCGACATCCGCCGCAAGACGGCGCTCCGCGTGGGCGGCGTGCTGAGTCCCTTCAACGCCTGGCTCATCCTGCGCGGCCTCGCCACGTTTCCGCTGCGCATGCGGGCGCACGAGGAGAACGCGCTGAAGGTCGCCGCGTGGCTCGAAGCCAACCCGCACGTCTCGCGCGTGATCTACCCCGGACTGCCGTCGCATCCACAGCACGCCCTCGCGCGACGCCAGATGAAAAATTTCTCCGGCATGGTCACGTTTCAGATCCCGAACGGCCCCGCCGCCGCACGCGTGCTCGCCGAGCACCTGCGCGTGATCCACTACGCGGTCTCGCTGGGCCACCACCGCTCGCTGCTCTTCTATCTCGGCACGAACGACCTGCTGCAGACCACGTTCAAGCTCGACGCCGCGCAGCTCGCCTCGTGGCGCACGTTTGCCGGCGACGGCCTCTTCCGCTTCTCCGTGGGGCTCGAAGACCCCGAGGACCTGATTGCCGATCTCGAACAAGCCTTTTCTCACCTCTGACGGTCAACCCACAACTTCAAAAAGGAGGCCCCATGCCACGCACCAATACCATCCTCGACGCCGTCGGCAACACGCCGCTCGTGCGTCTTCACAAACTCTCAGCCGGAATCGCCTCGACCATCGACGTCAAGGTTGAGGCCCTCAATCCCGGCGGCAGCGTCAAGGACCGCCCTGCCCGCTACATGGTCGAGGCCGCCGAGCGCGCCGGCCTGCTGAAGCCCGGCGGCACCATTGTCGAAGCCACGGCCGGCAACACCGGCGCAGGGCTCGCCCAAGTGGCTGCCGTCAAAGGCTACAAGCTCATCGTCGTGCTCCCCGACAAGATGAGCGGCGAGAAGATCGGCCTGCTCCGCGCGTACGGCGCGGAGGTCGTCATCACGCCGACCGCAGTTCCGCCGGACTCGCCCGAAGCCTACAACAACGTCGCCGCGCGGCTCGCCCGCGAAATTCCCGGCGCGTTCCGGCCCGCCCAGTTCGACAACCCCGACAACCCGCTCGCCCACTACCTCTCCACCGGCCCCGAGATCTGGAACGACACGCAGGGCGAATTCGATGTCTTTGTCGCCAGCATGGGCACCTGCGGCACCATCTCCGGCATCGGCAAATTCCTCAAGGAGAAAAACCCCGCCATCACCGTGGTCGGCGCCGACCCCGAAGGCTCGATCCTTTCCGGCGACACGCCCCGCCCCTACAAAGTCGAGGGCATCGGCGAGGACTTCATTCCCAAGACCTTCAACCGCCAGGTCGTGGACGAGATGGTCCGCGTCAGCGACAAGGACTCGTTCAACACCGCCCGCCGCTTGGCCCGCGAAGAGGGCATTCTGGCAGGGGGCTCTTCGGGGACCGCGCTTCACGCCGCACTCGTATACGCGCGCCGCCTGAGCGAGCCCAAGCGCATCGTCGTGCTGCTGCCCGACACCGGACGCAACTACATCACCAAGCTCTATTCGGACGCCTGGATGCGCGAGAACAACTTCTGGGAAGACGCGCACGCGCCCGACGTGCCGGTCGGCTCGCTGCTCGCGAGGAAAGACCACCTTCCGTCCCTGATCTCCGTCGATCCGCGCGACAAACTGAGCCGCGCGATCGAACTGATCGCCGTTCACCAGATTTCGCAGATCCCGGTCATCGAGAACGGCACCATCGTCGGCAGCCTGAACGAGTCCTCCGTCATGAAGGCGCTGCACGACGGCCTTCAGCCGGAGGTGCAGGAGGTCCGAGGCGTCATGGGCGCATCGCTGCCCGCGCTGGACGAAACCTCCGATCTCTCGGAGGCCTACCGCCTACTCTTCGGAGGCGCGCCGGCCATCGTCGTCACGCGCGACCGCAAGCCCTACGGCGTGGTCACGCGCTTCGACGTCATCACTCAACTCTCGAAAAAGACTGTTAGGGGTTAAGACTGTAAGGCTGCTAGGGAGACGTTTCGTCTTCCTTTCAGCCTCATCGCCTCACATCCTTACAGCCATACAACCTCATAGTCTTACCGCCTTACAGTCTCACAGCCTAAAGGACCTCTCCCATGAGCAAGCTCACCACCCGCCACATCTACACGTCGGAATCCGTCTCCGAGGGCCATCCCGACAAAGTCTGCGACCAGATCTCCGACGCCATCCTGGACGCGGCCCTCGCCCGGGACACCCAAGCGCACGTCGCCTGCGAAACGCTGGTGACCTCGAACCTCACGGTCAACGCCGGAGAAATCGCGAGCAAGGGCTGGGAGAGCGTCAACCCCGAGCAGATCGCCCGTGCCGTTGTGAAGGAGATCGGCTACGTCAAGCCGCACCTCGGCTATTCATACGACACGTTCAACTACGTGTGCGGCCTGCACGCCCAGTCGGCCGACATCAACCAGGGCGTCTCGCGCGAGAAACCCGAAGACCAGGGCGCGGGCGACCAGGGCATGATGTTCGGCTACGCCGCAAACGACACGCCCGAACTCATGCCCGCGCCCATCGTGCTCTCGCACCGCCTGCTGGAGCGCTTCGCCGCCCTGCGCAAGTCGGGTGAGATCGCCTACCTCGAACCCGACGCCAAGGCGCAGGTCTCCGTGCTCCACGACGGCGGCAAGCCGGTCGCGATCACGGCGGTGGTGCTCTCGCACCAGACCGGCGACGTGCCGCTCAAGCGCATTCAGCGCGACCTCAAGGCCGTGGCCATCGACGTGCTGAAGCCGACGGGACTGCTCACCAACAAAACCGAGTGGTTCATCAATCCCACGGGCCGCTTCGTCATCGGCGGACCTCAGGGCGACTCGGGCGTCACCGGCCGCAAGATCATCGTCGACACCTACGGCGGCGTGGGCTCGCACGGCGGCGGCGCCTTCTCGGGCAAGGACCCGTCCAAGGTCGACCGCTCGGCCGCCTACTACGCCCGCTACGCCGCGAAGAACATCGTGGCCGCCGGCCTCGCCGAAAAGGCCGAGATCCAGGTCGCCTACGCCATTGGCGTGGCCAAGCCGGTCTCGATCAACGTTTCGACTTTCGGCACGGCAACGGTCGACGAAGAGCTGATCGCCGAGATCCTGATCTCCGGCGAGATCTTCGATTTCCGGCCCGCCGCGCTGATCCGCGACCTCGGCCTCACAAAGCCCAGAGGCTGGAGCTACCGCGAAACGGCCGCCTACGGCCACTTCGGCCGCAGCCAGTTCCCGTGGGAGCGCACCAACCGCGTCGCCGCCCTCTGCGACGCCGCGGGACTCAGAGGCTGAAAAACGCCGAACGTCCAACTCTGAACTTCGAAGTTACATTTGAAGACCGTTTCTCCATGATCCTCCGAGCGCACCCCTCAGCCCTTATTTCCAATCGAACGCCTCGTCTTCGCGGGCGGAAGAAAGTTCTCGCCGGTGACCACGGGCCGGCCGGTTTTCTCCTCCAGTTCCACGCGGGCTTTCTTGGCGATGCCGCCGCCCTTCCGTCCCGCCTCGGCGTTTTCCGGCAACCCCATCGCGTTCACCGCCGCCGCGATCTGGCGCGAGGACAGCTCGGCCAGCGCAGTGAAGATCAGTTCAGCCTCGCTCATGTGGTCGCGCAGATTTTGCTCCTTCAGTCCTTTGAGGGCCTTGTGCTGCCTGACGGACACTCCGCTCCATTCCTGATGGATAATGTTGGTCAGGATGGCAAACGCTTCTTACCGTCTTCAGCCGTCATCTTCAACCGGTTACAACCTGTAACCGTTTGGCTTTCTTCCTTCTTCAGCCGGTTCTTCAACACTTTCCAGTAATTTCTTGCCGCTTGATGGTTCGGCTGCTGGATGAGCGCTGCGATGATGTCCACCACGGAGAACATCCACGTTTCGGACGCCTCGTCATAGACGCGACGAATCTTATAGTTTTCGAAAACCGCCAAAGCGGCTTGCTCGTTGTTCATCGCAACCTCCCATCTGCGGACAAACCTACCCTGTCTTTGGGCCGTCCGTTAATCGTGTTCAATCGATAATCTTGCCGGCCTTCTTCGTGATTCCCTCCAGGCGATCAAACACCTCCATCAGACGACGCTTCGGGCGGTTTTTTGCACGCAGGTCGGCGATCAGCGCCGTCCACTCTTGCGGCCGGCTCAGACGGACATACACCTTTTTCATCTTCTCGAGGTAGGCACCCGCAACGTCGTATGCGGCCGGATTCACCCGCGCGATCTCGCTTTCCGACATTTCCCGCCAGATGTCCAGCGCCGCGTCGGGATGCGTCTCCTTCACCGCCTCCGCCACAATCCCGCCCAGTCCGCCGTCGTAGCCATATCCCCACCCGTAAGTGTCGCGTTTGGGAACACGCGCATACCACGCCAACGCGTCGTCGTTGCGCTTTTCGAGAATCGCGATCTGAATCAACACACTCGTCTTGGGCCATGATGCGTACACATTTCCGGTTCTCGCGCGACGCAGCCCCGTGTCGGGCAGCGGCCAGCTATTCTGCGGCGACGGATGGGACCGCGAAGAACCGCCTTTTTTTCGATTGCCTTTGGCCTTGGTCGCTTGATGCGCAGGATCAACCGGAATATCCGGCCGCGCCCCCGTCTCCAGCCAGCGCAACACCCCTTTGCGCACCGGTTCCCAAAGATTGAGCGGCACAACCGCTTTTTCAAGTGTTTTGTACGTCTCCACGTCGGGCCCGTCAAAGAACTCGGCCGCGCGATACGCCGCGACGAGCAGACCGCTTCCCTGCTTTTGCGCGTGTTCGCACAGTCGCTGGGCCAACGCCTTCGCAAGGCCCGGAGATTTCTCGATTGTCGCCGCGAATCCTTTCCGGCACCAAGCGTCGGCCTCGTCTTCCAAGCCCAGCGCCAACAGGTGGTCCACCAGTTCGCCATAGCACTGCGTGATCTCCGCCTCGCGCCGCAGCAAATCGGTTATTTCCGCTTTGCGCCCGGCCCGCTCCAAAGCCTCAAAAGCGGAACGCATGATCTTCTCACGCGCGTAGCGTGCGGAATACGAATCGGCGTCCGCCTTCGACCCTGGCTTGCCCTCGGGCACGGACGGCATTCGCTTCAGCAGGGCGTCCGCCACCTCCGACCAGACGGCTGCGGGAAACGCTCCGTCGTTCGTCCACAGACTCGGCAGCTCATCAAAATAACCGTAGTCCTCGCGCAACCGCACGCGCCGTTCCCACAGCAGTTTCTCCGCGTCCGACTTTGACGACCGCGCCAGCGCACGGAACACGACGCCCACACATTCGGCGACCTCGTGTCCCGTCTCGCCCTCGTCGTCCGATTGCCCGAGTTGCCGCAGGCCCGCGTCGACCAGCTCCTCGCCCAGCGCCACAACCTCATCGGCATGTCCCGCCTTGAGCAGCGCCTCAAGCCGCTCGCGCACAGGCGTGTAATCGGGGATGTGCGACTCGTGGGACCAATGCCGCGTCCACCCGGGCTCGGCCGACGCCTCTCGGATCGCGCGACGGGCCGACTTGACGAGTCGCGCCACATCCGCAACCGCCAGTTCCGCCCGATCCGCCAACCGCTTTCTCAAAGCGGGAACCTCGCACAATGCCTCTTGAACGACATGCAGCAACTCGTCCTTGGATAAGCGGGCCAGATAGGTGTCCAGTTCCGACTCTTTGGGCTTCGCGGGCATCGTTCTGGGCTCATCGTCTTCGCTTTCACCGTCGTCTTCCTCAAAATCCGCCAGTTCCTCGAACCGCTCGTCGTCCTCTTCCGCGGCGGGCACCGTTTTTTTCGCCTTCACCGCCTCCAGATAGACCAATACCGTTGCCACCGCATGTTTGCAGGCGATGCCGTAGGGGCAGGTGCAGACCGAGTCAGGTTTCCCTTTTTTAGTCAGGCTGACCACCGTCGCGTATCGTTCGCCGCCCCGCACCCACGCCAACAAACGGCCGTCCGCCGTCACGCGCAGATCTTCCACATTGCCGCGATAAGATTTGCCGCGGGCGACCACCCGCGACCCCGCCCATGCGGTCAGATCATCCCATGTCAGATCCTCAAACTTGGCCATCGGAACGCCCTTTCTTGTACGCCCGTCACGCATCGACAGGCAGCGGGAACTTGGAGGCGAGATAAAGCGGATAATAGTGCCGGGCAAGGTTCGCATCATGCCCGGCGTTGCGGCCGCTGAAAACGGCGCTGAAAGCGGGCTTGTACTTGTCCGCGAACGACTTCAGGCTTTTGGCCTGCGTCACCCACCCCGACTTGACCTCGACGGGAACCGCCGCGCCTTCCACGTCCGTCAGGAATTCCACCTCCGCCA
>Ga0116170_10003397_pt1 | contig 14912 bp, 11 predicted proteins | sample AD_JPNHW1_MetaG_FD_89797 | JGI IMG/M metagenome (GOLD analysis project Ga0116170, IMG submission 89797) | Active sludge microbial communities of municipal wastewater-treating anaerobic digesters from Japan - AD_JPNHW1_MetaG | ecosystem: Engineered > Bioreactor > Anaerobic > Digestate | place...
CTTCGGCATGCCCGCCGCGGCGAGGCCGTCTCGGCGTATGTGGAGGAGCTGAAGGCGAAGGCGAAGATCGAGGTCGCGTGAGAGCCCGGCCGCGCGCGAACAGTTGAGGTTCAGGAATGATGACGCACGAGAGTTTGTTCCAACGCGCCTGCAACGTGATTCCCGGCGGGGTCAACAGCCCGGTGCGCGCGTTTAACGGCGTGGGCGGCACGCCGATCTATGTGGAGTCGGGCAAGGGGTCGAAGATCCGCACGGCGGACGGCCGCACGCTGACCGACTTCTGCTGCTCCTGGGGCGCGATGATCCTCGGGCACGCCAACGACGAGGTGGTGGGCGCGATCCAGGCGCAGGCGAAGAAGGGGACGACCTTCGGCATCAACACGCCGGACGAGGTGCTGTTCGCCGAGCGGCTCTGCTCCCTCGTGCCCGGCCTGGAACGGGTGCGGCTCGTGAACTCCGGCACCGAAGCGGTGATGACGGCCCTGCGCATCGCGCGCGGCGTGACGGGCCGCAAGCGCATCGTCAAATTCGACGGCTGCTATCACGGCCACAGCGACAGCGTGCTGGTTTCCGCCGGGAGCGGCCTGCTGACCGGCGGCACGGTCAGCTCGCTCGGCATTTCGCGGCATGTCGCCAGCGACACCTTTGTGGTCCCGTACAATGACATCGATGCCCTCAACGAGTTGATCCGCGAGAAGGGGTCTGAGATCGCGGCGATCATCGTGGAGCCCGTGGCGGGCAACATGGGGCTCGTGCTGCCGGAGCCCGACTTTTTGCACAAACTGCGCCGCTCCGCCGACCGCTGCGGCGCGCTGCTGATTTTCGACGAGGTGATCAACGGTTTCCGTTTCAACTTCTCGTCGTACGCCAAAACGGCCGGGGTCAAACCCGACCTCATCACCCTGGGCAAGGTGATCGGCGGCGGGCTGCCGCTGGCGGCGGTCGGCGGGTCCGCCGTGTTCATGGACGAGCTTGCGCCGCGCGGCAAGATCTATCAGGCCGGGACGCTTTCGGGCAATCCGCTGGCCGTGGCGGCGGGGCTCAAAACGCTGGAGATCCTGGAGCGCGACAATCCGTATGCGCGGATGGCCCAGCTGGGGCAGCGCCTGGCCGAGACCATCAACACCGCCGCCGCGTCCAAAGGCCTGCCGTTCCACTGCGCCCACTATCGGGGCGTGTTCACGCTGTTCTTCACGCAGGCGCCGGTCAAGAATCTGGCGGACGCCAAGCGGAGCGATACGCGGGCCTACGCGCAGCTTTTCCATTCGGCCCTGAACCGCGGCTATTATCTGCCGCCCTCGCAGTTCGAGGTCGGATTCATCTCCGCCGCGCACGGCGAGGACGAGGTGATGGCCTTCGCGCAGGCGGTGACGGAGTAATCTTGTTCGAACGCTCAACGCTGAATGTCCAACGCTGAACGCTGATTTCGGAGGTGTGGCGATGCTGGTTTTAAAGAGTGCGGAAGAGCTTCAGAAGTGGGCGATGGAACAGCGCGCGAAAGGCTTGCGCATCGGGCTGGTCCCGACGATGGGGTATCTGCACGCGGGGCACCTGTCGCTGATCGCCGAGGCGAAAAAGCGCGCGGATGTGGCGGTCGTCAGCATTTTCGTGAACCCGGTGCAGTTCGGGCCGAACGAGGATTTCGCGAAGTATCCGCGCGACGAGGAGCGCGATCTGGCGCGCTGCCGCGAGGCGGGCGCGTCCGCCGTTTTCCTGCCGCCGGTGTCGGCGATGTACGCGCCGGACGCGAGCGCGTTCATCACCGAGGAGCGCCTCGCGAACGGGCTGTGCGGCGCGAGGCGTCCGGGGCATTTCCGAGGCGTGTGCACCGTGGTGGCCAAACTGTTCAATCTCGCTTTGCCGCATGTCGCCGTGTTCGGCCAGAAGGACTACCAGCAGGCGGCGGTGATCCGGCGCATGGTCCGGGACCTCAATTTCCCCGTCGAGATTGTCGTCGCGCCGATCGTGCGCGAGGCCGACGGGCTCGCGATGAGCTCGCGCAACGTCTATCTCGTCGGCGATGAGCGGGCGCGCGCGCTGGGGCTGAGCCGGGCGTTGCAGGCCGCGGCGGAGGCGGTGTCCGCCGGCCCGCGCGCGGCGGGCGAGGTGCGGAAGCGCATGTCCGAGGTGCTGGAAAAGCACGCCCTGAAGATCGATTACGTCGAGGTCGTGGACGCGGCGACGCTGGAACCGGTGACGGAGGCGCAGGCGGGCAACGTGGCGCTGATCGCGGTCTATTGCGGGAAGACGCGTTTGATCGACAACCGGGTGCTATAGACGCGGGCGCCTTGCCGGCCGACCAGGCCAAAAAGCTGTTTGGGGATACTGGAAGATTGGATACTCTCGAAATCAAAGAACGGAAGCTGCATGCCCTCCTGAAGGGCTATGGGCGGGTGGCGGTGGGTTTCTCGGGGGGCGTGGACAGCACCTTGCTGCTGCGCGCCGCTCTGGATGTGCTGGGGCGCGCGAACGTGCTGGCCGTGATCGCCGACACCCCGAGCCTGCCGCGGAAGGAGTTTGCGGAAGCCCTCCGTTTGGCGGAATCGATGGGGACGACTTGCGCGGTGATCAACCCGGATGAATTGAGCGATCCGAATTACGCCGCGAACCCGGCTGACCGTTGCTATTTCTGCAAGAAGCACCTTTTTTCCGTGATCGCAAAGGTCGCGTCCGACAAAGGCTTCGCGACCGTCCTGGACGGGAACAACGCCGAGGATTCGGGCGACTACCGGCCCGGGCGTCGCGCGGCCCTGGAACTGGACGTCAAAAGCCCCCTCATGGAGGCCGGGCTGACCAAGGCGGAGATACGCGCGCTTTCGGCGCGCGCGGGGTTGCCGACCGCCGACAAACCGGCGATGGCCTGCCTGGCCTCGCGCATCCCGTACGGGACGCCCGTGACGGCGGAGGTGCTGTCGCAGATCGAACGGTCCGAGGACGCGGTGCGCGCGGCGGGCTTCGCCCAGTGCCGCGTGCGGCACCACGGGGATGTCGCGCGGATCGAGGTCCCCGTCGCGGATTTGCCGCGCCTGATCGGAGAGGCGGCGCGCGAGACTGTCGTGCGCGGTGTCAAGGCGGCGGGATACCGCTACGTGACGCTCGATTTGCAGGGGTATCGCATGGGAAGCCTGAACGAGACGTTGGGCGCGAGCACGTAGAAGTCGGGGAACGAGGTGTTCCGCGTGCCGCACGTGGCGGGGCGCGCGTCGCGAGAAGCCGGTGTCTGATCCGCGGCGCTCGACGTGCGGGGAAGAAGGGGGCAAGATGAAACGGTTTGTCGGTTTCGCGGAAACGGTGTTGGCGTTTGGAATGGCGATGGGGGCTGCCGCGGCGGGGGAGCGGGCCGAGGCGGTGCCGTCGCCAAGGGTTCGTGATGGCGCGTTCGGCGACGGGGACGTGGAGGCGTTCCGGCAGCCGCCGAAGGTTTTCCATCCCGAGACGTGGTTCCACTTCATCGGCGGCAATGTGGCTCCGCAGGGGATCACGGCCGATCTGGAGGCGATCGCGGGGGCGGGGATCGAGGGCGTTCAGTTTTTTCACGGCCAGTTCGGCGGGCCGTGGCCGGGCGTGGAGCCGCAGATCAAGTGCTTGAGCGAGCCGTGGGACGGCTTGGTGGCACACCTCGCCAAGGAGTGTGATCGCCTCGGGCTGCGCTTCACGATGCAGAACTGCCCGGGGTGGGCGATGTCCGGCGGCCCGTGGATCGCGCCCAGTAACGCGATGCGCCATCTGGTCTGGAGCCGCACGGAGGTCGGCGGCGGAGCGGCGGTCGCGGCGCGGCTGGGGCAGCCGCAGCCCAGCGCGGAGGAGTGGCGGGATTACCGCGACGTGGCGGTGATCGCCTTCCCGACGCCGGAGGGCGACTCGGACAAGCCGCTGGTCCCGGTCTCCGTCAAAAGCAACCGCGCGAATCTGCCGTGGGAGAAGTGCCTCAAGAACGAGAAGGGCGGCAAGGTGACGCTCGAGCCCGGAAAGGGCCCGACCTGGGTGGAGGCCACTTTCAAGGAGGCGGTGACGCTCCGCACCATCCAGTTCCCGTCCGTGCAGGCGTTCAACCATGGCTGGTGCTATCTTCCCGGTGTGACGGTGACGGTGCAGGCGCTGCTGCCGGAAGGCCCGCAGGAGGTCGCCCGCCACGTGATTCCGCCGAGCACGTGGCAGGAGAGCAAGCCGATTTCGCTGGCGTGTTCGGACGCGCGCGCCACGACGTACCGGATCATCATCGAGAACACGCACCCCATGGCGTTCACCGCGCTCCAGCTCTTCACGGTGGCGCGGAAAAACAACTGGGAGTCCGAGGCGGCGTTCGTGCTGCGCGGGCTGATGCGCGAGCCGCATCCGCGGCAGTCGCCGGGGGCGTGGGTCGACCCCGCGCGGATCGTTGATCTCACGGGCAAGATGGACGCGCAGGGCCTGCTCCGGTGGGACGCGCCGCAGGGCCGGTGGACCGTCCTGCGCTGGGGCCACGTGAACACGGGCAAGAAGAACGGCCCCGCGCCTGCCGAGGCCACCGGCTGGGAGTGTGACAAACTCTCGCCCAAGGGCCCGGAAGCGCATTTCGCGGGCTACATCGGACGGCTCTCCGGGAAGAAGGGGCCGGTCGGGCGCGGGCTTCTGCAAGGCGTGCTGCTCGACAGCTGGGAGTGCGAGACCCAGACGTGGACGCCGGGGCTCGACGGCGAGTTCATGAAGCGGCGCGGCTATCCGCTGTCCCCGTGGCTCCCGGCGCTGGCGGGATACGTGGTCGGCGATCCCGAGACCACGACGCGTTTTCTGCGGGACTGGCGGTCGGCGATCAACGACCTTCTGGTCGAGAACTTCTTCGGCCGCATGGCGGCGCTGGGCCACAGGAACGGCCTGAAGATTTCCTTCGAGACCGCATCGGGCGACGTCTTCCCGGGCGACATCCTTGAATATTATAAGCACGCGGACGTGCCGATGTGCGAGTTTTGGCAGCCGCGCTCGGAGGGCTTTGTCGGGTGCCTCGACTTCAAGCCGGTCAAGCCCTGCGTGTCCGCGGCGCGACTCTACGGCAAACCCCGCGTGGCGGCCGAAGCCTTCACGTCTTTCGCGCTGACGTGGAACGAGCATCTGGACATGCTGAAGGATGTGGCGAACATCCATTTCGCCGAAGGCGTCACGCATCTGGTCTTCCACACGTACACCCACAATCCGCGGACGGACTGGCTGCCGCCGGGAACGTCGTTCGGATCGGGAATCGGCACACCTTTCCTGCGCGGTCAGACGTGGTGGCGTCACATGCCCGAGTTCTCGGGGTATCTGTCGCGGTGCGGCTATCTGTTGGAGCGCGGCCGGCCGGTCTCGGATGTGCTGTGGTATTTGGGCGACGAGCAGGACCACAAGCCGCCGCAGGAGGCGCCGTTCCCGAAGGGCTTCAAGTACGACTACTGCAACCCGGATGTTCTGCTCAACCGGCTTTCGGTGCGCGACGGCATGCTCGTGACGCCGGAAGGCTTGCGCTACCGTGTGCTTTGGCTGCGGGATTGCCAGCGCATGTTGCCGGAGACGCTGGAGAAGATCCAGCGCCTGGTGCGCAAGGGCGCGACGGTGGTCGGCGAACGTCCGCGGGGGCTCGCCACGCTGTGCGGCGGGAATGGGGCGGAGGCGCGCTTCAACGCGGCCGTGGGCGCGCTGTGGGGCGCGACTGGGACTCCGGGCGACGTCCGCGTCGGGAAGGGCCGCGTGCTCTTCGGCCTCCCGCTCGGGGACGCGCTGGCGCGTTTGGGCCTCGAGCCGGACGTGACCGGCGAAGGCGTGATGTGGTGCCACCGTCAGGCGGAGGCGGCGGAATGGTATTTCGTGGCGGCCTCCGCGCGGCGCGGGTTCCGCGGTTCGCTCGGGTTCCGCAGCCTCGGGAAGGTCGAGGTGTGGGATCCGCTGACCGGCGCGGTGGCTGAGGCGGGCGCGGTGACGCGCGAGGGCTTGAGGAGCTCGGTGGCGCTGGACCTGCCGCCCGCGGGAGCGTGTTTCGTGGTGTTCCGGAAGGACGCGGTGTCGGGGCCCGCCGTGGCGCGCGTGGAACGTGACGGCGTGCCGGTCATCGATACGCGGGCGCCGGACGTTGCGGCCTCGGTTCCGCAGGTGGTGTCGGCCCGCTACGGCGACCTGGCGAAAGAGGGGCGCTGGAAAGAGGTGTCGGAGCTGGTTCGGGCGGCCTTGCGGCGGAGCGATGCCTCGGTGTCGCCGTCGAACGAGTGGGCCGGGGGCGATCCGGCGCTGGGAACGCGCAAACGGCTGGTCGTCACCCTGCGGCAGCCCGACGGGCGCGAGACGACCCGCGAGGCGGGCGAGGGCGAGGCGTTGCCGTTGATCGAACCCGCCGCGGCGTTGCCCAAGGTGTGCGAGGTCACGGACGGCGGAAAGACGCTGGTGGCGTGGGAGCCGGGGCGCTATCGCGTCACGCGCCCGGACGGCGCTGCGAGGGAGTTGGAGGCGCGGTCGCCGCGCCGCGTGCCGCTGTCCAGCGGATGGACGCTGGCCTTTCCGAAGGGCTGGGGGGCGCCTGAACGCGTGCAGGTGGAGTCTCTCACGTCGTGGACGGACATGGATCTGCCGGCGGAAGCGAAGGCCTTCTCCGGCACGGCGCGCTACGACGCGGAGTTCGCGCTGGAGCCGTTGCCCGCCGGCGCGCGCGCCGAGCTCGATTTGGGCCGCGTGGAGATGATCGCGAGGGTGAGCGTCAACGGCCTGCCTGTCGGGACCGTGTGGGCGGCGCCGTACCGGCTCGACGTGACGCGCGCCCTGAAACCGGGGCTCAACCGCCTGACCGTGGAGGTGACCAGCACCTGGTTCAACCGGCTGGTTTTCGACGCGGGCCAGCCGGAGGCGGCGCGCAAAACGTGGACCATCAAGGGGCCGGACAAAGGGGCCGCGCTGAACCCCGCGGGGCTGTTGGGGCCGGTGACGCTGTGCGTGGGGCAGTCTTTGGCGCAGTGAACAACCGCAGGCGCGTCCGGCGCGCCTGCGGCGAAGACGGCATGCGGGCCGCGAAAGGACGTGCGATGAGGCTGGTTGTTCTGGACGGGTTCACGATGAATCCCGGGGATCTCGAGTGGCGGGCGCTGGCGGCGCTGGGCGAGCTGACGGTTTACGAGCGGACGCCGGCGGCCAAGGTCCTCGAACGCTCCGCAGGCGCGGAAATCCTGCTCACGAACAAAACGCCGCTGACGCGCGCGTCGATCGAGGCTTTGCCCGCCCTGCGTTTCATCGATGTGCTGGCGACCGGCTACAACGTGGTGGACCTCGCCGCGGCAAGGGAGCGCGGCATCCCGGTCTCGAACGCGCCGGCTTACAGCACGCGGTCGGTACAGCAGATGACGTTCGCCCTGTTGCTGGAGCTGACGCAGCGGTGCGGGGCGCATGACCGCGCGGTCAAAGAGGGGGCGTGGTGCCGGTGTGAAGACGTCACCTTCCAGCTCAGCCCGCTGCTGGAGCTCGACGGGCTCACCTTGGGTGTGCTGGGCTTCGGCGCGATCGGCCGGGCGGTGGCGCAGACGGCGCTCTCCTTCGGCATGAAGGTGGTCGCCGCGTCGCGCACGCGTTCCGCGGCGCTGCCCGCGGGCGTGGAATGGGTGACGCAGGAGGAGCTCTTCCGCCGTTCCGACGTGGTGTCGCTGCATTGCCCGCTGACGCCGGCGACGGAGAAAATCATCTGCGAGCGGACCCTCGCCGACATGAAGCCAACCGCGCTGCTCATCAACACCAGCCGGGGCGGGCTGGTGGATGAGGGGGCTTTGGCGCGGGCGCTCAACGCGGGGAGGCTGGCGGGGGCGGGACTCGACGTGCTGTCGGCGGAGCCGCCCGATCCGTCCAATCCGCTGTTGCGAGCCCGCAACTGCGTAATCACGCCGCATTGCGCCTGGGCGACGCGGGCGGCGCGGCAGCGCCTGCTCGACATCACGGTCGCGAATGTGAAGGCGTTCCTCTCGGGGGTGCCCCAGAACGTGGTCAACGTGCCGGGGAGAGGATAGGGGCAGGAAGGCTTTTCCCCCGCGTGCGCATAAAAATCTCCTTTGGCCGCTTGACATCGGGCATGCCAATCGGATAAATTACACACCCTATTCGTTCCGGTGGCAAGTTTCCGGAATTGGCGAATTCCTCATCGATGAAGGATCATAACATGGATGCGTATGCGGTTTTAGAAACCGGTGGCAAGCAGTATCGTGTGGCCACGGGTGATACACTGGAGATCGAGCTTCTGGACGCGGAGCCGGGCCAGGATGTCGAGCTGGATCAAGTTCTGGCTATCTCCGACGGCAAAGAACTCAAAATCGGTATGCCGTATGTCGAGGGCGCCAAGGTGATCCTCACCGTCGTCGGTCATAAGCGCGGCAAGAAGGTCGTCAACTTCAAGCAGAAACGCCGGAAGGGCTATTCGCGCAAGGTCGGGCACCGCCAGGAGCTGACGGTTGCCACGGTAAAGTCGATCGCCTAATTGTAAGGAGTGTGATTTATGGCAGGTGCAGCAGCATCAAGAAACGGCCGCGACAGCAATTCCAAACGCCTGGGCGTGAAGCGCTATGACGGGCAGGTCGTGACTGCGGGTTCGATCCTCATCCGGCAGCGCGGAACCAAGATCCATCCCGGCGCGAACGTCGGTCAGGGTCGCGATTTCACGTTGTTCGCGTTGGTGGACGGCGCCGTTAAATTCCTGAAAGACGGCACGGTGGTCAGCGTTCTTCCCGCAGCCGCGGCGAAGTAAGCGCTCTCCTCTTGTTCCTGTCCGCGAACGGACTTGTGAAGACTAGAACCTTTGTAGATCATGTCGTGGTGCACGCGCGCGCCGGCAAGGGCGGCGATGGAAGCTCCAGTTTCCGGCGCGAGGCGTGTGTCCCCGAAGGTGGCCCTGACGGCGGCGATGGCGGCCGTGGGGGCCATGTCATTTTTAAGGGGAGCCACGACGTCGACTCCCTGATCGCGCTCTATTTCGCGCCGCAGCTTTTCGCCGAAGACGGCGTTCCGGGCCGCGGTCAGAAGATGTTCGGCCGCAGGGGCAAGGACCTGGTCGTGCGGGTGCCGTGCGGGACATCGGTTTTCGAAGCGGAGAGCGGCGAGCAGCTGGCCGACATCGTCGAGCACGATCAGGAAGTGGTCATCGCCCACGGCGGCAAGGGGGGGCTCGGCAACGTCCACTTCCGCACGTCCTCGCATCAGGTCCCGACCGAGCACACGCCCGGCGAGGAGGGTGAGGAGTTCCGCCTGCGGCTGGAGCTCAAAACCATCGCCGATGCGGGCCTTCTCGGCTTTCCGAACGCCGGCAAATCATCCCTGCTCTCGTGCGTCAGCGACGCGCATCCCAAGATCGCCAGCTATCCGTTCACCACCCTCAACCCGATCGTGGGGACCGTCCGCTATCCCGATTTCTCCCAGCTGCGCGTGGCCGATGTGCCCGGCATCATCGAAGGCGCTTCCGCGGGCGTCGGGCTGGGCATCGATTTCCTGAGGCATCTGGCGCGCTCGCGCGTGCTGGTCTATGTCCTCGACATGGCGGGGACCGACAACCGGCAGCCGTGGAAGGATTACCTCGCGCTCCGCAGAGAGATCGGGCTGCATGATCCCGACTTGCTGGAGCGTCCGTCGCTGGTGCTCGCGAACAAGATGGACGAGGACGCGGCGGTCGAGAATCTTCCGCGCTTCATCAAGGAGACGGGCGTCACGCCACTTCAGATCTCGGCCATTGACCCCGACCATCCGGGGGTCGCCCAGTTCAAGCAGAGCCTGTGGGACATCCTGCGTCCCAAGCCGAAGGGCATCTGGCAGCCGGCGGCGGGGGCCGCTGCGGCTGCGGAGCTGCCGCCGACGGACGGCGAAATCATCCCGGAGGACGCCTTACGACACGCGCCTTTTCTGGACCTGAGCCGGAAGCTGCCCAAGAAGAAAAAGTAGATGGCCTTGGCCGCCGAAAAAAGACCAAATGGTGGACATGACGGGGGATAAGATTTTTGGTCTAATGATTACGGTCAAATTGTGATGAGGCCCGCGTGCGGGTATAAACGGGGGAGAGCCATGCACATTGTCGTTTGTGTCAAACAGGTCCCGGATACGACCAACGTCCGTATCAATCCGGAGACTAACACGTTGATGCGAGAGGGGGTCGAGAGCATCATTAACCCCTTCGACGAATACGCTTTGGAGGAGGCGCTGAAGCTGAAGGACGCTCACGGCGCACGCGTGACGGTCATCTCGATGGGCCCGCCGCAGGCGGAGGTGGTGCTGCGCGAGGCCATGGCCCGCGGCGCGGACGATGTGGTGCTGCTGACGGACCGGGCGTTCGCAGGCGCCGACACGCTGGCCACCTCGTATGCGATTTCCCAGGCCATCAAAAAGGTTGACGCGCATCCCGATCTGGTGCTCTTCGGCAAGCAGGCGATCGATGGCGACACGGCGCAGGTCGGCCCCGGCGTGTCCGAGTTTCTGGATTTTCCGCTGGTGACCTATGTCAAGTCCATCGAGATCAACGACGGTGTCTTCACCGTCGAGACGCAGATGGACGAGGGCGTCAACGTGATCGAGGGCAAGATGCCCGCCGTGATGACGGTGGTGAAGGAGGCGTCCACGCCGCGGTTTGCGAGCCTGAGCGGGTGGATGGAGGCGAAGAAGACGGCGATCCCGCGCTGGGGGGCCAAGGATGTGGGGGCCACGGCGGAAATGTGCGGCCTCAACGGCTCGCCGACCAAAGTGGTGAAGATTTTCGCGCCGCCGACGAAGACGGGGGGATCGCGCATGGATGGCCGCGAGGAGCCGGAGGCGGCGGTCGATGCGATTCTGGAGATGTTGCAGAATAAGGGGGTTGCATAAGTTATGGCAGACGCACCGATTTTCATTGATCCCGCGAAGTGCCGCGGCTGCAAGAAGTGCATCACCGCGTGCCCGTTCGGCGCCCTCTACATGGAGGGCAAGCTGGCCACCCTCAAGCCGGAAGAGTGCCGCGCGTGCAACGCCTGCGTCAAGGCCTGCCCGTTCAAGGCGATCTCGTCCACGGCGCAGGCCGAGGCCAAGAAGTCAAGCCTCGACGATTTCAAGGGCATCTGGGTTTTTGCGGAGCAGCATCAGGGCAAGGTGCAGGAAGTCGCCTACGAGCTGCTGTCCACCGGCCGACGTCTGGCGAAGGACCGCGGCTGCGAGCTGGCGGCGGTCGTGCTGGGGCATAACGTCGCCGACTCCGCCTCGCATCTGATCGCGGCGGGCGCCGACAAGGTCTACGTCGTGGATCAGCCCGAGCTGGCCGAGTACGAGGCGAACGTCTACACGGACGCGCTGAACCAGCTGATCGCCAAGTACAAGCCCGAGGCCATCCTGGCGGGCGCCACGGCGGTGGGACGGGCGTTCTTCGCCAAGGTCGCGGTGCGCTCGCGGACGGGGCTGACGGCGGACTGCACGGCGCTGTCGATCGACAAGGAAAGCCACCTGCTGCACCAGACGCGCCCCGCGTTCGGCGGCAACATCATGGCGACGATCATGACGCCCAACCACCGGCCGCAGATGGCCACGGTGCGTCCCAAGGTGTTCAAGATGTCGCCGCCCGACCCGAAGCGCAAGGGCGAGACGCTGATGGAGGCGCTCAAGCTGGTCGCGGCCGGCACGAAGATCGTCAGGGTCGAGCGCAACGCCTCGAACGTGAACATCGCCGAGGCGGAGATCATCGTCGCGGGCGGCCGTGGGATGAAGAAGGCCGAGAACCTGGAGCTGCTCCGGAAGCTGGCCGACCTGCTCGGCGGCGTTGTGGGCGTGTCGCGCGCCTGCGTGGACGCGGGATGGATTTCCGCCTCCCATCAGGTGGGGCAGACCGGCAAGACCGTGTGCCCCAAGATCTATCTGGCGTTCGGCATTTCCGGGGCGATCCAGCACCTGGAAGGCATGCGCGGCTCCGACACCATCATTGCGGTCAACAACGATCCGAACGCTTCGATTTTCGGGATCGCGGACCTCGGCATCGTCGGCGACCTCTTCGAAATCCTGCCGATGCTGATCGAAGCGGTCGAGTCGAAGCGGAAGAGCTAGGGGCTGGGGAGTACCTGAAATTTTTTGGAAGTGGGGAGCGGGAGCTATGGCGAACAAGACGAATCAGCCGATTCACACCGATATTCTCTGCGTGGGGGCGGGCATCGCCTCGCTGACGACGGCGCTGGCGTTGCTGCGCACGCTGAAGGCGCAGGGCAAGGCCGCGCCGCGCATCACGATCATCGACAAGGGGCGCAGCGTGGGCAGCCACGTGCTGTCCGGCGCGGTGATCGACATGAGCGGCTTCGCGGGGCTGCTGACCGAGGAAGAGATCGAGAAGATGCCGGTCGAGGCGCGCGTCAGCAAAGAGGCGTTCCACATGCTGTTCGACGCGAAGCGCGGCATGCGGATCCCCTGGGTGCCGCCGATGATGCAGGCGCACGGGTATCCCGTCGGCTCGCTGACCAAGCTGACGCAGTATGTCGCGCAGCTCTGCGAGAAAGAGGGCGCGGAGGTCTACACCGGCTTCGCGGCGACCGAGCTGCTCGAGAACAGCCGGGGCCGCGTGATCGGCGTCAAGATCGGCGACAAGGGCGTGGACAGCGAGGGCAAGCCCAAATCGAACTATCTGCCGGGCGAGAACATTTTCGCCAAGGTCGTGGTGCTCGGCGAGGGCGCGTGCGGCATCCTGACCGAGAAGCTGATCAAGAGCAAGGGGCTGGAGGGCCGCCGCCAGCAGTCGTACGCCCTGGGCATCAAGGAAGTGGTCGAGGTCCCGGCCAACGAGGCGCGGGTGGGCGAGATCGCGCACACCTTCGGGTATCCGTCCGACTGGAGCACGTACGGCGGCGGGTTCGTGTACCACGTGTCGCCGACGCAGGTGATGATCTGCTTCGCGTACGCGCTCGACTACGCGCACGCGGAGACCGACCCGCACACGATGTTCCGCAAGTTCAAGGCGCACCCGGTCATGGCGGAGCACATCAAGGGCGGCAAGTCCGTGGCTTACGGCGCGAAGGTGATCCCCGAGGGCGGCTATTACTCCGTGCCGCAGGTGGTCGCCGACGGCGTGATGATCGTCGGCGACGGCGCCGGGCTGGTTGACACGCTGCGCATCAAGGGCATCCACATCGCGGCGCAGTCGGGGCGCGCGGCGGCCGAGACGCTGGCGGCGTGCTGGAGCGAGAACGATTTCTCGCTGGCGGCGCTCAAGCCCTACGGCGACCGTCTGAAGAAGACCGAGGGCTGGAAGCAGCTCAAGCGCGTGAAGAACGTCCGCGCGCCTTTCTCCACCAACCTGATTCTCGGCGTGATGAGCGCGGGGTGCGCGTGGGCGACCTTCGGCAAGTTCCCGTTCTGGCAGGTGCCGATGGCGCCGGACTACGAGGAGCTGCTGCCGCTCAAGGGCGGCAAGCTGCCCGAGCCGGAGACGCTGGCGGCGAGCCCGACCTCGAAGGACCGCCTGACGGACGTGTTCATGTCCGGCACGATCCACGACGAGGATCAGCCCTGCCACCTCAAAATTCTTGACCGCGCGACGTGCAGCAAATGCATCCAGCTTTACGGCGCGCCCTGTCAGAGGTTCTGCCCGGCTGAAGTGTATCGGCTGGAGGACGGCCACATCCGCGTGGACTTCTCCAACTGCCTGCACTGCAAGACCTGCCAGATCAAGGACCCGTTCCAGAACATCGAGTGGACTTTCCCGCAGGGAGGCGACGGCCCCCGGTATACGCGGATGTGAGAAACGCCTTAGTTAACCAGAATCAAGGAAACGACCATGGATACGATACTCAAACGCAGAGAGTTTCTGAAAACGACAGCGGCGGCCGCGGCCATCCTGCCGACCTTCAACGTGCTGGCGCAGAAGAAGGCCGAGACGATCGGCCCCGAAGACGATCAGGTCAACGTGGCCGTGATCGGCTACGGCGCCGAGGGCGAGATCCTGACCGACGCCGCCATGAAGATCCCCGGCGTGCGCTTCAAGGCCGTCTGCGACATTTGGCCTTACCGCCAGAAGCTCGCCCGCGGCCGTCTGAAATCCTTGGGCCACGAGGTGAACGTCTACGAAGACTACCGCGAGATGCTCGACAAGGAGGACAAGAACGTCGACTGCGTGATCATCGCGACGCCGGACTGGATGCACGCCGAGCATACCTGTTACTGCCTTGAGCACGGCAAGCACGTCTACTGCGAGAAGGAGATGTCCAACCGCCTCGAGAAGGCGAAGTCCATGGTGCTCGCGCAAAAGAAGACCGGGAAGATCCTGCAGATCGGTCACCAGCGCCGTTCCAACCCCCGCTACATGCACGCGATCAACCGCGTCATCCGCGAGGCCAACATGCTGGGGCGCGTGACGCACGCCTACGGCCAGTGGAACCGTTCGGTCGCGCCCTTCCTCAAGGAAGGCGCCCGGCTTGACATTCCGATCGACACGCTCCAGAAGTACGGGTACGAGAACATGGAGCAGTTCCGCAACTGGCGCTGGTTCGACAAGTACGGCGGCGGGCCGATGGTCGACCTCGGCTCGCACCAGATCGACCTCTTCTTCTGGGTGTGGGGCTGCCAGCCGATCTCCGTGACGGCCATCGGCGGCAACGACTACTACAAACGCCAGATGAACGACAACGTGATGGCGATGTACGAGTTCAAGACGCCGGAAGGCCTGATCAACCGCGCCTACTACCAGGTGTTGACGACCTCCAGCCGCGGCGGCTTCTACGAGCAGTTCATGGGCGAGAACGGTTCGCTCACCATCTCCGAGATCGCCGCGCGCGGCAACACCGTCCAGCGGGAAGTCCGCTCGAACGGCCCTCTGGAGTCGCAGTGGGTGGAGTTCGCGAAGCAGGGGCTCGTGGTGCAGCCGAAGAAGGCGGTCGCCCGCGAGGTGACCAGCAACGTCGCGATCGACGCGCGCGTCACGGCGGCCGCGGACGGCTGGCCGCTGCCCGTGGACC
>Ga0116170_10003399_pt1 | contig 14905 bp, 12 predicted proteins | sample AD_JPNHW1_MetaG_FD_89797 | JGI IMG/M metagenome (GOLD analysis project Ga0116170, IMG submission 89797) | Active sludge microbial communities of municipal wastewater-treating anaerobic digesters from Japan - AD_JPNHW1_MetaG | ecosystem: Engineered > Bioreactor > Anaerobic > Digestate | place...
AACATGTATCATTCGCCTTATGTGCTCGAATATTGGGGCGATCGGCATGGTTGTGAATATTTTGGCGATTTGTGCCGTGCTACCCTTAAGGGTGAAGATCCGGTAGCGACCTATAAGCGGGTGTATCATCTTTCCCAGGATCAGTTTAACGATGAACTGTTTGATGCTTCGCGTCGGTTTATTACCTGGGACCTGAAACGGGTACAAAAGCAGGCAGCCCGTTATGCCAATCAGCATCTTTGTAAAGTAGTCGATGCAGGAAATGGCTGGTACCGTATCGATTCGGCTAATTGTCCCCAGAATTACGGCTACAATGGCATCCGGTTGCAGGTTCCTGCTGCAGGTACCATAGTGAAGCTCGATTTTAAAGGGATTGCAGGCGACAAGCATTATCAGGCTGTCAAAACCGATAAAGCAGGCTGGCGTTATGGCTTTGTTGCTTCGCTTACCGACAGCAGCCGCGTTTATGGCGAAATAGGCCGCGACCAACAAGGCTCTCTATCGTTTACGGTTCCCAACCATACGGCTTTTTTATGGCTGGTGGTTAGTGGTGCCCCTACTGAGCATTGGCCTGTTGTGATGCGCTGGGGGCCGCCATCGCCCAACGATGAACCCGATGCCGAATGGCCTTACCAGTTTAAACTGACCGGCGCATCGGTTGATGACTCGGTATGGAAATAGCCGGGAAAATTTAAACACAAAGACTCTTTGGCACGATGAGCATGACTGAAGAACTGAGGAACTGAATGAATGAAACAAACGAAAAATATTCATCATCTCCAAGGTATTTTTGGGGTAGAACCGACGCAAACATCAGAACCCATTACTCCAGCGGAGTAAAATATGAATAGCCCCGTTCACGATAACGATCCGAATTAACCCGGTTGACTTATAAACAAATAATCTTTGATCATTCCAGACAAATCAATGTGAAACACTTTTTGAAAAGAGATTTATTACGATAACACCTGTTATGATTAAAATAAGACCAATTATTGCCGGTAAATCCAGTTTTTGTTTAAACAGAAGATAGGAAACCAACGCAATTAAAACGGTTCCTATGCCCGAAAAAGATGGGTACGATACCACCCGCGAAATAAAAGCGATCGATTCTGACATACCAATCATTGCCCAAACGGCGCTGGCTTTGCCCGACGATGAGGAAAAATGTTATGCTGTTGGTTGCGACTATGTATTGATCAAACCCATCAACAGCGACGATTTGATCGCGACGATTAAGCGGTTTATTTTATAATATTCAGTTCCGGCAGGTTTTTTAAAAACCTGCCGGAACTGATAAGTGAATTTGTTGTTCAGCTTTACCGTTTTCAATAAATACTTCCTTGACTCATCGTAAAGGTAGCACCCACCGCAACATTAAAGCTACCAGTTGAACTGATATCAATATTTGCATTATTGATTGTTAATGATCCTGATTGAACCGAAACATTGCAATTCTGTATGGTTGTGCCACCGCTTAATGTAACTGATGCGCTTTGCAGAACATTCAGATCCAGTGTTGAATTGGTATGAGGAGTGTGAATCGTTGCTCCCGATGCAGTAAAACTAGACCCGCTTCCTGTAACAATAATATCAGTCTCAGATGGAATAATCAATTCGCTTGAAAGTTGAAAAGTAGCTCCGCTTTGAATGGTTAATCCCCGGTAGATTCTTATACTGCTTGTCCATGAAGTATTTTGGCTGATTGATATTGGTGTAGAAGAATAAGTCGTTTCGGTTACATACCGTCTTAGGCTTGTCAGAGAGAGAGCATGATGAATATTGGCAATTTCCAATGGACTAATAAAATGTCCATACCCACTTGCTTTATTCATCATCAGATGTTTTGCACAAGTACTATCATTGGGACTGGTGTGCCCTAAATCAAGAGAATGCCCTAATTCATGAGCTAATCCCCTTCCCTTATCTAACCATCCATATACTTCATCGGTAGAGGGAGGATTTGCAGCATATTTTGGGTCATTCATATTGTTATTTACCACACAATTCATCATCCAATAATATTTTACAAAATGATTTCGCATGTGAACGCTTTGATTATAATTAAAATTGTCTGTTTTTGGACCTTCAGAACATGAGATAGATTGAAATAGAGAACCGACACGGTCTTCAATCGGACAATATTGGTTAGCAATAATGCTATCAGTTGCACGACTATCTTCGGTGAAAAATACATTTATCCTGGGGACAGAGCCGTTTTGTGCAATTTGATTATTCAGAGATTGTAGATGATAATTTGTATACCCAGGACATAATTCTTTATTGTAATTATCCCAGGCTGAGGTATTGTTTAGATACATCGTTTCTATGTCAAAACGGATTTTTGAATCAGTATAAACGCCATATGTTCCATTATAACATTGAGAATTATAATCGTTTGGAATAGTTGAGTAAAAAGAGTTCAATTCACTAATCATGTCATTGATATATTGTTGATGAGCAGAATTGTTTTGTTGAAAGCCATATGTTCCGTCATTTTTTCTAAGAAAAATCAAATTAATTCTAATCGTTTTTATCGGTTCATTAGAAATATCCAAAAAGTTGTTAATTGGGACTGATTTTAAAGATGAATTGTCAGGAGTGATACATATTTGTTCGAAAATTTGAGCGTTTAAAGACAAAGAACAAAGCAAGGTTACGAGTATTATAATTGTTTTTTTCATTGCATGTATATTTTTTGTGATTTTAGAATTTTATTGTTTTCATGATCACAAATAGTGATAATATATAATCCAGAGGGGATAGCATTCATCGAAATTGTTTTAAATCCAGGCGAGAGCTCAATTCTTTTATTAAAGATGGTTTTGCCGGAGAGATCCGATAGAATGAGGTCCGTTTTTTTTGCTATTCCATAGTTCTGTATACTTAATGTTTTGCATTCGTGGTCATATAAGAAATGGATATTCCCTTGATCAAAATTTTCAATTTTTACAGTAGTTGATTCTATTCCAATAAACAAAAGGCTGATTGAATCGTTTGTATAAATGGCTTTATAATGGCAAGCAATCTCTTTATCAATAGAAAATTGTCCTGTGTCTGCCATTGGTGTATAGAAATTTGGCCATTTCCCACCACAACACAACGCATCAAACCATCCTCCCGGAGGGTTCGCACAGGTCATAATGAGTTGTGGCTTTTCGAAATTGAAAAAGTTGTTTATGTCCCATCCTTTAATTTCCGATTCATTCCATGAGATGGTTATTGGCCAGTTTCTTGCTATGATTCCAATTTCAATAGGATAATAACTGTTATTGATAATTTGATGTTTTGAAACGAACGTGGGGTCTTTGACAAATTCCAGACAATAATCTTTTTCATACGATGTTGCATTTGTGAAGAATGCAAATAGGGAAGAGTCGTAAGGCTCGCCAATAATGTTCACTTCACCCATCGCCGAATCAATTCCTGTTGTCGCATTTTTATCAAATCCGAAATAGAGTGTATCCTTGTTTCCTGCCGCATCTTCAAAATAAAGAGGAAAACAGTACTCTTGCCCATAGTTGAACATTGGGAGCAGGATCAGACTAATCAATAATTTGTATGTTTTCATCATGATTACTTAATTAGTTAAAATCATTTTTTTCGTATCCACCTCTTTGCCATCGGCAATGAGGGTGTAAAGGTATATGCCGGCTTCTAGTGAGTATCCCTCAATGATTACGGAGGTGTTACCCCGTTCAGCAATGGTATATGATTTTTTTTGCGTCCCTTGCATGTTATAGATGTATAATGCTGCATGTGAAGTTTCCAATGGCAAATATATATCTATCCGTGTGCTGTTGCTAAATGGATTTGGTATGTTTTGTGCCAGTGTGGCAACATTAGATGTTGCTATTTCATTAAAGGAAGATGAGGAAATAGTTGCCGATTTTTCGTTATTGTTCTTCTTTAACGCAGTAATCGCTGTTTCAAGCGCCTCAATTTTGGTTGTTAATTTTTCAATTGTGGCTTGTTGTTCTTTCATGGCTTCCACAATTACCGGGATAATGGCGGTATATTCAATAAAAAATTGATCAGCATCCTTATCATAATAAACAGCTTCAGGTAAAATTGATTTCAATTCTTGAGCAATAAATCCAAGCCGGTCTTTCTTCATTTTAATCCTCTTTTCAATATCTTCTTCAGCACCAATTGAATCGGATTTGTTGATGATAAAATCATATTCTTGTCCTTTCATCAGAAGGATTTTGGAAAGAGCATCATCGATATTTCTGAAATTCTCCTTAATGCGTTTGTCTGAGCCCAGAAGTATTCCGTTGGCATAAATAGCTGATCCTGAAATAGAATTTAATGGCAAACTTAAACTCCCAAGATTTACTGTGTTAGCAGCATCAGTGAGAATATGTACTGAGGATGTGTAATGATTGAAGTTTATTTCATCGGCAATTTTTACATCGCCATTTGAGTTAACGGTAATTTGCGCGGGTAACGTATTTACACAAAACATCAGACAGAAAAAAAAGAAAACAATTTTTACAATTGATTGATTGATTGATTGATTGATTGATTGATTGATTGATTGATTGATTGATTGATTGATTTTTCATAACTATAAGATTTAGATTGTTTAATAAAAGAATCTCTTTACTTATTAATTCCGAAATCATGAAAAAGGTTACCCTGTAAATCAAAATATTTTTAAAATATTTTTTTTATGTTGTACAACATGTTTGTGGTTTTTTATCCAGTGGGACATTGAAACAAGCCCGCAGGGTGATTTTTGCGATCCTATCAATATGTTGAATGGCTTGCCGGGACTTTTATCAGTACCGTATCGTTATTTTCAAACAATGTGTACGCTTATTCCTTTTCGGATTGCTTCAGCAGTTTTACCAGTTCATAGATCGTGGCACACCGGTAACTCGTGCCATTCTTTTCGAGGATGTAGTGTGTTTCTCCGTCGGTTGTTTCAATATCGATGATCCATTCGGAAGCCGGGTCTTCAGTAATGCCATTTCGCAACAACGCTTTCGACAACCAGATTTTTTCGTTTCCGGTAGCCCGCAAACATATTTTCCGCCTTGTTTTTTCGGTCAGGATAATTTCGCCGGTCTGAGGGTGAAACGTGATGGTCGATCCCGCAAAAAGTGGTTGAAACAGCTCGTTTAGTGCAAGATCTTCGGGAGCGCCTTCGATGATTTTCTTCTGATCGATCAGCCAGATTTTGTCGGCTATTCCCAATGAAATGCTGAAGTCGTGGGTGGAGAAGATGACCGATTTTTGTTCGGTTCTTGCCAGTTCCCTTAGCAGATGGATGATTTCGTATTTATTTCGGACATCGAGAAAAGCGGTTGGTTCATCCAGAATAATCAGCGGAGTATCCTGAGCCAGTGCACGGGCAATCATCACCCTTTGCCGTTCGCCATCGCTAAGACTGATTAACTGGCGGTTTTCAAAATCGAGCATTCTGGTCAATGACAGACAGTGGCGTACCATTTTGATATCATCTTCCGAAAGGTTTCCCCACCAGCCGGAATAGAGATAACGGCCCAGACCAACCAGATCGAAAACCGTCATGTTCCCAATTTGTACCGGTTCGGTTGAAACGTATGAAATGAACCTGGCTTTTTCCTGCATCGGGAAGGTTGAAATGGGTTTGTTGTTTAAAAGTACTTCTCCGGAGAGGGGGTGCTGGAAACCGGTGAGCGTGCGCAGTAGCGTGCTTTTCCCGCATCCGTTGTTCCCCATCAGGGCAATGATTTCTCCCGGTAACAGTTGGGTGGTAATGCCGTCTAAAAGGATCTTTTCTTCTTTTTTCGAACGGTAACCAACGGTCAAATCCTTCAGGATAATTTCAGGAAAGAGCTTTGCCATCAGAAATATCCTCCCAATTTTTTGTTTTTCAGAATAATCCACACAATGACCGGTATTCCCAAAATGGAGGTTACCGCGTTGATGGGAAGGGTAAAACTGGCTCCCGGCATTTGGGCGATCATGTCGCTGAAAAGCATGACGATGGCGCCAATCAGAATGCTTCCGGGGAATAATATTTTGTGCGAAGAGGTTCGGAACACCATCCGTGTCAGGTGAGGAACTGCTACGCCAATGAACCCAACCGGGCCACAGAATGCGGTGATGCTCCCGGCAAGAATGCTGGTACTGACAAAAACAAGTACCCTGGTGGTTTGAACATTTACACCCATACTGGCTGAATATTTTTCGCCCAATAGCAATACGTCGAGTTGCTTAATGGTGAGAGCGGTTAACGCCAGTCCGGCAATAACCGAAGGAATGAGTACTTTCAGTTGGGTTGTGGTAACGCTTCCAAGGCTTCCCATGGTCCAGACGACAAACGATTTTAACATCGATTCGCTGCTGAAATATTGCAGAATGGTTACAATGGCTGAGGTAGCTCCGGAAAAAAGAATTCCCAGTATCAGGATGGTCATGATGTCGCGCACACGGGTCGATACCAGCAGGATCAGCATCAACACGCCGCCGGCGCCAAGCCATGCAACCAGCACAATGGTCCACGAACCCATAAGGGTGAACAGGGAAGTGGAAAAGAAGGAAGAAAAGCCCAGTACGAGTATGGCCACTCCCAGACTTGCACCGGAACTGATACCCAACACATCGGGGCCGGAAAGTGGGTTGCGGAAAATGGTTTGCATCTGTAACCCGCAAACCGAAAGCGCCGCGCCCGCCAATATGGCGGTGATTGCTTTCGGCAGCCTGAAATCGACCACAATCTGGTTGATGGTGGCGCTTGCTTCACCGCGAAGGGCCAGGAAAACATCGTGGGGCGAAATACGGACCGAGCCAAGAAGGATGTTGGCAAAAAAGAAGAGGGCCAGCAAAACAGACATTGCGGCCAGAAGAAAAATATGTTTCTGTTTTTCTGCCATTATTCCAGTTTTCGATAGTAATAAAGCGACCGGCCGGATAAAACTTCGGGATGAAAGATGGTAATCAAATCTTTCAATATCCGGTTGGGATAAACCACTCCCGATTCCCAGAAATCGTTTCCTCCACCCGGTCTCATCCGCAGGTCGTTATTGTAAACCATTTGGTTGACATAGGGTGCAAAGTTAGTAAATCGGTTGTCGAATGTCTTAATTCCATCCAGCGAAGTTGCGATTCCGGTGTTAATCCAATAATCGGCTTGTTCTGCTTTTACAATCATCTGTTCCGGAGAAATTACAAAACTTTCGTTTGAAGGATTCTCTTTCCAAAGGTAATTGGCCCCTGCATCGTTGATCATGGTTGCCAGATAGGCTTTCCCTCCGGGAACCCACCACTGGTCTTTAAAGGGTAATCCGGTCATGACGGTTGGCCGCTTTTCGCAATGGGCAACACGTTCTTTCAGTGCCAGATAATCGGTGGCTACCTGTTCGAAAAGTGAATCACCTTTCTCTTTCTGATCGAAAAAAGCAGCCATGAATTTAATCCATTCGGCTTTCCCCAATGGCGATTGCTCCAGATATTCTGCATTCAGTACCACCTGAATACCCAAATCTTTCAGCCGGTTCAAAAAACCAATAATTTCACTTCCTACACCATAGGCGAAAACCACGTCGGGCTTCAGCTGAACAATGAGTTCGTAATTCAGGTTTTGATCGTAACCTACATCCGGGATTTCACCTTTTTCGATCCTTTTGTTTACTAATGAATCGGATACATAGTTGGTGCCCGACAATCCACCTATTTTATCTGTTTCGCCCAGTGCCGAAAGAAAAGCCACATGGGTGGTCGAAAGGCAGATCACTCGTTTCACCGGAATGGTAATGGCGTTTTTCAGGGTGTCATTCTGGACGCCCTTGCGAACAAGGTAGTAATCGAAACGACTGTTGCCCGCATTTTCCCAGGGATTGAATACCGACACCTTCGTGTACGAAGGATATTCATCGACTGAGAAACCATGTGCGTATTGATTGGATGATTTGACTTTCAGTGAGTTGTTTGTTGAGTTGCTGCAACTTCCGAATAAAATCACGGATAGGAGTAAAATGGATGTAACCCTCATAGATTGTATTCAGTTTATAATCATTCTTTTGGTATCACTCTTCTCCCCGGCATTCACATGGAGCAGGTAAATTCCCGGATGGAGGGAAGAAACATCGATTTCGCTATAAATGCGGTTTTCGAAGGATTCATCCAGCAGTTTTCTTCCGGTCATATCAAAGACCGAGCATTGATACGAAGGAACGCGCTCTTTAAATTCAACAATCAGGTAATCGGATGCCGGGTTGGGGTAGAGCTTGAAAAACGAATCGTTACTCAGGGTGGTGTCGGTTCCCTGAAGGTACGAAGCACTGCAAATCAACACCTGCATCAGCAGGGATGCTCCGGTACTCTGGTCTCCGGTAATTCTATTGATGGGTTTCCAAACATCCTGTTGCATAACAAGCAAGCTGTTTTCCAGCACCAGCGGACGAAAATCGGATTGATAGATAAACAACGAGTCGGTTTCGGGAATCACAATGCTGATGAAAAAGTTGCCTTCGACTTCGACCGGAGTAGAGAATTCAAGATAGTTCATTGCTTCAGACATCAGGTTTTTCATGGGAAATTTGAGCTGTTTTACCGCAAATACCGGAATGGAATCGCCTGTATAAATCCGAAGGGTGAGTTGAGAAGTGGTACTTTTTTTATAGAATCGGGAGACGCCCAGGGAAACGCCACTGATAACCGCTTTTTTGTAGCCGGTGAATTTTTCTGCAATTTCGGTAATCCCCATGGTGTTGTTTCCGGTGAATGATCCTTTCGTTGCAAGGTTTTCAGGCAGAACAGCAGGCGTATCTTCCACCATGAAATTGGTGGCGATGTTGCATTCTTTGCTGGACGAAAGATAGGGATCGTAACCATTCATCATCAGGATTCCCGAATGATTTGGGTCGAGCCATTTTTTGAGCTGTTTTGTGGAATCGGAACTGTAATTCCACATGCGGTCGAACCGTGAAAAGTAATCGGGTGCAATCAACGAACAGGACGCATCTCCGCCGGAGAGTATACCTTTCAAATGGTTGTTGCTGAAAAGAGCTGCGCCGGACGAACCTCCTTCGGTTGTCCCCGACTCCCAGCTATTAACTTCCCAGTGCCCGTAATCGGTGAACTTTTCGGCGTAAAACATACTGTCACAGGTGCCGGTATCGTGTGAAATCTTTTTGGTATCGCCGTTCGGGTGATGGATGGTGTACGAATTGGATGGTCTGTTGTGAGTGGCATCCCATCCTACATAGTAGGGACGGTATTCGGCAGGTGGCGTTTCACTTAATTCAACCAGCATTAGGTCAAGACTGTCGAATGCCGCTTTGGCAATCGATCCGCTCAGCGATTGAATGTCGGAGCCGTTTAATCCGGTACATGCCGGACTTTCGTAGTTAAAGTCATACAAAGCGGTTTCTGCACTTTCGCTGTCGTCGTAAATGTGAAAGGCGGAGAGCAGGTACGGTTCTCCATTGCTCAGGGTATTGTTGATCAGCGTTCCGGTTCCCAGTTCGTTGCCAACCAGTACCCTGCATACCGCTCTTTTTTCATTTTCGAGTCCGGATGCCGATTCGCAGTTTACATCCACGTTACACTCCTGTGAAGGACGCCGAGCCCAACGGTTATTGGTTGACAGGATATTGATGTAGGCGTGATTCACTTCCCCGATCTCCAGTTCACCTTTGAAAGATGCATGGTCGGGTTCTTCGTATTGAACGATCAGCTCATCTTCTGCTAACGGATAAATTGCCAGTTTTTTGTAGGGTTTATTGTTTTTGCTGGTAAAAGCTCCAAGAATGGTTTTCATCTCCGGATCGAAAACGAAAAGCCTGGCGCCCTCCGGGATATAATATTTTGAAAAGATGATGTTCAACGAATAGGCGCTGTCTGATTTTATCCGAAGCTGCCATACCCGATAATTGTCGATTTCGTACCAGCTTCCGGAGTTATCGGGGTTAAGCGATACGTTGAAGCAATGGGCAAACTTCAGCTTTTTGGAGTTTTTGATCGGTCCTTCTTCGGCCATCTCTTTTTGGAGATCGAAAGCAGGCATATTGACTGTTCTTTCTTCCAACGATGCCGATTTCAGGTTGGCAACTTCCAGCGGATGACCGCCCTGTGAAAGTTGGCAAAACCCGTTCAGGATGAAAATAAACAGGCAAAAAACAAGGATACTGATCTTTTTCATCTATTTCTTAGTATTCAAGATCTCTTTTAGCTTGAACATTTCATCACGATATTGTGCTGCCTGAATAAAATCGAGCTCTTTGGCACATTTTTCCATCTCTTTTTTCACTTTATCAATGGCCTTTTCCAGTTCGGCCCGGCTCATGTACTGGACAACGGGATCGGCAGCCACTTCACTGCTTTCCAAACCGCTGTAAGCTTTGTGTTGTTTCTTTTCTTCGTTTTGTTTCCGCTTGCTTTCTACCCCAATGATTTCCCTGCTCGCTTTGACAATCGGCATTGGCGTAATTCCGTTTTCTTCGTTGTAATGCAATTGCTTCTCTCTTCGCCGGTTGGTCGCATCGATGGTTTTCTGCATCGAATCGGTCATTTTATCGGCATACATAATTACCAATCCGTTTAAGTTACGCGCAGCCCTACCTGCTGTTTGGGTCAAAGAGCGTTCCGAACGCAAAAATCCTTCTTTGTCGGCGTCGAGAATGGCAACCAGCGATACCTCCGGCAAGTCAAGACCTTCGCGCAGCAGATTGATACCTACCAGTACGTCGAACTCGCCGTTTCGCAACCCTTCCAATATCTCCACCCGTTCGAGCGTTACCACGTCGGAGTGGATGTAACGGGTTTTTACGCCCATTCGGGTTAAGTATTTGGTCAGCTCTTCCGCCATTCGCTTGGTAAGGGTGGTGACCAGTGTCCGTTCCCCTCTTTCAACGCGCAGGCTGATTTCGTGCATCAGATTATCGATTTGGTTCTGACTGGGTCGAACGTCAATAACCGGATCAAGCAACCCTGTGGGGCGGATTACCTGTTCGACAATGATTCCTTCCGATTTTGTAAGTTCATATTCTGCCGGGGTTGCACTGACGAAAAGAATTTGATTGATGATGTCTTCCCACTCTTCAAATTTCAGGGGACGGTTATCGATGGCCGCAGGGAGACGGAACCCAAATTCCACCAGGGTTTGTTTGCGCGAACGGTCGCCGCCGTACATGGCCCGGATCTGCGGAATGGTTACATGGCTTTCGTCAACCACCATCAGGTAGTCGTTGGGAAAGTAGTCGAGCAGGCAGAAGGGCCGTGTTCCCGGTAATCTTCCGTCGAAATAGCGCGAATAGTTTTCAATGCCGGGACAATATCCCAGTTCCTTCATCATCTCCATGTCGTACTCCACCCGTTCTTCAATCCGCTTTGCTTCCAGCGGTTTGCCGATCGACTTAAAATAATCGATCTGATTGACCAGGTCATCCTGAATTTGATGAATGGCACTGTTCATTCGATCCTGGGTTGTAACAAAAATGCTGGCAGGATAAATGATCAGTTGATCTATGTTGTTGAGTATTCTTCCCGTTTCGGGGTCGAACCCTTTGATCTCTTCAATTTCATCTCCGAAAAAGACAATCCGGATCGCCATATCGGCATAAGCCGGAAAAACATCGATGGTGTCGCCTTTCACACGGAAGTTACCCCGGGCAAATTCAATTTCGCTGCGGGAGTATAACCCGTCGACCAGTTTACGGAGAAAGGCATTCCGGGCAATCAGCATACCGGTTTTGACTTCGATCATGTTGGCATGGAAGTCTTCGGGATTTCCGATACCATAGAGGCACGAAACGGAGGAAACAACAATCACATCGCGGCGCCCGGAGAGCAGGGCCGAAGTAGCACTCAACCGCAGTTTTTCCAGTTCATCGTTGATCGATAGATCTTTCTCAATGTAGGTGTCGGTGATTGGAAGGTAAGCTTCGGGTTGGTAATAATCGTAATACGAAACAAAGTATTCAACAGCATTTTCGGGAAAAAACTGTTTTAATTCGCTGTATAACTGGGCTGCCAGTGTTTTGTTGTGACTGAGTACGAGGGTGGGGCGTTGTACTTTCTCAATGACTTTGGCAACCGTGAATGTTTTACCGGAACCTGTAACCCCTAATAACGTCTGGGCATACAATCCCTGTTCAATCCCCAGTGCCAGTTGTTCGATGGCCTGTGGCTGATCGCCCGTTGGTTCATATTCCGATGTTACTTTAAGTTCCATAATTACCCCTCATTCCCCTAAAGGGGAGGATTCAAGTGCAAATTTGAAGCTATTTTCTATTAATACATTCTAATTGTTATTCTAATTCCGGCTGAAAGGTTTGTTGTTCTTTATTTGTTTCAACCAGTCGACACGACAAGAGTTCCGGTCTTCTGACTCCTGACTTCTGTCTTCTGACTTCTGTCTCCGGTCTTCTGTCTTTATACAACATTCACTTCCGGTTCCAGTTCGACACCAAACTTCTCAAAAACCGATTTTTTTATCTTTTCGGCTAATTGTAGAATCTCACTTCCGGTTGCTTTTCCGTAATTGACCAGAACCAATGCCTGATCTTTGTGTACCCCGGCATCGCCTTCGCGATATCCTTTCCATCCGCACTGATCGATCAGCCAGCCGGCTGCCAGTTTCATCTGGTCGGGTTGTGAGGTTTCATAGAGAGGGAACCGTTCATACTGTTTTTGCAATTTCCCGGCAACCTCCGTTGAAACCACCGGGTTTTTGAAGAAACTCCCGGCGTTGCCCAGCTTTGCCGGATCGGGAAGTTTGGAATCCCTGATTTGGATTACTGCCTGCCGGATATTGGACAACGTAACTGCTCCCATCTTTTCAACTTCGTTCTTTAATGCACCGTATTCCAGATTGAACTCAGGAAATTTCTCCAGTTTGTATATCACCGAGGTGACCACCATTTTACCTTTCAACTCATTTTTGAAAATGGAATCGCGATAACCAAAACAGCATTCTTCGTTTGAAAGAATGATCTCCCGTCCGGTTTCAATATCGACTCCTTTCACCAGATGAATGCAGTCTTTGGCTTCTTTTCCATACGCACCGATGTTCTGGACTGACGAAGCACCTACATTCCCGGGAATACTTGAGAGGTTTTCCAGCCCGCCAAGTTCATATCGGACCGCAAAGTTGACCAGATCGTCCCACTTGACACCTGCACCTGCTTCAATATAGATGAAATTCCGGTCTTCGTTGACAAGCCCGATGCCGGGAATATTGGGATAGAGGATCTCCCCGTCGAAATTGGAGGTGAAAAGCAAATTGCTTCCTCCGCCAAGGATCAGAACCTTATCGGGCAATGCTTTTTTTGAAAGATATTCCATCAAATCTTCCTTCTCAGTAAATTCGAAGAACGATTTCGCAATAACTTCCAGCCCAAAGCTGTTATAGGATTTTAAATTTATATTCTCTTTGTAAAATATCATCTGAAATGAATGAGATCAAAAAAAACGATGTTTGTCAGGCAGGCAACTGTTTGCACTTTTTTTATTCGGTTTATGAACGGTTGCTTGTCTTTTATCAAATGCCAAATATCGAAAAAATCCGTTAGTTTTGTTAGGTTTTATCACGATTAATAGTCGATATCCGATATGGGAAAAAACCGGAAAAAACGTGTTTTGATGGCTGTAACCAACGATCTGGTTTCAGACAATCGTGTGCACAAAATAGCTGTAACCCTTATGGATATGGGCTTTGATGTGACTTTGGCCGGAAGGGATTATCCGTCGGGGAAGATTCGGTTAGAGCGTCCGTACCATATACGTCGCTTTTCACTTTGGTTTAACAAAGGGCCGCAGTTTTATGCCAATTACAATATCCGGTTGTTTTTCTATTTGTTGGCACACCGGTTTGATGTGGTTGTTTCGAACGACCTCGATACCTTGCCTGCCTGTTTTTATGCTTCACGCTTAACCGGAAAAAAGCTGGTTTACGATAGTCACGAATATTTTACCGAAGTTCCCGAACTGATTAACCGGCCCAGGGTAAAACGTTTTTGGGAGAAGATTGAAAAACGGATTCTTCCCCGGTTGACATACTGTTATACGGTTTGCCAAAGCATTGCCGATATCTATCAGGAGAAATATGGAACGAATTTCCGGGTGGTACGAAATATCCCGTTTAAAATCGGGGATCTTTCAATCGAAGGTTATCTGCCTCCTTTTCCAACCGATAAGCCGGTTGTTATTTATCAGGGAGCTGTGAACCTGGGCAGGGGTATTGAGGAGGCGATTCTGGCAATGCACCAGATAGATGATGTTTTGCTGGTCATTGTGGGCATTGGCGATTTGTACGACGAATGCAAAAAGTTGGTGGCCGGTGAGCAGCTCTCCGAAAAGGTCTTTTTCACCGGAAGGATTCCTTTTGACGAGCTTCGCAAGGTAACAAGGTTTGCCACGATTGGGCTTTCGGTCGAGAAGGATATGGGACTCAACTACCGTTATGCTTTGCCCAACAAACTGTTCGATTATATCCAGTCGGAAGTGCCAATGCTTACCTGTTCGCTGCCGGAAATCCGCCGCATTGTCGATAACTATCAGGTTGGTCTGGTAATTGAAGAGACTACTCCCGAAGCCATTGCCAATGGTATCGGACAGATGCTTCGCGATGAAGCTGCTTACCAGATGTGGAAAGAAAACTGCCGGAAAGCAAAAGAGGAGCTTTGCTGGGAAAACGAACGGGAAACAATTCATCAGGTGTTCCGTTCAATCCTCCTGCCTGATTGAGGTGAACCTCTTCATTCAAACGCTACTTATTTTGTAAATTGAGTCGGAAATCTTTTGTATTTTCATCAGCTCATTAATTTACCAATGAAAAAATTGAGATTGTTATGGAAACAAAAGAAAAGAAATCAATCAATTATTACATGCGTTCATTGCATCGTGACCTTGGCTTTTTAGCCATTGGTTTAACAATTATTTATGCTTTAAGTGGAATTATCCTGATATACCG
>Ga0116170_10003400_pt1 | contig 14903 bp, 14 predicted proteins | sample AD_JPNHW1_MetaG_FD_89797 | JGI IMG/M metagenome (GOLD analysis project Ga0116170, IMG submission 89797) | Active sludge microbial communities of municipal wastewater-treating anaerobic digesters from Japan - AD_JPNHW1_MetaG | ecosystem: Engineered > Bioreactor > Anaerobic > Digestate | place...
AGGGTGATCGCAGACCCGTACCGCCCGACCCCCGAGCGGATGAACGAAAAAGGCTTTGTCCTGATCGACTGCCTTTTCGGTTTCGCCTGCAACCCCTGTGCGTTTGCCTGCCCCAACGGGGCCATCACCAAGTCGTCGACCAGTACCGTACCGGCCATCGATTTCGATAAATGCACCGGTTGCATGGATTGCGTTTACCAGTGTCCCGGTCTTGCCATCTTCGGATACAACCTGAAAAAAGACTGGCTCTTCCTCCCGATCGAATACGAAGTAGCCGAAAAAACACCTTGCTACCTGGTCGACAATCAGGGCAAAAAGCTGGGCGAAGGGATCGTCGAAAAGATCCTGAGCAAGCCCAACAAGACGAACATCGCCCGTGTGCTTTCCCTGACCCTTCACGGGGAGGAGCTGACGACTGTACGCGGGTTCATTGCCCGTGAAAACTACCCGGAACCGGTGCAGTTCGGCTCGGTTACCGAAGCCCCGAAAGAGAAAACGTATGTGTGCCATTGCGACGATGTCACCCTCGACGAGGTACTGGAGACCATTGGCGAACGAAAGTTCATTTCAGTCGATGAAGTGAAACACACCACGCGTCTCGGGATGGGAGCATGTCGCGGCAAGCGTTGTATCAAGCGGCTGAAAACCACCCTGGCCGGATCAGGGATTTCGATCGTGGGCGAACCTACCCCGCGCGGTCCCTTGTCGAACCAGGTGGCTATGGGCGAACTCTACCCGCGCCAGGTGCACGAGGAGGTGATCGCCGGCTGGAACGGCAACCGGCCTAAAAAAGTGAAAGTGAAGTCGCTGGTAGCCGGAGGCGGGATCGGGGGAAGCGCCCTCTTCCGTTACCTGGCAGAAGCCGGGATGGAACCGGTTCTCCTCAACTACGGGCGCGGATCCTCCTGGCGCAACATTGCCGGCGGCCGTCCCAATTTCTCCCTCCCCGAACTTTCTGATATTGCCACGCATAACCACGAGATATTCAAGGATCTGCAGAAAATCCACAACATCGATTACCGGCCGATCCTCTATGTTACGTTCGCCCACGATGAGTCGATGTACCGGGCTCTGGAAGAGTCGATGTCGTGGTCGAACGCCATCATGGTCAAGCCCTCTGATTTTGCCCGTGAGATCTCGCCGCGGATCAATCCCGGCATGGATAACTACCTTGCCGCCCTTGTCACACGTGATTGCTGGCAGGCAACGCCGGGCAGGGTAATTGACCTGATCCGCCGCATTGGAATCGACCACGGCGGGAAGGTGGAAGAAGATGCCCGTCTGGTTGACGTGACCCGGGTCGACGGCCATTATCTTGCCCTGGTGCAGGATCACCAGCAGCAGTATATTGAGTATGAAACGGAAGTCTTTATCAATGCCCTGGGTCCCGGGGGAGAAAAATTCGCCTCCGGACTGGGTATCGAGACGGGTCTGTACCCGGTGAAGCACCAGGCCTTTATCACCCGTCGTCTGCCGATGCTCGGCCACAATGGGCAGCCGCTGCCCATGCTCATCGACCGCCGGCGCTACAAAGGCTTCACGGCCGTGTACGGACAGCAGCTGGCCGAAACGGGGCAGATCATCGGATGTGCCTCTCCCGCCGTGGAACCCATGGAAGCCGACAAGAACATCAAAGTCAATTCACAGGATTTCATTGAAATTTCCTCCGAGATCTTCACCAACTGGATCCCCGAACTTTCATCGGTTGGATTCCAGGCCGTTTGGGCGGGCTATTATATTGAGCCCCGGATGGTCATCGACCCGGAACTGGGACTTTTCCTGGGACTCCGCGGGCAGGGGTTCATGCTCGGACAGTACCTGGCGAAGATGTATGTCGATAAACTCCTGGGCAGACCGGCTCCGGCTTATTTTGACCGGCTCAAACTCACCGGCGACGGCATGCCGGAGAAGGCCTTCAAATGATGTGCTAATGTGCTAATGTGCTAATGTGCTGATGTGCTGATGTGCTGATTGGTTTGGTTTAAGGATACAAATGGAAACAGTGGGGAGGGATTATGGAGAGGGGAAATGCTATCCTGGATTTGTCGTTTGAATTTGCGCTGGAGATCATCTCGTACTGTGATCTTTTAGAGAACAATAAAAAATTTGTTCTGTCCAATCAATTGATGAAATCCGGAACGTCCATTGGCGCTAATATCAGGGAAGCCCAGCACGCCGAAAGCAAGACGGATTTCATTCACAAAATGAAAATCGCAGCGAAAGAGGCAGCCGAAACAAACTACTGGCTGATTCTCTGTAAAAGGGCTGCCAACTGCCCGGATCCAGGTAGGTTGTTGGAGGACATACAGTCAATTGAAAAACTGTTGTCAAAAATCATCTCTACATCAAAACGTTCAATAGCACATTAATACCTCACCCCCCGACCCCCTCTCCGCACCGGAGAGGGGGAGACATCAGCACATCAGCACATTAGCACATCAGCACATTAGTAAATCAGCCTCTGACAAACAGTGCCTTGATTATGTGTGTCGCCATTTTCGGGTTTTCCTTCAGGCGGCGGGTGGAATAGCCGAACCACTCCTTGCCGAAGGGTACATAAACCCGCATGGCATGGCCTTTTTCCAGGATCGAGCGACGGAGTTCGGGCGTTACCCCATACAGCATCTGGAACTCGTACATCGTACCGGGCACCTTATATTGATCAATCAACCGGTAAGCCCCTTCCACCAGAGGCCGGTCGTGAGTGGCGATCCCGGCATACATCCCCTTTGAAAGCATGTATTCAAGGTCTTCGAGGTAATACCGGTTCACCTCTTCGTACGCTTTATAGGCGATCTCGGCCGGTTCCACATAAATGCCTTTACACAGGCGGAAATTGAGCGGAGCAGATGGAGAATGAAGGTCTTCCATTTCCCGGATATCGGGAAGTGTACGTTTCATATATGCCTGTAAAACCAGGCCCACATGGCCGGGAAACTCCTGTTTAAGCCTGCGGAAGAGGTTGATTTCGAGAGTGGTGCACTGGGAATCTTCCATGTCGATACGGACAAAATTGCCGAAGGCGGCTGCCCGGGCAACGATCTCGCGGATGTTCCGGTAACAGGTTTCCGCATCGAGGAGCAACCCGAAGCTGGTGGGTTTCAGCGAATAATTGCCGTCAATCTTCTCTTTTTCGATGCGATCGATGATGGCGAGGTATGCCTCCTTGTTGGCTGTGGCCTCTTCGAGACGCGTGATGAATTCGCCCAGCAGGTCGATGGTGATCCGGATGCCCTGTGCATTCAGTTCACGGCAAACGCGGACGGCATCGTCGAGGGTCTCCCCGGCAATGTATTTCCGGGAAAAGATCCAGACGAGTTTGCGGGGCATCAGCGGCAGCATGCAGGTGATCAGGCGGTTTATCATAGATGCAGAGATTTATATATTATACCTTCACAAAGGTAGATCGAAAATGCAGCGGGAACAAACCGGCCGGTATTCATTTTTATAAGTGATAATAAGACAGCACTTTCCAAATAGATATTTGGTATTCATCAAATTAATTTTTACTTTTGCAGGCTTTTTCAGGGGTACAATGAATCACCCGGACGAATATAAAATTGCTTTCACCGGATTAATCCAGGGGGAACACCAGTTCCGTTTCGAGGTTGGTGATGCTTTTTTTGCGGAAGAGGAGGATGCCGAGATTCTTGGCGCGAAGGTTGACGTGGAGGTGACGTTGCTCAGGGAAGAGCGCATGATGGACCTGCATTTCGGGATCAGGGGTCGCGTAAAAGTTGACTGTGACCGCTGCAACGAACCCATGGAGGTGGAACTGGAAGGGACTGAAAGACTGATCATCAAGTTGGGAGAGCGTTATTATGAGGAGAGTGAAGATGTCCAGATCATCCCGGAATCGGCTCACCAGGTTGACCTGGCCCCCTTCCTGTACGAATACATCCACCTGCTGTTACCGGCCCGACGGGTACATCCCGACGACGGGCAGGAGGGGAACCGGTGCAATCCGGATGTGCTGAAAAAACTGGAAGAGCTGCACGTGCACCCGGCCGGAGATCCCCGCTGGGATGCCCTTAAACAATTGAAAGAAAAGGATAAAGACAATTAAACGGAAAGAAATAATCGAATATCTGAGTTCAGAAATCATTCGTCATTCGTAAATCGTAATTTGTAAATCTCTTTATATGCCACACCCAAAACATAAAATTTCGAACACCCGCCGGGATAAGAGAAGGACCCATGACAAAGCCGTTGCCCGCACGACTGTTGTTTGTTCCAATTGCGGAGCTCCGGTTCTTTACCACCGGGTTTGTCCTGAATGCGGATATTACCGGGGCAAGCAAGCCATTGTGAAGGCGACCGCGGAATAGCAGGTTTCACTAAAATCGCAGCCAATGAAAATCGGCCTGGACGTTCTTGGGGGTGACTTCGCTCCCAAAGCAACGATGCATGGCGCCGTCATGGCGCAGAAAGAACTTCCTGATACCGATCAGATTGTACTGATCGGTGATCGGGACAGCATCCTTACTTTCCTGAAAGAGGAAAATGTCAACCCGGCCAGGTTTGAGATCGTTGACGCTCCCGACCTGATCGAAATGGATGAGCAGCCGACCAAAGCGTTGGTCAACAAGCCAAATTCCAGTATCTCGGTCGGGTTCCGGATGTTGAAACACAAGGAGATCCATGCCTTTGCCAGTGCCGGTAGCAGCGGTGCCATGATGGTGGGTTCCATCTACAGTGTCAACACCATCCAGGGCATCATCCGGCCCAGCACTCCTGCTTATATCCCCAAGGAAAACGGAGGATCGTCGGTACTGATCGACGTCGGGACCAATCCCGATGCCAAACCCGACGTCATGTACCAGTTCGGAATGCTGGGCTCGCTCTTTTCCGAGCATGTCTTTCATGTGAAAAAGCCCCGCGTCGGGCTTCTCAACATTGGGGCCGAGGAGAAAAAGGGCAGTCTGACCACGCAGTCGGCCTTCCAGATGATGAAGGACTCGAAAGATTTTCATTTCGTCGGCAATGTCGAGGGACGGGAACTTTTCCGCGACAACGTCGATGTGATCGTATGCGATGGCTTCGTAGGGAATATCGTACTCAAACAGATCGAAGCCATGTACCGCGTGCTGGTGAAACGGGGGATCAAGGACTCATACCTTGACCGTTTCAACTACGAAACTTATGGGGGCGTTCCCATCCTCGGGGTCAATTCGACCGTGATTGTGGGGCACGGCATTTCCAACGCCAATGCCATTAAAAAGATGATCCTGATGGCGCGGGAAGTGCACGAAGCCAAACTTGCGCAAAGGATCAAGCATGCGCTGGAGCAATATTCTCTCAACAACATTTAAAGCATCATGTCAAAACTGAGGGCAAAGATTTCCGGGATCCATGGGTGGGTTCCTCCTTATATATTGACCAACAAGGAACTGGAAACGATGGTGGAGACGACCGACGAGTGGATCATTTCCCGTACGGGCATCCGCGAACGGCATATCCTCAAAGGGGAAGGGCTCGGGACCTCCGACATGGGAGCGGAAGCGGTGAAAGGCCTCCTGGCCAAGACCGGCATCAGCCCCGAAGAGATCGACCTGCTGGTTTGCGCCACCGTGACCCCTGACATGACTTTTCCGGCTACGGCCAATATTATCAGCGACAAGGCCGGATTGAAGAACGCCTTTAGTTTCGATATCAATGCCGCTTGTTCGGGATTGCTCTTCACCCTGATCACCGCCTCAAAATATATTGAGACGGGGATGTATAAAAAGGTGATCGTGGTCGGCGCCGATAAAATGTCGGCCATTACCGACTACACAGCCCGCGAAACCTGCGTGCTCTTCGGCGATGCGGCCGGAGCCCTGCTGCTGGAACCCACCACCGAAGAGGTAGGGATCATGGATTCAATCGCCGGAACCGATGGTTCAGGCCGTGTCCACCTCCACATGAAAGCCGGCGGATCGGTCAGACCCCCCTCGCATGAGACGGTCGACGCCCGCGAACACTTCATTTACCAGGAAGGTCAGCCGGTGTTCAAATTTGCCGTGACCCGGATGGCCGATGTCTCTGCCGAGATCATGGAACGCAATAACCTCACGGCCGCTGACATTGCTTACCTCGTACCCCACCAGGCCAACCTCCGCATCATCGATGCCACCGCCCGGCGCATGGGGGTAGGAAAAGAAAAAGTGATGATCAACATCGACCGGTACGGCAACACCACCGACGCCACCATCCCCCTGTGTCTCTGGGAATGGGAAAACAAACTGAAGAAAGGCGACAACCTCATCCTGGCCGCTTTCGGAGGAGGCTTCACCTGGGGCAGCATCTGGGTGAAATGGGCTTACTGACGTAAGCCAAATTCAAAGATCAAAGATCAAAGATCAAAAACTGAGAGCAGGCGATTCGCCTTTTTCCCGATTATTTAAGGTTTTTTATCATCTTTGTTGAACCGAATCTGGTTCAACAGTGAAAGCACTTCCTGGTAAAAGACGTCTCTCCTGGACATTGAGCCAGTATATCCTGGCGATCCCGCTTACGATCGCGGTCATTTACCTGTTGCCCGACAGTTTCCGGAAGTATCATACGGAGATCGTCCGGACGGGGGCGATCGACAAACCGGGGGGATATGAGTACTACGCCGATATCGATCGCGACGGCGCCAGTGAACGGGTTATCCTGTTCAATAATACCGAGGGGAAAGCCTCCATCAAGACCATCGATCACAACGGCTTTATCATCGGACACCACTATTTCCGGGGTGAGATCATCCCAAACCCGGGATCCCTCCTCATCTCTGCGTACGACACCTCGGGTATCCCGGGCATATTCCTTTTTACCCTTACCCACGACACCCTTCTTCTGCACGGCATCTGTCCCGGCGGAGAAAAATACGTGCTATTCCACGACTATCCCATTGCCGTCATTCCCGAAGTGAACGGGCATCATGACTTTTCCATCAGTTCATTCGACCTGGTCGATCTCGACGGCGACGGCACCCGGGAGATCATCGCCGGGATCATGGCCGGGTTCCGGGTGCAACCCAGGCTGATCTTTACCCTCGAAATCCGCACCCTTACCCTGAAACGAACGGCCACCATGGCCACTTTCCAGGGTGTGAACGACACCATTGACCTGAACGGCGACGGCTCTCCGGAGTTGCTGGCAAGATCGTATGCAATCGACAACAACGAGGGAAAGCAGGAATTACCGTTTGATGATAACAGTGCCTGGCTCCTTTCCTATGACCGGAATATGGAACCGGTATTGCCGCTGACCCGTTTCTCCGGCCGGTACGTTCATGTGATCCCGCTGGGAATCCGGGACAAAAAGACCCCCATGGTTGTCGCCCTGCTGACGACCCGCGTTCCCGGTACGGGACCTCCCCGGTTGATGCTGTTTGACAATAGTGGGAAGGCCGTCAGGGAAAGGGTACTGGGCGACGATTCGCGCCTCAGGGTTTTCAATATCCTTCGCACCGATGCCCAACGCGACCGGTTCTTTCTTTTGTCCGGCGGTGGGACGGTGGAGGTGGTCGATTCGAAGCTGAAGACCATCGAAACCAGGAAGATAGACGGGTTGGATTCTCCCTCATGCTTTGCCTTTGACATCGATGGCGATGGCCTTCGCGAGCTGATCTTCCCCGGATCGGCCGCCGGTCCGCTCGTGATCACCCGCGCCGACCTTACCGAACCGGTCAGGATATACCATCCCTTCGATCTGGGAGGGAGCAATTACCAGGTGATCAAGGATGCAGGAAAAGCGGGAGAACTCTTCGTCCAAAGCGGTGACCGGTATGTCGTTTACGCATATAATACAAACACGTTGACGTGGCTTCGGTATCCGATCTGGATGGTCATCTACCTGCTTATAGCCGGTTTTATGGCACTGGCCTCGCACCTGGCGCAGATCTCCTTGCGCAAGAGGGTGGAGGCCGAAAGAAAGATCGCGGAAATGCAGCTCCTCCTGCTGGGAAACCAGCTCGATCCCCATTTCACCTTCAACGCAATCAACAGCATCAGCGCGTCCATCCTGCACCAGGATTCGTCGGTCGCCAACCGGAATCTGCTATCCCTTTCGCGCCTGATGAGGGCCAATGTGATGCAGTCGGACCGCATCGACCGTTCACTGGCCGAGGAACTCGACTTTCTTCAGAATTACATTAGTTTGATTCATAGTAGGATGGAGTCGTGTTTCCGGTACAGGATCGATCTTGAAGAGGGAGTCAACCTCTCCATCCGGGTACCGAAAATGATGACCCAGATCTTCGTGGAGAATGCCATCAAGCATGGGCTGAAGCCTAATCTTGCGCCGGGGGTGCTCACGGTCCGCATCCGGAACATGGAACATGGAGTCGTGATTGAGGTGGAAGATAACGGAGTCGGGCGGAACAATACCACCGACGAGGAATCAAAGGGGACCGGGAAGGGAATGGCCATTGTCACCCAGACGATCGGGGTTCTCAACCGATACAACACCCAACAGATCCGCCTCGAAGTGACCGACGGCCGGAACGACCAGGGAGCGCCATGCGGGACCATCGTCCGGCTCTCGGTTCCGGATCGAATACGATACCGGTTTTATACTGAATCTTAACAGGTTTGCGAAGCAACGTTGCTTTAGATTCTGTTATGCTGAGCGATCAGGTCTGAAAAACGTGTCAGACCTGATAAGCCGAAGTATACAAGGATTGAAGGGAATTACTGCCTGATCAGCTTGGCGCGGAAGATCCCTTTTCCCGTGTTCATTACCACGATCCATGCGCCCGTGGGCAATGTCCGGATATCGAGGGTGCAGGTGGATCCATCGCGTGTCCAGAGGGGAACGAACCGGGTGCCGGTCACCGAGAGAAGGGTGAAGGAAAGGTCTCCGGCCGCCGTTTCCTCCTCCAGATCGACATTCACATAATCGACTGCCGGGTTCGGGAAAAGTGTCAGGGACCGCAGGGCCGGGTTGTCCGGTCCGGTCCCCACCGGGTTGCCCCAGATAGCGGCGAGGTACTCCGGGTGGTCGATAAATGGGTTGCGGTTGTGCTGGATGGCGTAAATCGCGTTGTTCCGATCAATTTCTTTCTGCGACACCGGGTCGATTCCTGCCCAGTGCAGCAGCATCTGGAGCGCCCAGGGCTTGAGCTGCGATTTGTTTGCCATGTCGGTCACATTCCAACCCGAGTCTTCGGTATAGTACCGGGTAGACATATAGAAATACGACCGGGCGAAATCTCCCTTGTAACCGTTCAGAGGTTCAAAGGCCGTACCCGAAAAGCCGGGCCAGTTGCAGGTACCCAGTTTGGACCCGTTCTGTGACGTCCAGCTGGCCGAGCCGACCGTACCGTAGGCGTAATTGCTGCGTTTTCCATTCACATAACCGTCGGTGGGATAGATGTGGAACAAGTCGGTGTACATCGGGGTGGCGTCGTTGAACCAGCTGGCCGGCCATGAGTGTTCGCGGTTGTAGCAGTCGCCTTCGCCGTTGTAGTTGCCGCATTCATCGCCCGCGTTATAATGATATACATAGGGGGGCGTTCCGCCGGGAACATCGGAGTACATGTCCCAAACCACGTTGCCCGGCTTTGCGTCGGTGGAGGCGAAATAGCCCGGGATCGAACTGTAGCTGACGGAGGTGTGGTTCTTGATGATATCGTGCAGGGCTGCCTGGAGGGCGGTGCCGGTCTTCCCGGCGGCTGGGTCGTAGTACCCCGGAGGGATCTGGCCCTGGAGGCGGACAAGGGTAAAGAAAACAAAGCAGGAGAACAGAATTTTTTTCACGTCGGAATTTTTTTGCAAAGGTAGGTAAAATCACCCCACTCCGGCCCTCCCCAAACAGGGAGGGAGAAATCAAACCTCCAAAAACCTTTCCAGTTTCCGGATGTTGAGCAAGGGAATGGGGAGACGGTACTCCCTGCCGTCTTTGATCAGAACAGCTTCCCGTTTCTTTCGGCTCACTTTGGCGAGGTAACCCACGTTGATGATGATCGACCGGCTGATGCGGTAGAATTCATTCGTCGGGAGCAAGTTCTTCGATCGAGGCGATCGCCTTTTCCGAACCCTCCACCACCGCCAGCAGCGTAACATCGGGAAGGGCCCTTACCAGTTGCGCCAGGTCGGCAGCGGCACCAGGTTCATCGTCGATGATGAGGGTTTTCAGCGCACGGTCCATACTTGGTTGTTAAGACAGGAATTGAATCATGGTATCCGGGTTGATCAGGGTTAGCTGTTCCGTGTGATATCTGTCACGGAAACTGAACGGCATCCGGGCCTTTTTCGACGGGTTCCATTTGCATTCGAAAGCCCTGAGAACGCCTCCCGATTCTTCGATCAGATCAATCTCCGCCCCGTCATAAGTCCGCCAGAAATAGAGGTTGACCGGTTGCGGGTTCAGACAGTTCAGCTTAAAACGCTCCGAAAGGCAGAAATTTTCCCACAGACGACCCGTGTCGTCTCTGTTTTCGACCGGGTTGAAATTATGGATCACAGCGTTCCGTATCCCGTTGTCGAAAAAGTAATACTTTCTGCTTTTCCGGATTTCATTTCTCAAATTGGTCGAATAGGCCCCCAGACTGAAAATCACAAATGTCTTTTCGAGAAGATCGAGATATTTCTCCACCATGGGAATCGTCAGACCGAGTTTGAGTGAAAGTTCGTGAGCTGAAACCAGATCGCCGGCCTGGAAAGCAAGCAGGCGGATCAGGTTGCGCAGGATCACGGAGTCTTTCAGGTTTTCGACCGAGAGCAGATCCTTGAAAAGGTAATCGCTGATGAGTTCGTCGAGTTTACGGATCTTTTTTTCACGGGAAAGGTCTACGATGCCTGGATAAGAACCGAATACCAGCAGTTCGTTGATGCGTTCCCGTACCTTATGGGGCTGATGTTTGGCGATCAGTTCTCTTACCGACAAAGGGAACAGCCGAAACCGAAGGTTTCTGCCCGTCAACGGTTCCGAGACCCGGCTCATCAGGTCAAAACTGCTTGATCCTGAAACGATGAGCTTGATCTCAGGGAAACTGTCGTAGATCAGCTTCAGCACCGATCCGATCTGGCTGATCACCTGCGCTTCATCCAGAAGAACGATGCGGTTGTCGCCGAAATAGGAACGAATCCGCGCCAGGTCGCGGCTTGCCAGTAAATCGAAAACCAGCGAATTCTCGCAGTTGAGGTAGAGCACCCTGTTGAACCGGGATGCCAGCATCTCCATCAAGGTGGTCTTCCCCACCTGTCGGGCCCCGTAAATGATGAGAATCTCCCGGGAATCCATCCAGGACATGAGTTCTTTTTCGACATCCCGTGTGTACATGCGGAAATATTAGGCCTAAAATTATATGCAAATATATAAAATCTGGCCTAAATTTACATGCTGTCGTAAAAAACATTGCTCCTTTCGCATCATGCCCCCTTCCCATGATCCGCGAACCCGCACCGGGCAAAGTCCTGTTTTTCGAGAACATACTTCTGGCACGGCCCGACGGGTCGGAGTCATTGATCCCCTGGTCATCGGTCAGGTCGGTGATCTCGATCACCAAGGCGGAACCTTCCATAAAGGCCTGGATAGAGAGGACCTCACCCCCCGGCCTGAATGCCGGGGTAAGTGAACGGCTTTGCTTTCAGAACTTTCGTGGTGTTCCGTGATTTACTCCGTGTTTTCCACGATCCTTTTTTAACCTGTTCCCTATGCTAGTTTGACATGGGACGTGAGGACGTATGAACGTGTGAACGTAGCGGTGCAACACTCTGTCACTCGTCACCCGTCACTCGTCACTCGTCACTCCCTCACAAAATGCGGCATCTCCGCCGGGATCTCGAGGGAGAGCTCGACAATGCCTTTGAATTCGCCGTTCTCCTTCCAGGGGGTCTGGTAAATGATCTTCTTCTTGCCCTTCTTCTCAATCGTATAAACGTTGCTCGTGCCGGTCTCCATGATCTCGCGGATCTTCGCCCGCGACCGTTCGTTGTGGCAGTCCAGCAGGTTGGTGCCGATGATCTCACGGCCGTACTGGGCGATGGCTCGCTGGTTCATGTAGATGATGACGCCGGCGGCATCGCTGACGATGACGTTGCCGTCGAGGTGGTCGATGAAATCCATGATTTTCAAGTGTTAAAATTATCGCAGAGACGCAGAGAAATCGCTTCAGTCACTTTGTTGTTCTGTGACCTTGTGACCCTGTTGCCTGTTGCCTGTTGCCTATTGCCTATTGCCTTCTTTGGCCGCGAAGATAGGAAATGTTGTAACTTTACGACAATCGTTTCATCTAACAGCCAAACCGAAAGCCATGACTGATCCATCTGTTAAACGATTATACCGTTCCCGGAAAGACCGCGTGCTGGGCGGCGTGTGCGCCGGCATCGGCAACTACTTTCAAGTCGATCCCGTACTCATCCGCGTGGCATGGGTCGTGGGATTCTTCGCTGCAGGTATCGGATTCCTCGCGTATCTCATCGCGTGGATCATCATCCCCGAAGACCCGGCGGGCTGACGGCTACCACCGCTCCCAGTGAATTCTCTCCGGCCGGAACTTGTCCTTCGGCGTGTCTTCCCCCGTGGGATGCCCCACCGGGATGATCGAAAACGGCCATATGTGATCCGGCAGGGCGAGCACTTTCCTGACGTGATCTTCACGCTCCCTCATCGGGTATAACGCACTCCATACGGCCCCCAGGTCCATGGCCTCCACCGCCAGCAGGATGTTTTCGGTAGCCGCCGACGCATCCTGGTACCACAGGTCGGTTGCCCCCGCCTGAAGTTCAGCCGTGGAATCGCAGCAAACGATGATCGCCGCCCCGGCCTGGAAGATCATCTTGGTGTAGGGCAGCCCTTCGCCCAGTTCATCCAGCACTTTCCTTTCGGTGACCGTCACAAAGGCCAGCGGCTGCCGGTTGCGCGCCGACGGAGCGGCCATCCCGGCTTTCAGCAGCATTAGCAGGCATGCCTTGGTGACGGGTTCGCCGGTAAAATGACGGACGCTTTTCCGGGCGAGGATGTTGTCGAGGATAAGGGTGGTTTTATCGGACATTGATTTCTGTTTTCAGGAAAAAATTTAACACCGCAAAGACACTAAGACGCAAAAATGCAAATTATCTTATCACCTTTTCATGATAAAACCGATTAAGCCAAGGAATAAACATATTTCTGTGACTTATGGAAAAGTACAGGATAGAATTCTATGCCAGGCAGATTGTTGATGCCGGATACCGAGTTCACAGGGAACTTGGGCCGGGACTGCTGGAATCGGTTTACCTTCAATGTTTAGCGAAGGAGTTCAGGCTGAGGGGCGTCGATGCCTCATCAGAAGTCGTTTTACCCCTGTTTTATCGAGGTGAACGATTGGCAAAAGAATTTCGGATCGATATGCTTGTTGAAGGGGAGATTATTATTGAAATCAAAGCGGTCGACGCACTGCTGCCGGTGCATACGGCACAACTGATCTCCTACATGAAACTGGCTCAAAAAAAGCTGGGGTTTTTAATCAATTTCAATGTTCCGGTTTTTAAAGAAGGGATCCGCCGCTATGTAAATAATTATTAGCGTCTTGGCGTCTTTGCGGTAAAACGCAAATTTTTCGTAATTTTGCAGACTTTTCCGGGAGACCCTTTATGACAGACCTCCGGAACGGAATGACCCGGCACCGACATGGAAAAACGATACGCAGAATACAAAAACCTTGACCTTACCCGGATCGGCGACGAGATCCGCTCCTGGTGGGAGGAACACGGCACGTTCGGCAAAAGCCTCGAACGCTCCCAGGGCCGCCCTCCCTTCATTTTCTACGAAGGCCCCCCGTCGGCCAACGGCATCCCGGGCATTCACCACGTCATGGCCCGCGCCATCAAGGATATCTTCTGCCGCTATAAAACCATGAAGGGATTCCACGTCGACCGCAAAGCGGGATGGGACACCCACGGGCTGCCCATCGAGATCGGCGTCGAGAAAAAACTGGGGATCACCAAGGAGGACATCGGCAAAAGCATCTCCATCGAGGATTACAACAAGGAGTGCCGCACCGAAGTGATGAAGTACAAGGATCTGTGGGACGACCTGACCATCCGCATGGGATACTGGCTCAACCTCGAGGACCCGTACATCACGTACGACAACAAGTACATCGAGTCGGTGTGGTACCTCCTTTCGGAACTCTATAAAAAAGGGCTGCTGTATAAAGGCTACACCATTCAGCCCTATTCACCCGCGGCAGGCACCGGGCTCAGCACCCATGAACTGAACCAGCCGGGCGCATATAAAATGGTGAAAGACAACACCGTGGTGGCACAGTTCAAGGTGATCCGCGATGAACGGTCGGAATTCCTGTTCAACGACCTCTTCGGCGAACTTTACTTCCTGGCCTGGACCACCACCCCCTGGACGCTGCCCTCGAACACCGGGCTGGCGATGGGGAAGGATATCCGGTACTTACTGGTAAAGACCTATAACCCATACACCTACACGGAGCAGACGGTGATCCTGGCGAAGGAGTTGCTGCACCAGTATTTTCCGGAAAAGAACAGCGGACTCGAACTCGACAGCTACCACGAAGGCGACAAGCAGATCCCTTACCAGGTGACAACCGAATTCACCGGGAAGGATTTCGAGGGGATCCGCTTCGAGCAACTGCTGCCCTATGCACAGCCGGAGGAGGGTGACCCCTTCCGCGTGGTGCTGGGCGACTTCGTCACCACCGAAGACGGCACGGGCATCGTCCATATCGCTCCCAGCTTTGGTGCCGACGACTTCCGTGTGGGCAGGCAGTACGGTCTCGGTTCGCTGACCCTGGTCGATAAGCAGGGAAGGTTCACGAAACAGATGGGCGAATTCGCAGGCCGGTTCGTCAAGCCCGAATACGATCCCGACTGCATGGCAGGCAACTGCCCTCCGGTCGATATCGACATCATCGTCAAACTCAAGCACGAGAATAAAGCCTTCAAGTCGGAAAAGTACGAACACTCGTACCCGCACTG
>Ga0116170_10003402_pt1 | contig 14895 bp, 16 predicted proteins | sample AD_JPNHW1_MetaG_FD_89797 | JGI IMG/M metagenome (GOLD analysis project Ga0116170, IMG submission 89797) | Active sludge microbial communities of municipal wastewater-treating anaerobic digesters from Japan - AD_JPNHW1_MetaG | ecosystem: Engineered > Bioreactor > Anaerobic > Digestate | place...
ATGTATATCGGCGCGCGCGTGATCTCGGCCCGTATCTTACGGCAAAGGGATTCGCCGTCGATTCCCGGCATAAGCCAGTCGAGAATCGCGATGGAAGGGGCGTCCTGTTTCTCCATGATCTCCCAGGCCCGCGATCCGTCCTCGGCGAGAACGGCTTGATGCCCCGCCTGCGAGATGAGCGAAGAAAGGATGGTTCGCGAGGCGCAGTCGTCGTCCGCGACGAGTATCCTCATGTTTCCCCCCTCATCGCGGCGCGCGCGTCGTCGAATGCCGCGACAAGCTCGGGAAAGAGCGATATCGCGGCCGAGAGCCGTCGATCCCTGGCCGCCGACTCAATCTCCTGCGCCTTCGCGCACATGCGGACGCAGCTCAGATTCGCCGCGGCCCCGCGGATGCGGTGCGCGAAGTGCTCGGCCGTCTCCCATTGCCCTTCCGCGATGCTCTTCTTCAAGTTGGCGATCTGGGCCGGCATATCCTCGACGAAGGCGTCGATCACCGTGTTCGCGAGCCTTTCGTCCTGCATGATGCGCTTCATGAACGCGGCTTTATCGAACGACGCGTCGGATTCCCCCTGACTGCCTTCGCGTTCCCTGTCTTCGCCGCCGCCGGATGAAATCCATTTGGAGATCATTGCGTCGAAGGAGACGATGTCGATGGGCTTTATGAGATAGTCGTCCATTCCGGCCTCAAGGCATTTCTCTCGGTCGCCGCTCATGGCGTAGGCAGTCATGGCGATGATCGGAACGCGTCGTGCCGGGTCTCGCTCGGCCTCCATGGCCCTGATGCGCCGCGTCGCGTCGTATCCGTCTATCTGGGGCATTTGGCAATCCATTATCACGAGATCGTATTCTGCCTTGCCGAATTTCTCGATGGCGTCCCGTCCGTCGATCGCCTGATCGATGGAGTGCCCGCGCCGCTCGAGTAACTTCACCGCGAGCAGCCTGTTCGTCGAGTTGTCGTCCGCGAGCAGAATCGAAAGTCCCGTCGCGCGCGATTCGCCGTCGCTGGGGATTTCGCCTTTGCTGGCGAGCTTGCCTTTGCCGGCGATTCCCGTCGGTTGGGCGTTTCCGCCGCGCGCCGCCTCGAGTTTGACGGTGAACCAGAAAGTCGACCCGCGGCCATTCTCGCTGAATACGCCTATTTTCCCGCCCATAAGCTCGGCGAGCTGTTTCGATATCACTAGGCCAAGCCCGGACCCGCCGTGCTTTCGCGTCGATGAGCTGTCTATCTGCGAGAATGAGTAGAAAAGGAGTTTTTGCTTGTCTTCCGGTATTCCGATGCCCGTGTCGGAGACGTAAAACTTCAGCGTGATTTTCTTTCTTTCGGCGCCGAGATTTTCAACGTGAATGGTTACCGAACCTTCCTCGGTGAATTTAATCGCGTTATTGACGAGGTTCGTGATTATCTGACGAAGCCTGTTTTTGTCGCCCATGAGGAATTGCGGCACGTCGTCGTTGATTCGGTAAAATATCTCGAGGGCCTTCTCCCGGATCTGCACGGAGAAGACGGCGACTATGTCGTCCAGGAGATCCCAAAGGTTGAATTCGATCTTGTCCAGTTCGAGTTTCTTCGCCTCGATCCGCGAAAAATCCAGAATGTCGTTAATGAGCGCGAGCAGGGTATCGCCGCTACTTTTAATCAGCTCCGCGTACTGCCTTTGCTCGGGCGTGAGATCGGTTTCGAGCAGGAGTCCCGTCATTCCGATGACGCCGTTCATCGGCGTGCGAATCTCATGGCTCATCGTCGCGAGGAACGAGCTTTTCGCGACGTTGGCGGACTCGGCCTTGATCATCAGCTCGTTCGCCTTGATGCCCGCCTGCTCGAGATGAAGGTTCATTCGCTTGAGTTCGTTCTCGGTTTCCTTCTGCGCCGTTATGTCCCAGTTCGTCCCGATGAGATGGGTCGGCGATCCTGATTCGTCGTATTGGACCATCGCGAGCGCGCGTATCGTGTGCACGCTCCTGTCCGGCCACACGATTCTGAATTCGGTGTCGTATCCGCACTCTCCCCTGAACGCGGTTTTGAAAAGCGAAAGCACGCGGTCGCGGTCGTCCGGGTGGATTCTCGCCGACCAAGCGTCTCCTCCGTCCGGATATTCGTCCCTTGTCGCGGCGTAAAGATGGTACATCTGATCGTCCCAGGCCTCGGCATTGGTGGCGATGTCCACGTCCCATATGCCGACGCCCCCGGCGAGCGTCGCGATGGTAAGGCGATCGGTTAGCGATTTCAGTTCTGCCTCGTTTTTCTTTTGCTCGGTGATGTCCACGAAACATTCGAGGAAGCGGTCGTGACCGTCGTAGCGAAGGCGGATCATGGAAGAGAGAACGGTGATAACCGATCCGTCTGCCCTTTTAATACCGTGCTCGAGCCTGTCCGGGAGCGTGTCGAGCTCGCAATCCTCGCTCTCGTTCCCCCGGCGGAATACCTCGACGCATCGTTTACCGACAATCGATTCCAACGGCTCCCCGATAAGCCATGAGGCATAGTGGTTGGCTATCTCGATTACTTTGGTCACGGGGTCGATCAGCATCATGCCGACCTGCAGATTGTCGTAGACGACCCGCTGCATCGCCGTTTGTTCGTCGAAGGCTCTGTGGATTTTTTTTTGCTCGGTGATGTCATGGAGGACGCCGACGTACCTGAGCGGATTGAGCGGGGATCCGCCTATCGCCGTCATGCGTCCCGCGATGGTCAGCCAACGGTTTCCTTTCGTGGGGTGGCGGTACTCGAAGGCGGTCTCGGAGAAGCTGGTTTCGGTCGCTCCCGCGAGGACCTTTTTCAGCCTCCTAAGGTCTTCATCCGAGACGCGGGACTCAAGGTCGCGAAGGCCCATTCCCCGGCGCGAGCCCGAAAGCTCGTACCAGTAATCGTTTGCCTCGACGTGGTCGATGGACGCGTAGTACTCGAACACGCCTAAGCCAACGGCGTCGACCGCGAGTCGGTTGCGCCTGTTCTCCGCGCCGATGACGTCCAGGCCTGTATCGGATGGTTCAATCGGCGCGAGCGTCTCCGGCTCGTCCTGAACGGGGAGGGGCATCGTGCTTTCCTGCCGTTCGGTCAGGTTATCATATTGAGGGTTCTGAGGCTTTCGAGAAGTTTTTCCCTTTCGATCGGCTTCACCAGGTATATGTCGCATTGTTCCTTAAAGGCGTTCATTATGTTTTTTTTGTCGTCGAGGGCGGTGGTCATAATCACCTTGACGCCGTCGCTCGCGTAGATACCCGCGCTTGCCTCTATCGACCTGAATTCCCTGAGGGCGGCCTGACCGTCCATCTCCGGCATCATGATATCGAGGCATACGAGGGTGTATGGTTCGTTCGCGTCTATCGCGGCCCTGAAGGCATCCACGGCCTCCCGACCGTTGACGCAGATATGACACTCCCCGAACGGCTGCAGGATACCCTGCAGGAGAAGTCTGCTCGTGAAGTCGTCCTCGACGATGAGTGCTTTCATGTGAGGTGCCCTCCTGATGAGACAAACTATAATTCAAGGCGATCGTTAATGCGAATTCCCCCGACGGAAAGTCGTTGATTTTTGGGAGGTTTCGTCGCACACTAAGGGAAAGGGGGATTACATGAAAGAGTTACGCATTTTGGGATTGTACCTGGAGAACAGGGTTTCCGAGGCAAAGGAAGTGCAGGGTATCCTTACCCAGTATGGCTGCAATATCAAAACGAGACTTGGGCTCCATGCCGTAGACGAGAATCAGTGCAGCACGAACGGCCTCATGCTGCTCGAGCTGTGCGGCGACCCCAAGGAATGGGACGCGCTCGAAAAGGCGCTGAAGGCCTGTTCCGGGGTTAAGATCCAGAAAATGTCGTTTTGATCGGACTGACTAATCGCGCGTAAATGACCGCGGGATCGCGAGGGTTCCGCGGTCGCATGACTCGTTTTTACCTCTCGGATGCCCGCCCCCTTTTCCAAGAGCGGGAAAAAACCTATAATGACCGCATCCGCGCGTGTCGCGCGAGGTTTGAAAGGCCCGGCCGAAGCAATGCCTGGCCCCAAGGAGAATCCAAGTGGAAGTACGCGTACGCTACGCGCCGTCCCCGACGGGGATGCAGCACATCGGCGGTGTCAGAACCGCGCTTTTCAATTATCTGTATGCCCGCTCTACCGGCGGCAAGTTCATCCTTCGCATCGAGGATACCGATCAAACCCGGTTCGCCGAAGAATACGTCCGTAATCTGTACGATACCCTGGCCTGGCTCGGAATCGAGTGGGACGAGGGCGGCGACAAGGACGGCCCGTTCGGCCCCTACGTGCAGAGCCAGCGCTTTGAGCTATACAAGAAATACGCCCTTGAGCTCGTCGAGAAGAAACAGGCCTACTACTGTTTCTGCGACGAAGAGCGGCTTGAGCGCATCAGGAAGATCCAGACGATGAACAAGATGGCCCCCGGTTACGACCGCCATTGCCGTTCCCTCGGACCCGAGGAAGTCAAGGCGAACCTGGACGCCGGAAAGCCCTACGTTATCCGCCTCGCCGTGCCGCTCGAGGGCGCGACGAAATTCCACGACGAGCTCCTTGGTGACATCGAGTGGAAGAACGAGGACGTCAATCCCGATCCCGTGCTCCTTAAGAGCGACGGGTTCCCGACGTATCACCTCGCGAACATCGTCGACGACCATTTCATGAAGATTACGCACGTCATGCGCGCGCAGGAGTGGATTCCCTCGACGCCGCTTCACGTCGTCATGTACCGCGCCTTTGGCTGGGACCATCCCGGCTATTGCCATCTCCCGATGGTCATGGGCCAGGACGGGCAGAAGCTCTCCAAGCGCCATGGCGCGACCAGCTGCAACGAGTTCCGCAACAACGGCTACCTGCCGGAGGCGATCATTAATTACGTGTCGATGCTCGGCTGCTCGTTCGAGGACGGCCGCGACATGTACTCGCTCGAGGAACTCGGGCGGCTTTTCAAGATGGAACACATCAATAAGGCGCCGGCCGTCTTTGACTACAAGAAACTCGAGTGGTTTAACGGCCAGTACATGCGCCTCAAGACCGACGAGCAGCTGTTCGATCTTACCTGGCCGTTCATAGCGAACTCCGGGATCCTGGGAGGATGCGGCGCCGGCGAGAAGAACGGGGAAGAGGCGCGCAAGGCGGCCGGGCTCCTTTTCGCCAACCAGACGCTCCTTGAGCCGACCGCGGATCAGCGCGAAAAACTCATGAAGGTAATGCCGCTCATTCGCGAGCGACTTCATTTCCTTACCGACGCGCCCGCGATGGTCGGTTTCCTCTTTGGGGAACCCGCGGTTCCGCCCGTCGAGGAAATCGTGCCCAAGAAGCTCGACGCCGCGAAGACCCGCGAGGTTCTCGTAGCCGCTCGCGAGATCGTCGCGAAGATCGGGGGGCTGTCCGAGGAACAGGCGAACGAGCTTTTCCACGCCGCGGCCGAACGGCTCGGGGTCAAGCTCGGCGACCTCATGATGCCCATCCGCATGGCCGTCACCGGCAGTCGCGTTTCCCCTCCGCTCGTGGGGTCGATCCAGATTCTCGGCATCGACAGCGCGCTCGCCCGCATGGACCGGACGATAAGCGAGCGTTTTTAAATCCAAGCCGGCCCCTGGGCTGGCTTGGATTTTGCTTATTTGGATCCGGCGTAGAAGCTAAGATACCGCCCGAGATTGGGATGCCAGTACGCGGCGGTATGGGCTCCCTCTCCCGTCGAGAATTCGACGTTGAGTCCGCGCGCCTTAAGGGTGTCGGCGCATTCCTTCGCGCCCGCAAAGAGCCCATCGTCGGAGGCGCAGTCGATGAAGATGGCGTTTGACTCCAGTTTCGCCGTCTTCGCGAGCTCGAGCGGGTCGTTGTCGGCTTTTTTCCGGTCGGGGGCGTACAGGAAGTAATCCGGGATTTGTTGGCCTTTGAGCGCGGGGCTGTGGCCGCCGATTCTCGAGAATAGCCCCGGGTTCCTGAAACCGATGTGGAGGGCAGCGTACCCGCCCATGGAGATTCCGCCGAGGTATCGTTCCTCGGGTTTCTTCGAGACGGGATATCGGCTTTCCGCGAGGCGCATTACCTCGGTAAGGAAGTATTTTTCGTACGGGCCGTTGAAGAGCGCGCGTTTGGCCGTGAGTCCGTTCATTTTCGGCTTGCCCGAATCGATTCCCCAACTATTGTCCATTCTCGGCGCGACGATGACGAGCGGCTTAAGCGTGCCCTCGGCTATCAGCGCGTTCGCCACCTGGTCAAGATGATGATAGTCGAACCATTCGATCTCGTCGTTTCCGAACCCGTGCAAAAGGTACAGCACGGGATACGTTTTGTCGGGCGAGTAGTCGGGCGGCAGGTAGACGTAGAGCCCCATTTTCTTGCCCAAGAGCGCGCTGTCGAACTCGAATCGTTCCGTGCCGGCCGCCTTGCGGGGCTCGGGCAACGCCGCTATCGTCTTTCCGAACCGGGCGGATTCGGCGGACTCGAACTTACAGGCGGTCAATGGCGCGATCGTCACGAAGGCCGCTATGGTCATTGCTGCGATCGCGGGAACTATCGCCGCCTCTCGCCGGGTATTTCGTTCATCTTTCATATGATTCTCCTCATTCGAAAGGCTATAACGCTTCCGTCGTTCGGGATATCGGGAGAATCACTGATTCACGGCGCCGGGTTCCGTCTAAGGGATTCTACTTAGCGCCGGACAGTATCGCGGCGACGAGTTGGACGCGGCTTGAGACGTCGGTCTTGCGATAGATGTTGTAAAGATGGGTTTCGACCGTCTTTGCCGAGATGAACAGGGCTTCGGCGATCTCGTTGTTGGTTTTTCCCGCGATTAATAGGGAGACGATCTCGTTTTCCCTCGCGGTTAGTCCCCATTCGTGGGGAATGCCCGCCGTGCCTACCGTGCCAGCCGTTCCGGCGGAGCGCGTCGCGTTAACTTGTGCCGGACCCGTCTGATCCGCTCGCTGAATTGGGGTCGCGTTTATGACGTTGATCGCGGTCAGCGCGGCGAAAAGCGCGAACGACACCAATAAGGCCGTCCACGTAGGATCGACGCCGATGCGGCGCAATGTGGCCATGGCAAGCGCGTAGGTGACGGCCATGGCCGCCAAGACACGCGCGTAAGGAAGAGACCCGTCGCGCTGAAGTTCCTTACGCCCCGTTAGGATGGTCAGAAAGGGAAGAATCGCGATCCAAATCGTTCCCACGCGGGCGAGTTTATCGATTATTACCGTTAGCTCGTGAGTGGGTAACGCGTAATCGGCGATCGCCGCGAGCAGGGAAACGGCGGCGAAGGCCACCGAAACGGGGAAGAATATGGTTGCCGTGGGGCGCGATGCGTCCGCGCGCGTTTTTTTCGACCGAGACGGGACGCCAAGCGCGACGGCGGATAGCGAGGCGAGAAGGAGGGACGTGCCGTCGGCCATCGGCGCGAAACGCCTGAACCAGGCATGCGCCGAGGTTCCCGTTTGCCAGGAGAAATTGACGATGGCGAACCGAAGGAGTATGACCCAACCGGCGGCGGCGACGAAAAAAGCCGCCTTGTGAAAGCGAGTCGCGCTTTGCGGCGTTTGGGCCCAGCGCGCCCCCGCGAATATGAGCGCTGCGAGTCCCACTGAGGTAATGGCGAACGAAAGCAACAAAAGTACGGGCATTGGCTCAGTATACCAGGTAACGCGAAAAAACTGTAGGCAAGACCGTGCCGTCAGCCGAACAGGGCGTCCTGGTCCTTTCGCAAGGCCTCCTCGCGTTCCAGGGGGAACGAGAAGAGCGGCGAGAAGAGACGGTTCATGAGGACGAGAAGCTGGCGGCATTTATACGCCTCATGGTGGGCCTCGCCCCGAAGCTCAGACGCTTCCCAGCTCTCGAGGTCCGAGATTCTGAGCTCGACGGGAAGGGTGTGCTGCCGCGTGACCGCGCCGGGAGTCGGCGAAAGCAGGACGCGCCCCGTTTCGCGGTCGTATTGAACGGGTACCGAGAAGTTGATCTTACACTGGAATTTTCGATGGTCGCCGGATGTGTGCGGGTTCGCCGCCGCGTTCGTGCCGAGCGCCCTGAAAAACTCATCCGCGTTCCTTCGCACCGAGTCCTCGTCCGGCTCGCCCTCGATGCCCTCGCGGCGCGCGAGGGTTCGCATAAGGTCCCTGACCGCGTCGCGCATGCCGTCCGCCGAGTCAAAAAGGGTTTGCGTTACCGACGCGGATTCCACGTTTTCCTGGAGAATGACTCCCTGTTTTTGGAGGGCGTGGAACATCGTGAGCGCGTCCTCCTTCCGCTTGGTAAGGAACGTGAGCGCGAGTATGTCGCGGATATTGTACGTCTCCTCGGCCGCCGCCTTGCCTATCTTGGCGAACATGCTTTCCGGGCTTTTAAGGCGCGCCTTGATCGCGACGAGGTCCACGCTGACGCCGTCCCCGCTCACGAACGCGAGCGTTCCCCCCTCGGCGCTTCCCATAAGCGACAGCGAAAGCTTTCGGAAGAACGCCGCGAGCTTGACGTACGCGCGGCGCCCGTTTTGGTCGTTCGGGGCGTTTTCCCCGCGGGACCAGTCGAGCGACGCGAGCCCATGCAGCGGAATGCCGCGCGCGCCGAACCACAGGCCAAGGCGCGCGTAGTCGTAGATGTCCTCGCTGTCCTCCTCGATCGCCTTGATGAGGTGGCAGAGTTTCAGTATCGAGCAGGCGGCGAACCTCCATCGGGGCGGCACGCGGTCCGGGCCCGACGGGCTTCCGCGGAAAAGGTGCGGGTACTTCGCGGACGACGAAAGGAGAAAAAGGTGGCGCGGGTCCGCGTCGACGAGATCGCGGAAATCGCCGCCGGAGACCAATGCGGAGATAGCGTCGATGTCAGCGCACGCGGTCGCGTACGCCTCGGCGAGCGGGCTACCCAGTCGAGCGAGGGATGAAAGCTGCCCCGCGACCGTCGGGAGAAGGGACTTCTCCACGTAGTCGATCGACGCGGCGACGTACGCCGAGGCCCGGTCTAGCTCTCCCGGCGCGAGCGCGTTTCCCTCGAGCAGGAACCCGCGGTTTCCCATCATGAACGTCGCGCCTCGGATGGCGTCGGCGTAGCTATCGCAATCGCGGAGCATGTACGGAGTCAGTTCCCTTCGGTCAAGGACCGAACCGAAAATCTCGTGATAGAGTTCCTGCGCGCCGTCGCCGCCTTCGTTCATATGACGTTCTCCTACGTTCAATGACTACCGCGCGAGCGCCTTTGCAAGCCAATCGGTAAAAGTTTCCTTGCCCTTCCCGGACTTGTCGCCGGGTTCGACGTAAAAATGCCCCCGTTTTTCGTACTCTACGTAACGCGAGTCGGGGCAGATCGCGGAAAGGATTTTTCCCGTCACGTGACCCTGCTCGTATATTCCCTTGTCGTTGCGGCTCGTAGCGCACCAGAACCGCGTTCGCGCCGCGCGAAAGAGTTCGGCGGGCGAGGCCGAGTAATACGAGCTGCCGGACGCGACGGCCCTGAAGAGCGAGGGCTCGTACATCGCGAGTTCCTGCACGAAGGCGGCGCCCTGCGAAAAACCGAAGCCCGCTATCCTCGTTTTGTCGATGCAGTGATGCTGCATGACGACGTTCTCGATCAGCCGCGCGTACGCGTGCGGGTCCGAGAAGTATTCTACGCGGGACTGCACTGCGAGCACCGCGGCGCCGTTCGCGTCGAGCCGCCGCTGCATTTCGGGCGTCGTGAATATCCTGCCGAACCGATCCTTCGCGATCGCCTTTTGGGTCGATCCGTGGAACACGACGATCAGCGGTATGGTCGGCGTGGCGTCCTCGCGGTCCAGCGCGGCCGGAACGTAGAGGCTGTAATTGATTCCGCTCGGGGTGAGGCACCAATGCCATTCGCCCGTCTTCGCGCTTGTCGAGGGCCAGTAGGCCGGGTCATAGGTAAGCGAAAGCTCAGGCCGCGCGCGTAACGCCGCGAAGCCCGCAGCCAGGACGATCGCGACAGCCGCGAGCGTTGCGATGATGGTAAACGGTTTTCCTTTCTTGGTTATCATGATGCCCCTCGGCGCGCATTATACCATGCCAAAGGCTTTGCGGGAATTACGCGAGCAGGGCGACGCGCTCGCCGAGCCGTCTGCAATGCTCGAGCGCGGCTTCGTCCGGCTCCCCGACGCACACCGGGCCGAAATGCGGGCCGTCGCAGTCTCCCTGCACGCGGAACCCGTGAATAAGCAGCGCCATCGTCAGGGATATCGCCGTCGTTTCGGCCCCTCCGCCGAGCTGACCCGAGGACGCGAACGCGCCGCCGGCCTTTCCCTTCCATGCGCCGAACGGCGAGTTGTCGAAAAAGGCCTTCATCCCGCCGGCCATCTGCCCATAGGAAGTGAAACTTCCGACGATGAGCCCGTCCGCCGAGGTGATCGCCGCGTTAGTCGCTTCCTCCACGGGGATCGCGATCGCCTTGGCGCCCGCGCGCTCGACGCCCGCCGCGACTGCTTCCGCCATGGCCGATACGTGACCGGTTCTCGATTCATAAACGATGGCAATATTTTTCATGTGGTTCTCCTGATGATGCAGTATCTCTCTCCGTTTCGCGATGCGCAATACGTACTAGCAGGAGCCCAGCACGACGAAGTCCCCGACGAAGCGGGCGAGCGGTTCGGGCGATTCTAACCGTTTGGGCTGTTCGGGCGAGCCTTCGTGCGTCACGAAGGATTCCATCTTGAGCCGGGCCTTGCCGAATTTCCCGAGCATCGCGATGAATCGACGCAGTCTATCCTCGTGGATCGGCGCGACGCATGCCGTAAAATCCCCGTCACCGGTTTATCGAAATTGACCGTCTGCGACTGAATGACGATGACGCCATTCTCGATTCCCCGCGTTATTAGAATCTGGCGTACCGTTGCCCATGAGCATAGGATGAGCGCCGTGCTGAGGCTTCCGCCAAAGACCGAATTCCGGTGATTGATATGATCCGCGAAGCGTCCCTTCACTTCGATGTATGGGCTTTGGGCGACCTCTATGGTGAACAGGTTATTCTTGACGATCGGGATGTGATCATAGATATAGCTCTGAAGATCCTCGTCCATGCTTGCCTCCTTATGTAAATGACATAAAAACATGTTTTGTCGTAAACCTAATCTGTTTATCAGATATTCAGCGTTATTGTAAGTACTTTAATACAAATTAAGTTCCCATAATTAAAACTTACACCATTGACAATCACTTCATGTGATGTTAGTGTTCCGGTAGAGGAACACTAACGGATGTCAGATGAAATGATACCAGAATCCAGCAATGATATCTTGTCTCTTCTTGTAGATTTTGGGCTTACGCGCCAAGAGGGCGCGGTTTATCTGTCGCTCGTTACGGAAGGCGCCCTGAATGGCTATGAGATCGCCAAGTCCCTGGGCATCTCGAGGTCGAACGCCTATACCGCGCTCTCCTCGCTCGTCGACAAGGGGGCGGCCTGGACCGTGGATGGCACGCCGACTCGTTATACGGCAGTCCCCGCCGAGGAGTTTACCGATAACGCGCTCAGGCGGCTCGCTTCGTCGCGCATGCGGCTTCTCGCGAGCATTCCGGAAAAGAAGGAGCGCGCGGGCGGCTATATCACGATACGCGGTAAGGCCCAGATTCTTGATCGCTTGCGACATTTGATCCTGGGAACGGAAGAGCGGCTGTATCTCGCTCTCGATTCGCGGATCCTCGATCTTTACCGCGAGGAAATTTCCTCCGTCGCGCGCGCCGGTAAACGGCTGGTCATTATATCTTCCCGCGCGGGGCTCGAGTCGCGCTCGCTCGCCGACGCTTTTTCCGGCGCGGAGATTCACGGTACCGCTACCGAGCCCGGGCAAATTCGCGCCATCGCGGACTCGCGGTATGTCATGACGGGCGACGTGCCAGAAGGGGATTCCGCCGCCTGCCTTTTTTCCGACGAACGGAACCTCGTGGAGCTTTTTAAGAGCGCGCTGCGCAACGAGATAACCCTCGCCGATCTTGGCGAGAAGGGGGAAACGAGATGAGTTTTTTTACCGACCGCTTCGCGCGGAGAATCGGCGGCCCCGCTTTCGGGAAGTCCGGCGAGATATTCAAGTTCGAGGCGATCAAGCGGGCCAAGCGGGCGGCAAAGCTCGCGCACCCGGATATCGAGTTGATCGACATGGGCGTCGGCGAGCCCGACGAGCCCGCGTTTCCCCTTGCCTGCCAGGCGCTCGCGGCGGAGGCATCGCGGACCGAGAACCGGTTTTACGCCGACAACGGTATCCCGGAATTCAAGGAAGCCGCGGCCCGGTATCTTGAGCGCGTGTACTCCGTTTCCGGGCTCGATCCCGCGACGCAGATCATGCACGGGATCGGGACCAAGCCCGTGTACTCCATGTTGCCGCTCGCGTTTATCGATCCGGGCGACGTCGCGCTCGTCACGGTACCAGGCTATCCCATCCTCGGCACGCACGCGCGCTATCTCGGCGGCGAGGCCTATCCGCTCCCGCTCCGCGCGGAAAACGGATTCCTTCCGGATCTGGACGGCATCCCGCCCGAGGTCCTTTCGCGCGCGAAACTCCTGTACCTGAATTATCCGAATAACCCGACCGGCGCGTGCGCGACCGAGGCGTTCTTCCGCAAGGTCGTGGATTTCGCCAAGCGTAACCGCATCGTGGTTGTACACGACGCGGCGTATGCGGCCCTTGTGTACGGCGACGCGAAGCCCCTCAGCTTCCTTTCGGTGCCGGGCGCCATGGACATCGGGCTCGAGGTCCATTCGCTTTCGAAGTCCTTCAACATGACCGGCTGGCGGCTCGGCTTCGTCGCGGGAAATCCCGAGGCGATCGCCGCGTACGCCGCCGTCAAGGACAACGTCGACTCGGGCCAGTTCCGCGCGATCCAGAAGGCGGGCGTCGAGGCGCTCGCGCATCCTGAGCTTACGGACGCGATCGCGGAGAAGTACTCGCGCCGCTTTGACCTTCTCGTCGCTGCCCTTCGCGCTGCCGGCTTTGACGCGAAGAAGCCCTCGGGGTCGTTCTATTGCTACGTTCGCGCGCCTGTCGCAGCAGGTGGACATGACCGCGCCGCCGGGGTGCAAAATCGGGCCGTCTGTGTGCAAGACCGAGCCGCCGAACGCGCCCGGGTTACGTTTTCAACCGCGGCCGAGTTCTCGGACTGGCTTATCCGCGAACGGCTCGTGTCTACCGTTCCCTGGGACGACGCGGGGCCCTATGTTCGCTTCTCGGTAACCTTCGAGGCCCCGACGCTCGCGGACGAACGGCGTGTGATCGACGAGCTTTCAAGGCGTCTCGAGTCCGCGCGATTGGAATTCTGACGAATTAGTAAACGCATTTCGAAGGAGGAACGCATGACGATCTCGACCGAAAAGAACCTACCGGCTGGCGCCGTGGTCGCCCTGTTCAAGTCTCTCGACTGGGAATCTGCCCAATACCCCGAGCGCCTTGAGCGCGCGGTGGCCGAATCTCATACGGTTCGCTCGCTTTGGGACGGCGAAAGGCTCGTTGGCCTCGTTACGGCGATTTCCGACGGGCATATGTGCGCGTATTTCCCTTATGTCGCTGTCGCGAAGGAGTATCAGGGGCAAGGGTGGGGTAAGCGCCTTTTGGAATCGGCCCTTGAGGAGTATCGTGGCTTTTACTATGTCGCGCTTATTTGCTACGGGGACAAATCTGGGTTTTACGGACGTTGCGGCTTTACCGTGGACGCTGAGAAGGCCGCGTGTTTCTATCCGGTTTCGGATTGACACGCGCTCTTCGCGCGGTCTAGAGTTTTTTCTCCGGAGGAAGCTCAATGCCGAAAAAGACCATCATATCGCCCAATGCCCCCAAGGCCATCGGCCCATACTCCCATGCCGTCGAGGCAGGGGGATTCATGTTCGTTTCCGGGATGCTTGGGGTCGACCCGGCGACGGGAAAGCTCGCGGACGGCGCGGAAGCGCAGGCACAACGTTCGCTTTCCAACCTTCGCGCGGTTCTTACCGATTGCGGACTCGGCATGGAGTCCGTCGTTAAAACCACGGTTTTTCTTACCGACATGGGTAACTTCGCGGCCGTGAACGCCGTGTATGCCTCCGCGTTTCCCGCTGATTGCCCCGCGCGTTCGTGCGTCGCCGTCGCGGCGTTGCCGCTTGGCGCCCTTGTCGAGATCGAGGCGGTAGCCGCGAAATAGTTTATGCAAGATAATTCGGTTTCTTCTTGACTGCAAAACAATGTTATGTTATGTTGTTCTCAGGGAGACTTGAATGGACTCGTTGATATCCAAGAAAGAACTGCTCGCGAGTACCGGGATTTCCTATGGACAGCTCTATCGCTGGAAGCGGGAAGGGTTGATACCGGAAGAATGGTTTAACAAGCAATCTTCCTTTACGGGGCAGGAGACCTTTTTCCCCCGGGAGGAAATCCTTTCCCGAGTCGCCTCGATTCTTTTGATGAAGGATAGCCACTCGCTTGAGGAGCTCGCGTCGATTCTCGGCTCGGACGACGATCGCCTGGTTCAGGCGCAATCCCTTCGCGCGCTAGGCCCCGTAGGCGAGTTGACGTTTTCGGCGCTCGCGAACGCGGATGCCGACGCGGACGCGGACGCGAACGGTCACGATCGTAAGGGTAGCGATGCTTCCTTTCGGCTCGGTTCGGTCGCGTTGGCCTATGGCATTTGCGAGCTCGCCATAAACGGAAAGATAACGCCCGAAGAGGCGAGACCGTTGACGAAAGACTCATTGGGCGAGATCTTAGATGTTAAGGTCTCCGGGCTGACCTGCTCGGTTTTTCGCGCAGGGGATGGGCTTCATTCGTGCCTAAGTAATGGACCGGAACGCGTGGCCTTCGACCGTTCGGTCGTCGTCGTGGCAAGGCTTCCCCTTGGGGAAATCGTTAATTCGATTAAGGCAAGATTGCAGGGAGAGACGGTATGCAGGATTTGAAAATAGAGGGAATCGGGACGATAGCCGGCAGCGAGTACGGCAACGTGCTGACCGACGGCGTGGTGACCTGTA